>Ga0302292_1000185_pt1 | contig 44708 bp, 39 predicted proteins | sample III_Fen_N2_1_FD_194553 | JGI IMG/M metagenome (GOLD analysis project Ga0302292, IMG submission 194553) | Peat permafrost microbial communities from Stordalen Mire near Abisko, Sweden - III_Fen_N2_1 | ecosystem: Environmental > Terrestrial > Soil > Wetlands > Permafrost | place: Sweden: Abisko...
AAAGTGTTCTTGAAGAATATATAACAATAGGAAAAGAATTAGAAAAATTAACAGGAACAAAATACGAATTATTTGAAGAATATAAATTAGAAGATGCAGAAGTTGCAATAATAGTATCAAGTTCTACATCAGGTACAACAAAAGAAGTCGTTGATAAAATGAGAGATGATGGTAAAAAAGTTGGTTTATTAAATATAAAATTATATAGACCATTTCCATATAAAGAAATAGCAAAAGCCTTAAATCATCTTCATCTAAACAATATTGCAGTATTAGATAGAGCTTTAAGTAGAGGCGCAATGCCACCATTATATACAGATATTAAACTTTCAGTTTCTTCCTTGAATAAAATTCCAAAAATCCAATCGTGCGTATTTGGTCTTGGGGGAAGAGATATAATACAAAAAGATATAGAAGAAATATTTGAAAATCTTCTAAAAGGAAAAATTAAAGAAAACGAAACAGAGTATATTGGATTAAGAAAATAATAATTAAATTTATGATAACTCCAAAAGATTTAGCATTAAAAATAAAGGAACAAGAATCACTTGTAGAAGGTGGAAGATGGTGTGCTGGATGTTCATTCCCTCCAATTATTAGAACAGTGCTTGCAGCTGCCGGCAAAGATGTTATAACAACATCAGCAACTGGTTGTTTAGAAGTTACTTCTACTATATATCCATACTCATCTTGGGGTGTTCCATTTATGCATAATGCTTTTGAAAATTCAGCATCAACAACAACAGGTTTAGAGTCGGCTTATAAATATCTTCAAAAAGATAATGTTAAGTCTGAATTAAAAGATAAAATAAAAGGAAAAAATATTAAATTTGTTGCTTTTGGTGGAGATGGTGGAACTTATGATATAGGTCTACAAGCTTTATCAGGTGCGCTAGAAAGAGGCCATGATTTTCTTTATGTCTGTTACGATAACGGAGCCTATATGAATACAGGAAACCAAAGATCGTCAGCAACACCATTTGGTGCAGCAGCTTCAACAGCACAATCAGGAAAAGCCCATTTAGCTGGTAAAGAAGAAAGAAGAAAAGATCTTATTAAAATAGCATTAGCTCACAATATAAAATACGTTGCTCAAGCTTCAGCTTTTAATTTAACAGATCTTTATAATAAAGCAGAAAAAGCTTTCTCTATAAAAGGACCAAAATTATTACTTGTTTATTCTCCATGTATAAGTAATTGGCAATTTGAAGAAGGTGATGGCCCAGAAATAGCAAAGCTTGCTACAGAAACTAATTTCTGGCCATTATATGAAGTGGAAGATGGAAAATATAAACTAAACTATAAACCAGCTTCTCCAAAACCTATCGAAGAATTTTTGAAAAGACAAAATAGATTTAAACATTTATTTAAAGATGAAAATTCAAAAAAAATAATTGAAGAAATCCAACAAATAGTTAATCAAGATTGGCAAAAACTTCAAGATTTAGTTGAATTTACAAATAGATAAAGATTTTTGTAATAAAAGATACGATAAATTCGTGTCTTTTATTTTTATATAATTCATGTTAGAATTCACTTTAAATTCATTATATGGAGGAATACTTTAATGGAAGCTCTAGCTTATATAGAAGAGAAATATCGTATTATTGAAAAATATGATGGTTTTGCAGTTTTTAAGGATAATGAGCTTGGCGTTGTTTTGGGTGTAAAAATTGATAATTATTTTAGAGGATTACAAACATTATTACCATCCATAGAGGATGAAGTAAAAAATAATAAAGATTTATCTTTAACAATGCAAAAAAAGCATTTAGATAATATTAATATTATCAAAGAAGAACTAAAAAAGGATCAATCATTAAATAGCAAAGCTCCTGTTTTTATGGCTATTTGTCGTTTAAGTCAAGGGGGACTTGGACGGACTTCATCTTTTTTACTATCTTCATTTATGAGTTTTGATATTTTTGATAGATAATATTTAAAACTCAAACTCATTTTTCCGAGATCATTTTATGGTTTCGGATTTTTTATTGAAAAAAAACATAATTATTGGTAGTATTGATATATAAAATATATATTATGATAATAATATGAAAAAATACGATCACAAAAAAATAGAAAAGAAATGGCAAGATGAATGGGAAAAAAATGAAACATATAAAACTTCTGATGATTTAACAAAGAAAAAATTTTATACATTAGTTGAATTTCCTTATCCATCTGGAGCTGGCGTTCATGTTGGTCATGCAAAAGGACATAATGCTGTTGATGTTTTTGCTAGATACAAAAGAATGAATGGATATAATGTTTTAATCCCAATGGGTTGGGATGCTTTTGGGTTACCAGCTGAGAACTTTGCAATTAAAAATAAAAAACATCCAGGAATTTTTACACAAGAGAACATTAATACTTTTAAAAAACAAATTAAAAAATTTGGATGTTCTTTTGATTGGTCTCGTGAAATAAACACTACAGACCCAGAATATTATAAATGGACACAATGGATATTCTTGAAATTATTTGAAAGAGGCCTTGCTTATGAAAAAGAAGCCCCTATTAATTGGTGCCCATCATGTAAGACTGGTCTTGCTAATGAAGAAGTTATAAATGGAAAATGTGAAAGATGTGATAGTGATGTAGAACAAAGAAACATGAAACAATGGTTTCTTAAAATTACAGACTACGCAGAAAAATTAATAAAAGATTTGGATGATGTAGATTGGCCAGAATATATAAAAACAAGTCAAAAAAATTGGATAGGAAAGTCTGAAGGCGCCGAAATAGAATTTGATATTGAAAATTCAAATGAAAAAATAAAAGTATTTACAACACGTGTAGACACAATTTTTGGTTGCACATATGTAGTGCTTGCGCCAGAAAATAAAATTATTGATAATTTAAAATCATCAATAAAAAATATTTCTGAAGTTGAAAAATATATTGAAACAGCAAAAAACAAAAAAGATTTAGAAAGAACAGATTTAAACAAAGATAAATCAGGTGTAAAACTTGATGGAGTTTTTGCAATAAACCCATTTAATGGTGAAAAAGTAGAAGTATGGGTTGCTGATTATGTTCTAGGTTCTTATGGAACAGGGGCTGTAATGGCAGTTCCAGCACATGATGAAAGAGATATGGAATTTGCAAAAAAATATAATTTAAAAATAAAAGATTCTGTTATGCCAATTAGGGTTGATGTGAATAACCCACCAGTAAATGGAAAAAAAACAGTAGAAAGACAAACGATACATGCTATTATTTTAAATCCAAAAAATAATAAAATTTTATGTTTAGAATGGAAGAAATTTCCGTGGACAACTTTTGTAGTTGGAGGAGTAGAGGATAAAGAAGATATTATAATGGCCGCAAAAAGAGAAGTGTTAGAAGAAGCTGGATATAAAAATTTAAAATTAATAAAAGTATTAGGCGGACAAGTTTGTTCAGAATATTTTGCAGCTCATAAAGATGAAAATAGAAGGGCATATACTACTGCAATATATTTTGAATTAGAAAACGAAGAAAAAGAAGATGTTTTAGAAGAAGAGAAAGAAAAACATGAGCCAATTTGGTTAGATATTAAAGAAATTACAGAAAGAACAATGGCTTGTGCTGAAAAAGATATTTGGCTTAGTCGTTTGAGAAATGAAGATAAAATTTTTACTGACGACGGAGTGGTTTTTGATTCAGGAGAATTTACAAGTCTAGATTCAAAAACAGCAAGAGAAAAAATGATAGAAAAAGCTGAAAAAGAAGGATTTGGAAAAAAGAAAATAAATTATAAATTCAGAGATTGGTTATTTTCAAGACAAAGATATTGGGGTGAACCAATTCCAATAGTTAAATGTGAAAAGTGCGGAAATGTTCCAGTTCCTGAAAAAGAATTACCTCTTTTACTTCCAGAAGTTGAAAATTATGAACCAACAGGAACAGGAGAGTCTCCTCTTGCTGTTATTGATTCTTGGGTAAATACAACATGTCCAAAATGTGGTTGTGGAGCAAAGCGTGAAACAAATACGATGCCACAATGGGCAGGTTCATCATGGTATTTTTTAAGATATATAGATCCTAAAAATGAAAATGCTTTAGCCTCAAAAGAAAAGTTAAAACACTTTATGCCAGTAGATATTTATTTTGGTGGAGCAGAACATACAACAGTTCATTTATTATATTCAAGATTTTGGAATAAGGCATTGTATGACGCAGGAGTTGTTCCAGTTTCTGAAGCCTATAAAAGAAGAGTTCAACACGGACTAATAATGGGTGAGGATGGAAGAAAAATGAGTAAAAGATGGGGTAATGTAATAAATCCAGATGATGTAATAGAAGAATATGGTGCAGATACCATGAGAACATATATAATGTTTATGGGACCATATGGAGAAGGTGGAATTTGGTCAACAACAGCAATTAATGGAGTAAATAGATTTATAAATAGAGTTTGGTCACTTCAAGAAAAGGAATTAACTGATACTGAAGATGATAAAGAAACTATAAATTTATTAAATAAAACTATAAAAAAAGTAGGTGAAGACATAGAAAATATTTCTTATCATACTGCTTTAGCAAAATTGATGATATTATTAAATCATGTAAATAGTAAAGAAAAAATAAGTAAACATTTTTTGATTACATATTTAAAATTATTAGCACCATTTGCACCTCATATAACAGAAGAAATTTATCAAACCTTAAAACCATCACAATCAATACATACAGAAAGTTGGCCAGAATATGATGAGGCATTAATGCAAGATGATGAAATAAATTTTGTTGTGTCTGTAAACGGAAAAATGAGAGATGTTTTAAAAATACCAACAGATACTTCAAAAGAAGAAATAGAATTGATTTCTAGATCAAATGAAAAAATATCAAAATATCTTGTAGACACAAACGGCAATTTACATAATATTAAGAAAACAATATTTGTAAAGAATAAGATGATAAATTTCGTAATAGAATATTAGATTACTATTAACAAAAAAAATATGGAATCAGTATATAAAAAATTTAAAGACGGTGAAATAAGTAGAAAAGAAGTTTATGAAAAAGCCGCAGAAATATTATGTTTGCCGCCAGAAAAAATAGAGTTTGTTTATAAGGAATATTTTAAACCATCTCAAGAAGAATGTTTTGAAAATATAACAGCAGAATGTGATTCTGGAAATTATTTATTACAAGAAGAAGAAAAATTTGAAGAATTTGTTTTTTATATTGCAAAAAAAAATGAAGAAAAAATTAGAGAAATAAAAGAATTAGCAAAAACAGAATAAAAGAAGATAAATTTAAAAACAAGACGTATTTGCGTTTTGTTTTTTAATTTAAAATTTATATATTTTAAAATTGTTTTTAAATTTGAATTTTTCAGTTTTTAAATTTACTTCCTTGTTATCATCATGATTCCATCATCAACATCTATAGGTATTATAACGTAATAAAATTCTTTTTGTTTCTCAATGTATTTATAAAATTCTGGCATTTTATTTTTAAATTTTATAACATCATCAACAATAATTATAGAATCTTTTTTAATTAATTTTTTAGCCTTATTAAAAAAATCTAAAGTCCTATTTTTTTGCCCATCAATAAAAATTAGATCAAATAGTTTTTGTTTTTTGTTTTTTGTTTTTTGTTTTTCAAAATCATATTCAAGAAAATTATAAAACAAACTATTGATGTGTTTATTTAATTTAAATTTTAAAAAATTATCACTTGCTTCCTTGTATGATGGAATAGAAATTTCAAAAGTTGTAATTAATCCGCCGGTTTCTTTTAAAGCTTCAGCCATCCAAATAGTAGAGTAGCCGTTAGCAGTCCCTATTTCTAAAACATTTTTAATATTTTTATTTTTTATAATCATATTTAAAAACATTCCAATTTCATAAGAAATATTTGGAATCTGGTTTTTAATACCATGTTGTTTTAAAGTATTTAATTTTTCTAAAAATAGTTTTGTCATTTTTATTATTACAAATAATTTATGATACAATAAGTATATTCATATTTTTAATATTATTCAAATGGCAGAAAATAATATAATTTTAGTTGATGAGTTTGATAACGAAATTGGTGTAGAGGAAAAAATAGAAGCTCATAAAAAAGGTTTATTACACAGAGCTTTTTCAATATTTATATTTAATTCAAAAGGAGAATTACTTTTACAACAAAGAGCAAAAAGTAAATATCATTCAGGTAGATTATGGACAAATACAGTTTGTTCTCATCCAATGCCAAATGAAAATTTAATAGATGCTACAAAAAGAAGATTACAAGAAGAAATGGGATTTTTTACGGAGACAAAAGAAATATTTTCTTTTATGTATAAATCAGAATACGAAAACGGATTAACAGAACATGAATTTGATTATGTATTCTTTGGTTTTTACAATGATAATCCAATTCCAAATAAAGATGAAGTAGAAGATTATAAATGGGTAACAATAAAAGATTTAGAAAATGATGTTGAACAAAATCCAAACAATTATACAACTTGGTTTAAGAAGATTCTAAAAAATGAAAAATTTATATTAGAAATAAAATAAAAAACCCAATCTCATTGAGACTGGGTGAACAGAGTCATCCGGGCACGATCTGATCATTGACCTACAAACTCCCAGACCATATAATAATCCATTTTGAACTTATTATATAGCGGTCGACATTAGAAAATTAACATTATTTATTTAATGTGTCAATTTTTTATATTTTTTTCATTCTCTTTTTCAAACAATTATCACACATTCCACAATCATTTTCTACATGATCTAAATTATCTCCAAAATATCCAAGAATAAATTTATGGCGACAAACATTAGACAAACAGAATTCTTCCATAACATTTAATTTTGTAAGAGCTCTTTCTTTTTTATCTTCAATAGCAATTCCATCAAGACCAAGAATAATCTCTTTTTTAAGAATTTTTATTAATCTACCTTTTTTAGCTGGAGTATATTCAATAATTTCAGCCTTATTTAAAACGTTAATAGTTCTAAGCGCACTATCTCTAGTTATATTAATTTTTTCAGCAAATTGATCTAAATTAAATTCAACTTCTTGATCTTGTTTTTCAAGTCCAAATTCACGTCTTAATGTAATAAGAAATTCTTGCTGAGATTTAGCTCTTGGGCTAATTTTTTGAATTTGATTATCAAAAGCATCTAATAATTTAATAGTAATTTCACTAGCAGCGTCGCCAAGTCTTTTTATTAATTCATGTTTTTCAAGTTCTTTAAGACAGGCTGATAGTGCCATTTCACTAACTCCATCACTAATACCACACATTAATTCGCCAGTAGTAATAGATACATCGTCAGTATTATCCGCCATAGATTTATTTAGTAATGTAAAATAAACTTCTTCAATACTTTTTTTAGAAGGATTTTCATTATTAATAAAAAATTCGTGAACAAATCTATCATAAGCACCATAAAGAAGAACGCAAGAACTTTTTTTCCCATCACGTCCAGCACGTCCAATTTCTTGATAATAAGCTTCAATAGAACCAGGCATATTACAATGTATGATTAATCTAATGTCAGATTTATCAATACCCATTCCAAAAGCATTTGTAGATACCATGCAATTACATCTACCAGCAAGAAATACGTCCTGTGCAACTTTTCTCTCTTCGGCTGTCATTCCGGCATGATATTGTAATGTAGAAATTCCATTAGCTAATAAATTTTCAAAAACATCTTCAACATTTTTTCTGGTAGTAGCATAAATAAGCTTAGGACCAGATATTTTTTTTGCAATGTTTATAATTTTAGCAATTTTATCAGAATCATTTTTTGTATTAACAGAAATAATTTCAAGATTATCTCTTTTGAATCCAGAAACAAAAACATTAGGATTAATAACTTGTAATTGTTTTACAATATCTTCTTTTACCTCAATAGTAGCAGTAGCAGTAAGGGCTGCAATAACAGGCATTTCTTTTCCTTCGGCAATTTTATCAATAGAAACTTTTATTTTAGTATAAGAAGGACGAAAATCATGACCCCATTGTGAGATACAATGCGCCTCATCTACAGCAATCATTGAAATATCACATTGTTTTAAATCTGTAATAAAATAAGGATTAGTAAGTCTTTCAGGAGCAACATAAATAATTTTATAAAGTCCACTTTTAATTCCTTCAATTCTACAATTAACTTCTTCAATAGATAATGAACTATTAATAAAAGTAGCAGGAATATTTTTAGACACCAAAGTATCAACTTGATCTTTCATGAGAGCGATAAGCGGAGAAATAACAATTGTTGCACCATCAAAACATAAAGCGGGAACTTGATAGCAAATAGATTTACCAGCACCAGTAGGCATTATGGCTATAGTGTCTTTTTTTTCTAGAATACTAAGTACAACCTCGGTTTGTCCAGGTCTAAAATTTGAATAACCAAAATATTTTTGTAATGTCTCTAGTGCTTTTACTAACATTTTTTGTGATATTTATTAATGAATACATTCTAGCAGAGTACCCATTAATTTCTAATTAACTTTTCTGTGGATAAGTTAGTAATTGTGCATAACTACATTGCTAAACATTTATTAATACTGTAATTTATTGTCTAATAAGGTTTCTAAAATAAAGAACATTAAAAATATCATACAAGGGTAAAGGTCGTTCGTTTTTAAGCACTAATTTATTATATTTTTATGAAAAAAAATAAAATTATTGCTTTTCTTGTTTTAGTTTTCGTCTTTTCTTTATTAAATACAAAACAAATTTTTGCTGCAGAGATTATACAAGATGTAATACCATTTTCTAATGAAGTAAAAAATAACATCGTAAAAGCAGAACCTATATTATCTATAACAGAAGTAAAAACAGTAGATTCTGTTATTCCTGTTGTAACAAGTCCAAAGTCTAATGAAAATTTAGATGGCGCTCAAATAATAAGAGGTGAAGTAAAATCTGGTTATGATGTAAAAGTTTACATAGATGGAAAATATAGAACTATTCTAAGTGTTTGGCCAAGTAAAACTGGTGTTTCAGGATTCTATTATCAACCAATACAAAAATTAACACTAGGAAAACATGATGTTAGATTCGTTTCATCTAAAGATGGTAAAGATTATGGATCTAGCAAAATAGTAGATTTTGAAGTTGTTGAAGGTTATACAACCCCAGACATTTTAACTCCTTACTATTACGCAGATGATTTTTCTACTTATGTTATTAGAGGCTATGGAAATACAGGAAGTAAAATAGAAGTTTATGTGGATGGTGTAAAAGTTAGATTTATAGATTCATTATATGGCACAAAAGCTACTTCTTATTTTGCTCTTGCAGTTAGAAACTTAAAAGAAGGTGATCATAAAGCTTACGTTTTAAGTTATGCAAAAGATAGTAATATATCTTCTAAATCAAAAATAATTTACTTTAAAGTTTCTAAGGATACCAGCAAGGGAAATGTTGATATTAAAGAAATTAAAAAAGAAGAAGTAAAGAAAGAAGAGATAAAGAAAGATACAACTAAAATAGATGAAAAAAAGAAAGCTGTAACTAAGCCGACTGAAGTAAAAAAGGAAGTAAAGAAAGATATAAAAGCAAAAAGTACAGCGTCTAATCAAAAAGAAAAGCAAGATAAGTCAATTTTAATAGGAATTATATTACTTGTATTAGCCGTAATACTGATCATATTCTGGCTAGCTTCTGAGAATAAAGAAAAAATAAAGAAATTTATAGATAATCTTTTCGAAGAAGATGACGACGATGACAAGAAAAATAATGAAAATAAATAAAATTACTAAATTTTTGGAGATTTAGGAATTTATAAGAAGACTGCAAGTTATACACAAGGCAGTCTTCTTTTTTTTATGATAAAATAGCGCTCAAAAGGTGATTTTAAATTTTTAAATTTATAATCATGTTCGGTGACCAGATCTCAAAATTAGAATCAGATATATTAAACACAGTAATTTACTTTGATATTTTTGATTTTCCTTTAACTAGTTTTGAAATATGGAAAAATTTATATTCAAAAGAGAAATCTAATTTAAAAGAAATCATAGATGTTCTAGATAATAGCGATGTAATAAAAGAAAAATTAGATAAAAAAGAATCTTTTTATTTTTTAAAAAACAGAGAAGATATAATCACTAAGAGAAAAAGTAATTATATTGTTTCCTATAATAAATATAAAAAAGGAATTAAATTTATAAAACTTATTTCACATTTTTCATGTTTTAAATCAATATTCATATCAAATAATATGTCTATTGATAATTCTAAAAATGAAAGTGATATTGATTTATTTATAGTATCTAGAAAAAACAAAATATGGACATCAAGATTTATATCAGCTTTTATAGCTAAAATATTAGGTCTAAGACCAACTCTAAAAACTAAGAAAGATAAAATTTGTTTAAGTATTTTTCTTGATCAAAAAGATTTAAATTTAAAAAAAGTTTGTTCTAAAAAGGATGCTCATTTTTTGTATTGGGTTAATCAAATTGTTCCTGTATTTGATCCAAGCAATATTTATAAAAAATTTATAAACGAAAATAATTGGATAAAAGAAGATTTATCGAACATATTTGAATATAAAACAGGACACAAGAGATTGGTTGAAAATAATACAAATAAAAAAGTTATAAGAAAGTTTAGTAATATTCTATCTTTAAATTTTTTGGAAAGAGTATTTAAGAAATTGGAAATGAAAATATTTCCTGTAAGTATAAAAAATAAAATAGAAAAAAATAATTCTGAAGACGTATTTGTAGATGATTTAATGATAAAGCTTCATGATAATGATAATAGAAGAATTTATAATGATTTATTTTTAGAAAGAATAAAATAAAATGAAAAATATTTTCACAAAAAAAATCTTTAATATATTGTTTTTGATAATAGTAGTCTTGTTGCCAATACAAACAAGATATTTTTTGATGATTCAAAATATAAATAATAATTTTTTTGAATATGGATCAATATCTTTGTATGTTATAGATTTATTAATATTATTTTTTATAGCATATGGAGCTATATATTCAATAAAAAACAAAGTATTAATAGATAAAAAGGCTAAAATATTTTTGTTATTACTCTCATTGTTTAATTTAAGTGTATTTTCTTCAATATTTTTTTCATCAGAGAAAATAATTGCTATATATAATCTTTCAAAAATATTATTATTTTCAGCATTTTCTTTTATTGTTTTTATAAACAAAATAAAACTAGAATGGTTTATTAATTCTTTTATATTAAGTTCAAGTATTCAAGGTTTTATTTCAATATATCAATTTATAATGCAATCAGTTTCTGCCAATAAATATTTGGGAGTATCTGAGCAATTATCATTTAATTTAGGAACATACGTTATAGAAGGTGGCTTTGGAAGAATATTAAAGAGCTATGGATTATTTCCTCATCCTAATATGTTAGGTTTATTCTTATTAATTGGGTTAGTTTTTATATTATTTAAAATTGTAGAACATAAAAAAGAAAAAAACTTATTAGAAACAAGCAGAATAGATTTTAAGATGATTTATTTAATTTATGCTTTTGGAATAAATTTTATAGGATTAATTTTTACATTTTCAAGAATAGCAATATTTATATTTATAGTTTCTTTTATATCGTTTCTAATATATGAAATATTTAATTATATCCAAAACAAAAATATTTTTGATAGAAAATTAAATTATAATTTAAGTATATTTATAGTTTTAATATTTATAATATTATCAGTTTCTTTACCATCTTCAGATTTATTAGCATCAAGAGTAGATAACAATAATAGATTAGTTGTTAAATCAACAAATGAAAGAATTAGTCAATTAAAAGATTTTAAAAATTATATTCAGCAAAAATATATAACAGGCTTAGGAATAGGCAATTATACAATATATAAACACAATCAAAATAAAGATTTAAATACATGGGATTTACAGCCAATACATAATATATATTTATTAATATTTTTAGAAACAGGAATTTTTGGTTTATTAACTTTTGTTAGTTTAATAATATTCAAATTAATAAAAAATAAAGAAATAAAGATAATAATCCCGTTTGTAATTATATTACTATTTGGATTGTTAGATCATTTTATAATAACATTAACATTTGGCTTAATAATTTTTTTCTTGTTTTTAGGACTAGAAAGTGATAAGAATAAAGAATATAATAAAGTGTAAACAATAAATAATAATTAAATTATGCTTTTAGTAACTCACAACAATTCATTTCATGCGGACGATATATTTTCTGCGGCTACTTTAAAATTAATATTCAAATTCGCAAAAATAAAAAGAACAAGAGAAGAAAAATATTTTGAAAAAGGAGATATAATTTTTGATGTTGGTGGAAAATATGATGGAGAAAAATATTTTGATCATCATCAATATGGTAAAGCTGGAGAAAGAAAAGATGGCTATCCATATGCAGCCTTTGGTTTGATTTGGAAAAAATTTGGCATTAAATTATGTGGTTCAGAAGATATTGTAAATAGAATAGATGAAAATTTTGTTAAATATATAGATGCAATAGATTGTGGTTATAATCCAGATAATAAAAATTTAAGTATATCAATATCAGAGATTGTTGGTTTGTTTAATCCAAATTGGAATGAAAATGTAGATTGTGACAAAGCATTTTTAAAAATTGTAAAAACTGCTGGAAAGATAATAACAAGAAAGATAGAAAAAGAAAAAGCTATAATACTTTCAAAAGAAATTATAAATAAAGCAATATCAGAAGCAAAGAATAAGACAATAATCTTAGATACCTATTGTAATTGGCAAGAAGAAGCTATGAAAACAGATAACTTTATAATAATTTATCCAGAAAAAAATAAAGAAAAATGGATGATAAGAATGTTGCCAAAAGAAATAAACTCTTTTGAAAATAGAATTGGATTAAAAGAAGAATGGAGAGGTGAATCAAAAGAAAAATTATTTGAATTAACAGGTATAGAAGATTTCCTTTTCTGTCATGCTAATGGATTTATAGCAAGTACAAAAACAAAGGAATCAGCTATAAAAATAGCAGAAATAACAATAAAAGAGGGCAAGTAAAATTACTCTCTTTTTCTTTTTCTTTTTTTAGTTTTTGTCTTGTGGTATAATTTAAATTATAAAAAATAAAGGTTTCAAAAATGAGTTTTTTTAATTTGAAAAAAACGGAAAAGGTAGAGAAAAAGGATCAAGATCAAATAATGGATATAAAACAAATAGAATCAGATCTATCTGATTTTTATAATAAAACAAACAGAATGCATGAGTTTACGCTAGAAGCATTCGAAGCTTTTGCTGAATTAGAAGAATATATTGGTAATAATAGTAAAACAAAAGAATATAAAAATCTATTAAAAGCTTTTTTCGAAGAAAATGGAAAATGCTCTTTTAGATTAAGAGTTTTTTTGGGAGAAGTTGAAAAAATTATAAAAAAGCTATCATTAGATGAAGTAAGTGGATTGCAGATTAAAAAACTTTGCTATCATCATCTTACTAATTTAATTTTGAAAAGAGAAAAAACAGCAAAATTAAACAGTTCAAACATTAATGGTATAGAAGTATATAGATATGGAGGAGATGAGTTTGTAATAGTTGTAGAAAGAGATATAGGAGTAGAAGTCGTATTTATAGACTTGATGTATTTAAATTATTTTAATGAAATAGGTGGACATAAAGGAGGAGATGAAACTATAAACGCCTCTGCAAGAATAATAGAAGGAACGGTCAAAGAATTTAAAGACAAAACAACAAAAACAAAAGATATAATAGATAAAATTACATCAAATTTTAATTCTTTTAAATTTGATGATAGTTTTAGTGTTTTAAATAAATTATTTTTTCATATAGATATTGGATATGCTAATGATGGAGAACTTAAAGAAATAGAAGAGAAGTTTATAAAAGAACTAGAAGTTAATAATATAGAGAATAGAAATAAGCTAACAATAGAAGAGAAAAGAGAAATTTTAGTTGAATTATCAGATATAAGATCTGATTATCAAAAAAAGACTTCAAAAATATTCTTTTTAATGAAATTATATAGAGAATCAGAAAACAACAATAAACTCAAAACAATTTTTGATGGTTATGCTGCTTTTACAAAAAAAATGAATATTATTAAATCTATAATATTAAAGGTTTTAGAATTCTCAGATAATGAAGACGAACAGTTTAAAAAAATAGCAGAAGAGACAGAAAAATCAGTTATAAAAATTAACAAAATAATGATATCAGAGAAAATTGATAAAAGAGAAAGAATATTACACGAGTTAGTTTTGTCTCAAGCAATTAAAAATTTAGGCAAAAAAAAGCCAGAAATTGATCTTAATAACATAGTGACTAAATGGGGTATTGACTAATTATTTTTTATACCCTATAATAATTAACATCCAAAAAATAAGAAAAAAGAAGAAGGAAAAAAATTAAAGCGCTTAAGTTATTAGTGTATACAGTTTATTCGATAACCTCTAAGCATTTGCTATTATCAACAATTTATAATAATAAATGCTACTGGTTATTTTTTGTTGTCTTAATTTGACATTTGACATAGTCTAAAAAATGTTTTAGCCTAAACTCAGTTGTTAAAGATTTGTAGATTAAAAATTAAATAGAGAGTGAATTTAGAATATTTTTTCATAGGTATTAAGTCTGCCTATGAAAAAGCGAGTATAAAGAGTATTAATATTAAATTAATATATTGTGATTTCTCATATATTGTTACAAAAATGTGTTTAAACATTCGAGAAGAGAATAAAACAAGAATGAATTTCGTTATTCTTGTGGTTAAATTAAGATCGTATTTGGTGGATGCCTTGGTACTAAAGAGCGAAGAAAGACGTGGTAGCCTGCGATAAGTTTCGGGGAGGTGGCAAACAACCTTTGATCCGGAAATTTCTGAATGAGGAAACTCATCCGTTTATACGGATACGTATAGCTGAATACATAGGCTATTCGAGCGCACCTGGGGAAGTGAAACATCTCAGTACCCAGAGGAAAAGAAAATAATAATGATTCCGAAAGTAGTGGCGAGCGAAATTGGAAGAGTCTAAACCTGTTTGAGTGTCTTTAATTAAATAAGCTTTGGTTTATTCCTTTGCAGATTTAATTGATTTAAAGATGTCAGTCGTTGCCAAATGGGTGTTGTAAGAAATTCTGTTTAGTCTCTGACAGGACTAGGATGGAGCAAAAAGTATAATTGTTAGAAGAACGTTTTGGAAAGAACGGCCATAGACGGTGATAGCCCAGTATTTTAAAACAATTATAACTCCATGGGAGTTTTCTTAAGTACTGCAGGACACGTGAAATCCTGTAGGAAGCCATCACGACTATGTGATAAGACTAAATATCTTTAGTAACCGATAGTGAACAAGTACCGTGAGGGAAAGGTGAAAAGAACCCTGGAAAGGGAGTGAAATAGACCTGAAACCAAATACTTACAAGGAGCCGGAGCCTGATTTATCGGGTGACGGCGTGCCTATTGAAGAATGAGTCAACGAGTTAATGTGTGTTGCAAGTTTAACCAACTGAGGTTGGGGAGGCATAGTGAAAGCGAGGGTTAATAGCCCGTTAAGCATTACATATTAGACCCGAAACCTGGCGAGCTAACCATGAGCAGGGTGAAGATATTCGAAAGAATATTGGAGGCCCGAACCCACTATCCGTGCAAAAATAGGGGATGACTTGTGGTTGGGAGTGAAATGCTAATCGCGCTGGGTGATAGCTGGTTCTCCTCGAAATATATTTAGGTATAGCCTTGATCGTTTCTCACTGGTGGTAGAGCTACTGAATGGGTGTGGGTGGAGCAATCCTACCATATCCAACCAAACTCCGAATGCCAGTGAATGCAAGATCAGGAGTTAGACTGTGGGGGCTAAGCTCCACTAGTCAAAAGGGAAACAGCCCATGACCGCAATTTAAGGTCCCAAAATCTATGCTAAGTGTAGAAGGCGGTGGATTGACTTAAACAGCTAGGATGTTGGCTTAGAAGCAGCCATCATTTAAAGAAAGCGTAATAGCTCACTAGTTTAGTCATTCTGCGCCGAAAATGAATCGGGGCTCAAGCATAGTACCGAAGATGCGGACTGCGTACGCAAGTACGTAAGTGGTAGAGGAGCATTCTATATGCAGTGAAGCAGCCACCGCGAGGTGTTGTGGAGCGTATAGAAGAGAGAATGTTGACATAAGTAACAGAAATGCAGATGAAAATTCTGCACACCGTAAACCCAAGGTTTCCAGGGCAACGATTTTCGGCCCTGGGTTAGGCAATCCTAAGCCGAGGCTATGTAGAGTAGGCGATGGAAGAGCAGGTTAATATTCCTGCCCTATTACTATATCTGATGGGGTGACGCATTTGAATAGATTCCACGTAATTTTGGTTATGTGCGTTTGTGGCGAGTAGATATGTATTGAGGCAAATCCTTGATACGTTAAATATCAAAAGTTGCATGCATTCTTACGAAGGTAAGAAGATGGAATTGAATTAGGTGCCAAGAAAAACCTCTAAGGCTAAGTATAGTAATAACTGTACCGTAAACCGACTCAGGTGGGTGAGGAGAGTATCCTCAGGTGCATGAGAGAAACTTCGTTAAGGAACTAAGCAAAAAAGCGGCCGTAACTTCGGGATAAGGCCTCCCCAATTTTTAATTGGGGCGCAGCGAACGATGCCGAGTGACTGTTTACCAAAAACTTAGGTCTCTGCTTAAAGCGAAAGCTGAAGTATAGGGGCTGATGCCTGGCCAGTGTCAGAACGTTAAGAGGAGAGGTGAAAGCTTTGAATCCAAGCGCTGATGAACGCCGGCGATAACTATAATCGTCCTATGGTAGCGAAATCCCTTGTCGGGTGAGTTCCGACCCGCACGAATGGCATAACAACTTGGCAACTGTCTTAACGAAGTACTCAGTGAAATTGCAAGGCGAGTGAAGATGCTCGCTACTCGCAGTTAGACGAAAAGACCCCATGAAACTTTACTACAATTTGACATTGTATTAGAGTCATATATGTTCAGGATAGGTGGAAGCGTAAGCACCCTTGAGATACCACCCTTATATGATTTTAATACTTTATTTCCAAGCCATTATCTGGCGGGAAGACAGTGTCTGATGGGTAGTTTGACTGGGGCGGTGGCCTCCTAAAATGTAACGGAGGCGTTTACAAAGGTAAGCTAGGTTCGGATGGAAATCGAACTGATAGTACAAACGCATAAGCTTGCCTTACTGCAAGAGTTACAACTCGCGCAGTCACGAAAGTGGAAGTTAGTGATCCGACCATCCTATATAGGAAGGTGGAAGCTCAACGGATAAAAGTTACTCTGGGGATAACAGGCTGATCTGGTCCAAGAGTCCATATCGACGACCAGGTTTGGCACCTCGATGTCGGCTCATCGCATCCTGGGGCTGTATAAGGTCCCAATGGTTAGGCTGTTCGCCTATTAAAGCGGTACGTGAGCTGGGTTCAGTACGTCGTGAGACAGTACGGTCTCCTATCTACTGCGAGCGTTGAAATTTGAGAGAACTCTTTCCTAGTACGAGAGGACCGGGAAGAATAAACCTCTGGTGTATCGGTTGTCATACCAATGGCATCGCCGAGTAGCTAAGTTTAGTACGGATAAGCGCTGAAAGCATCTAAGCACGAAGCCGTTCTCAAGATTAAATTTCGTTTTAATCCCCCTAGGAGACTACTAGGTTGATAGGATTTACGTGTAAGCTCAGTAATGAGTTTAGCGGAGAATTACTAATCGGGAAAAATTTAACCACAATAATGATGAAATTCATATAATATGTTGGTTAATATTAAAAACGCTACAAGCAAATAAATATATTCTAAATCTCTATTTAATTTTAAGTCTACAAGTCTTCTACAGTTGAAAAAACTAAAGAAGAATATTGTTCTGGTGATATCGAGCGAAGGGGACACACCTGTTCCCATTCCGAACACAGAAGTTAAGCCCTTCAGCGCCGATGATACGGGAAACCGAAAAGTAGGTCGTCGCCAGAACAATGTTCTTCTTTTTTTGTACAAGATACTCTATTATTTAGAGTGTTTTTTATTTACAAAATTATTAAAATATGTTATAAAATACATACAATTTAATATTATAGGGGTGTTTATTATGGAATTTGTAGGAATAATAGTTTGCAGTATAAGAGATATTGTTAATAATTTTAGTGAACTGAAAGATAAAAATAAAAAAGGGTATATTTGTGATTTCTATTCAAAAGAATTAATGAAAAAAAGTAAATATTTTATCGGTTCAAATTTAAATGATTGTATAATTAATTTTACTGAGAATGTATACAGACAGAAACATCAAGTGCTAAACAAAGATGAGGTAGAATCTGGATATATATTTTTAGTTGAAGAGTATTTTGGTAAGGAATATATAAGTTTAAACGATAATAAAATACTAAAAATGTTTGGATATGAATTAGAAAATTGGAAAACAAGTATAAACTGGATTCAAGTTTTTGATACACAAGACGGGAAAACCCCAGATGTTAAAAAATGTATTAAAGAGCATTTTAGGACTACAAATTTTTATGGAGAGAATTTTGCTTTAATAAATAATTACAGAATTATTGAAGCTGTCTCAATATAATTTGAAACAAAAAAGTCGAAACCGTAAGGAATCGACTTTTATTTTATTTATTTTTAATTTCACTCCACCAACTTCTTGCCTCTATACCATTTTTAGCAGCATCTTCTTGAGCTTTTTGTTTGTTCTTACCAACACCAGTAGAAACTTCTTCGTCTCCAATATAAAGCCCAATTTTGAACATCTTATCATGATCAGGACCAGATTCTTCCAATACTTTATATGTAGGTGTAGTTCCTATTTTTTCTTGAGCAACCTCTTGGAAAAAAGTTTTAAAATCTATATAAGATTTATTTTCTAATATCTCGTTAAAATGAATTAATAAATTATCTTGTATAAATTTTTTAGCTTTTGAAAATCCTTGGTCTAAATATATAGCTCCAATTATTGCTTCACAAGAATCGGCTAATATACTTTTTTTAGATTTAGAATAAATATCGCTTTTTTCACCTTTACTTAAATAAAGGTATTCAGTTAAATTAAGTTCATTTGCAACCTTACTTAACATTTCTGTGTTCACTAAACTAGCTCTAAAGCTTGTTAAAACACCCTCTTCCTCTTTTTGATGTTTAAATAAGAATTCAGTTACTATTAATTCTAAAACAGCATCACCAAGAAATTCCAATCTTTCATTACTTGGTAAATCAAAATCAGATTTCTCATTTAAAAATGATCTATGAATAAGAGCGTTTTTTAATGTTTTTTTATTTTTAAAAGAAATTCCTATTTTCTTTTCTAGTTCTTTTAATTTTTCATCCATATTAGAAAATTATTTTTGAATTATTTTATTTAAAACATTTTTAATGTTTTTATATTCTATTGAAGATAACATTTTTTCTTGATCTATCCATTCAAATTTGTTTTCAGAAGGAATTTTTATATTATTATCAGTTAATTCTATAAAAACAAAAAGTATATTTTTGAATATTATTTTAGGAAATAAATCTTTTTTATCATCTTCTTTTACTGTAAAATAAGTAGCTTCATCAATAAAATTTATTTTTGATATTTCTTTCACACCAAAAATATTTTTAAATTGATTAGCCGCAAATTCTACATATTGAGAAAAATCATTTTTGTCATCAATAACTACTTCTTCTTTTTGTAATATTTCATCTGATTCTATTAAATCTTCTTTAATTTCTTCAGCTTTAATATCGTCTTTATTGATAATTTCAGGAGTTTTGTCAGCTTTAATTTTGCTTTTTATTTCTTCAACTTCTTTTTTGAATTTTTCATCATTTTCTTTCTCAATAGATTTCTTTATATCATTATTTATTTTAAAAAACTTAAATTTATCATCTTTATTTATAAACAAATAAGAATTATCTAAATTTTTTACAATAAAGCCAATGTCATATGTTTTTTCTGTGTTTTTATTAACTTCACTAAAAACAGAGCCTAGAACGCCGTTTATAAATTTAGACGACTTATCACCACTAAAGTTCTTAGCGAGCTCTACAGCCTCATTTATTACAACTTTATAAGGGATAGAGCTGTTATATACAAGTTCAAAAATAGCTATTCTTAAAATATTTCTATCAACGACAGAAATTTGATTTATTGGCCATTCAGGAGCGAATGTTTTTATGATTTTATCTATTTTTTTTATGTGTTTTATAACACCTTTACTTAAAAATTGAAGAAAATCATCTCTAAAAGATAATGTAGAAGCAAAAGAATTGATGTTATACTCTAGTATCTCATCAATACTTACAACCCCATCTTTAAAGTCCCATTCAAAGAGACTTTGTAAAACAATTGAACGTACTAAGTGTCTATTAGACATAAATATTAAACTTAAAACCTTTTAAAAATAAACAAAAACATAAATTTTACTTTATGTTTTTGAGCATGATACTACTTAGCAATTTTTTCTGCTTTATAAGCACCACAAGCACCGCAAGCTCTGTGTGAAAGTTTTGCAGCACCACATTTTGGACAAGTATTTGTAGACTTTAATACTAAACTCTTTCCAGGGTTAGCAGGATTATTTCTAGTTCTTGTCTTATTCTTTGGTGTTCTCTTTGAAGGTAAACCCATGTTCTAAAAATTAAAATTTAAATTTACTAACTATTAACAAATATTGTAGCTTATATCTTAAAAAAAATCAATATATAGGATTGGTTTAGAGCTGTTCTATTTTGACAAAATTACTTTTTTGTGTTATTGTACAAAAATAATTTCAATATTGGAGGGGTTTTATGGGAAAGAAATTTTTTTGTTTTCTGGTAATAATTTTTATAGTGGTGTTTGAATCTCAGATGATCTATTCACAATCTGAAGATTTTGAACATTCTGATCAGATTGTTAATGAAATATCAAAAATGTTCGACAGCGATTCAGACCCTGTTATTTTAAAATATTTTGAAGTATCGATTGCTTTTTTTGAGAGCAATAATGATAGTCTAATAGAACAAACAGAAGGAATTCCAGCTGATTTAATAAAAGCAATAGAGAATGGTGCTTTAAAGAATAAAATTATTTTAAAAATTCATTCTGGTAAAGATTTTGATAAAAATGCTATAAACAAAGGATTCTTGTTTGTAGACAGTGATAACTGGAATGTGACGCTCAAGGTTAATAACAAGATGCTGAATGGATGTTTTGGTGACCTGAAGGCGGTTTCAGATAAAATAGATAAAAGTAATTTAGAAAACAAAGATGAATTAGAAAAAAAACTTTTTCAATTCTTAGGAGAAAATATCTCCTTTGTGTTTTTTGCAATGATTAACGAATGATTGAATAAAAGCAATCTCGGATCACATATTTATGTGTATCCGAGATTTTTATTTTAATTAAAAATTAATTAAAAGTTAAAAAATTGTTAATTAATTTATAGAACAAAAAATTGTCAATAACTTTATGTGTAAAGTTAAACAAATTTGATGGATATTGACATTTTCTCCACAAAATATAAACTAGGGACATAGTTTTCCACAGGGGAATTAAGTGATAGAATATTTTCAAATTGATTTTAGAGAAGGACAAATCTCTAAAATAAATACAATTTTAAGTAAATTTAAGAAGGCACGATGGACAAAAAGCAAATTTGGCAAGCCGCTTTAGCTAGGTTAGAGCTAACTTTAAGTAAAGCGAATTTTGCTACTTGGTTTAAAAATACTTTCATTATTGAAATTATTGATAATGAAGAACATATTATATTAGCTACACCTCACGCTTTTGCTCAAGCTTGGTTATCTAAGAAATACCATAAAGATATTCTTAGTGCTATGCAAGAAGTTACTGATGGTAAAATTAAAAAAATTACCTATGAAGTTTCTCTTGTAGGAGACGAAAAGGCAGCTATAAGATATGAACAGCAAAATAAAGCAGTTTCTTTAAATGGCCAAGAAGAACAAATATCTAGTCAAAACAAAAATGAGAAAAAAGAAAGTTCTATAGGTGTATTTAATTTAAACCCTAAGTATACTTTTGATACTTTTATTGTCGGAAAAAATAACGAATTAGCTTATGCAGCAGCAAGAGGTGTTGCAGAATTTCCTGGAGAAAAATTTAATCCATTGTTTATATATGGTGGAGTCGGTATAGGAAAAACTCATTTAGCCCAAGGTATAGGAAATGAAATAATTAAAAAAAATTCAGAAGCTAAAATATTTTATATAACATCAGAAAGATTTACTAATGATTATGTAGATGCTATAAAAGGCGGAAAAATGAAAGATTTTAGAACAAAATACAGATCTTATGATGTTATTATAATAGACGATATACAGTTTTTAGCAGGAAAAGAAGGAACTCAAGAAGAATTGTTTAATACTTTTAATGAATATCACCAAAAAAATTGTCAAATAGTTTTAACTTCAGATAGACCTCCACAAGCATTGTCAGCTTTTCAAGAAAGATTAAAATCAAGATTTTCATCAGGCATGATAGCCGATATTTCTGAGCCAGACTTAGAAACTAGAATGGCTATTATAAAGGCAAAACTTACAGAAAAGAAATATAATTTTGACGACAATGTTATTAAATATATAGCAACAGAAGTTCAAAGAAGCGTAAGAGAAATAGAAGGAATTATTAATAAAATCATAGTACAATACGAATTAAGAAGAATAGAACCAACTATAGAAAACGTTAGAGAACTTATAACTGTATATAATGAACAAAATAAAAAGAATGTAAAATTCTCTCCTCAACAACTAATAGAAACTGTAGCAAGTTTCTTTGATGTAACTGTAGAAAGTATAAAAGGAGTTAGTAGAAAGAAAGAACTAGTTACACCAAGACAAATTGCAATGTATTTATTAAGAGAAGAATTAGATGCATCTTTCCCAAATATAGGGTCTGAATTGGGAAACAGAGATCATACAACGGCAATGCATTCTTATCAAAAAATAAAAGGAGAAGTTGCTGCAAACAACAGAACAAAGAAAGATATAGAAATGATAAGAGAGCGTCTTTATAATGGTAGTTATGATTAAAAAAATCACGATTAATTTCGTGGTTTTTGGTTTTATAAAAACATTCTTTGTGATAAAATTATAAAATAAGTTAAGGCCTAAGACTATAAATATATGTGGTATGTGTATGTGTTGGAATGTGCAGACAAAACGCTCTATACAGGAATAACAATAGAACTAGATAGAAGGATAGAGGAGCATAACTTATCAGTAAAAGGTGCAAAATATACTAAGATGAGAAGACCGGTAAAATTAGTTTATTTTTGTGAAAAAGAGAATAAATCTGAAGCAGCAAAAGAAGAATATAGAATAAAAAAATTAAACAGAAAAGATAAATTAGAATTAATAAACAAAATAAAATAAATTTATGAAATTTATATTATTAAATATGTCGTATCAGTTTACTTGGGATAAGGGTATATACAATAGAAACAAACATGTTTTGGATGAATTATCTAAAAGAGAAGATGTAGAACAAATTTTATCAGTAGATTTTTTACCTTATGATTTTAGAAGTTTTTTGAGATTATATCTAAAATCAAAAATTTATAGAAAAATTGGAAAAAATGTTGTAGCTATGGGGCATTATTATGTAGCAAGAAGATTGAGTGATAAGGTTATAGCATTATCAGCAATGAATGCCGGTAGAGTTTATAAAGCAGCATCTAAATTAGGATTCAAAGATGCAATAATTTTGAATTATAATCCACTTAATACAGACTATTTAAAATTATTTAAAAACAATAAAAAATATTTTGATGCTGTAGATAATTGGAGTAATAATTCAATATTTAAAAAGTATAAAAATTTATTAGATAGAAATTATAAAAAAATAGTAACAAATTCTAATCATGTTTTTACAGTTTCTGATAAATTAAAAGATGATTTAGAAAAAATTTCTTATTGTATACAAAAAACAGATACAGCAATGGTTTGTGTAAATGTAAAAAATGACATAACTTTTATATCAAACGGCGTTGATTTAAGTCATTATAAAAATCCAGTATTATCTGAAAGATTAGAAAAAAATATCAAAGAAATAAGAAAAAATTATAAAAAAATAGTAGGATATATTGGTGTAATAAAAACCGATAGAATAGATATAGATCTATTAGAATTTATAGTTAAAAATAATCCAAACTTTTTATTTTTAATAGCAGGGCCTATACATGGTAATTTTGATATTGCTAAATTTAAAAAATATAGCAATATAAATTTTATAGGGGAAATAAAATACGAAGAAATGCCATATTTATATGAGCAATTTGATGTTTGCATTATACCGCATTTAGTTAATGATTTTATAAAATCAATGGATCCAAAAAAGCTTTATGAATATTTAGCTTCAGGAAAACCAATAGTAACAACAGAAGTTTCAGGTGTAGAAAAGTTTAAGAATTGTATAAAAATAGTTAAAAATAAAGAGGATTTCTCTACAGAAATAAATAATATTATAAATGATCCGGAAAGTTTTAAAGAAGATAAAATCCAAGAGAGAAGATTGTTGGTCAATGAATATGGATGGGAGAAAAAGGTAGATGAAATGTTAAAGTTTATGCTATAATATATTTAATATAAAAAGGTTAAAATTAAATATGAGTGAAGAAAAAGAGGTTTCACAATCTGGACTAACGATATCAAGCGATAATATTTCCGATAAATTTAATGAAACTTACAAAAAAATTCAAATAAAACAAGAAGAAGAGGCAGCAGCAGCTACGGCCTCAGTTCTTGGTTTAGATTATATGGATCTTCATCAATTTCCAATAGGTCCAGAAGCTTTAAAATCAATATCACAAGCAGATTCTATAAAGTATGGAATAGTTTGTTTTTATAGAGCTTTTCAAGAAATGAGAATAGGTATTACTAGTTTTAATGATAATGCGATAGATTATATAAATGCTTTAGATACAGAAGAAGTAGATACAAAAAAGAAAATATATTTTATTTCAAAAAATAGTCATGAAGTTGCTTTAAATCTTTATGACAAACTTCCAAAAGTAAAAACATTCGTAAATGGTTTTAAAATAGATCAAGATGTTTTTGATAGATTCAAAGAGGAATTAAAAACATTTGAAGATGTTAATAAAAAAATGCAAGAAGTAGAATTATCAGAAATGATAACCCTTATCTTAGCTGCAGCTATACAATTTGGATCATCAGATATACATATAGAAGCAGCAGAAACAAGAGTTATAATTCGTATTAGAGTTGATGGTATGCTTAGCGAGATTGCGTCTGTTAAGAAAGAAATATGGCCAAAAATAATAACGAGAATAAAGTTAATGTCAAAATTGAAAATGAACATTTCTGACATTCCTCAAGATGGTAGAATTACTATTGTTTTAGATAACGATAAAATTGATATCCGTGTGTCTACTTTACCAACAGCATTTGGAGAGTCAGTTGTAATGCGTCTATTAAAATCTTCAGCAGCTAGTTTACAATTTGAAGAACTAGGTTTAATAGGAAGTACTTTTGATAAATTAACAGAGGCGGTAGAAAAACCTATTGGTATGATTATAACTACAGGTCCTACTGGTTCAGGTAAAACTACAACTCTTTACGCAATATTAAATAAATTAAATAAACCTGACGTTAATATTATTACTCTTGAAGATCCTATAGAATATAAATTACCAGGATTAAACCAATCACAAATAGATCATGGTAGAGATTATGATTTTGCAAAAGGTCTTAGAGCTATATTGCGTCAAGATCCTAATGTTGTAATGGTGGGAGAAATTAGAGATGGAGAAACAGCAGAGGTAGCTGTAGAAGCTGCTTTGACTGGTCATAAGGTTATTTCTACAATCCATGCGAATAGCGCAGCGGCAGCTATTCCTAGATTTATGTCTATGGGAGTAAAACCATTTTTACTTGCACCAGCTCTTAATGCTGTTATGGCTCAGAGACTTGCAAGAAAAATATGTAAAAATTGTAAAGAAGAAATTCAAATAGAGCCAGAAAAACTAGAAAAAATTAAAAAATATTTATCAGAAATTCCAGAAAAATCTGGTTTTAAAGTAGATTTAAACGATTTACATTTCTTTAAAGGTAAAGGATGTGAAACGTGTCATGGCTTAGGGTATAAAGGTAGAATCGGTTTGTATGAAGTAATGACGGTAACTCCAAAGATAGAAGAAATTATATTGTCAGGTAAAGTTTCAGAATATGATCTTGAAAAATTAGCCATGGAAGATGGTATGATAAAAATGGTTCAAGATGGATTATTAAAAGCAATTCAAGGAACAACAACAGTTGATGAAGTGTTTAGAGTTGCAATGTAGTATTATGGTTTCTAATAAAAATACAAAATTAAAAAATAAATTAAAAAATGGCGGTTCTGTCAGTATAGTTTGTTTTGGAAATAGTATAACTTGGGGACATATATTACCAAGTTATTTAACAAAAAAACCAACAAAAGATAATTATCCTTTTAATTTAGAAAAAATATTAAGAAAATATTATAAAAGTAAAAAAATAAAAGTATTTAATGAGGGTCATGATGGTTGGACAGTTAATGATGCACTAAATAAAGAAAATGGTATTAAGAAGGTTTTATCAATAAAGCCAGATTTAATTATTATGATGTTTGGTGTAATTGAAATTATTTCTTTTCCAAGAATAAAATTAGAAGATTATATAAAAGGTTTAAATAAGTTAATTTCAAAAATAAAAAAATCAGGATCAGAAGTGTTGTTATTATCACCAACGCCAATTTTTGTATTTGATAAAGAACTTTCTCTATATTCAAAAAAAACAATAGATTTTGCAAAAGAAAATAAATTAGATTTTATTGATATGAGAAAAGAAGTTTTTAATTATATGAAAAAAAATAATTTACATAAGTGGAATATATTAAAAATAGATAATGTTCATTTTAAAGAAGATAAATATAAAATAATTTCAGAAATAGTATTTAATAAATATTTTTTAAAACTATTGAAAAAGATATAAAAAGATGTTATAAATAAAAGCCAATTAACAAAAAAATGGGAGGTGATTGATGCTCATTGATATTTTTGGTCAGAGTCATGAGACAAAAGAAATGAGGGATTATTGTAATTATTATGGGCTTCCTTCATTTGATGAAGCGAATCATATTTATGGTTTTTTTAATTCTTCTAGAGAGCAAATTTTTGGACATCTAATTAGTTTAAAGAATGTTAATCCACGAGGAACAGTTATTGTTGTCCATGGTTATCAGAGTCATAGCGGTGATCAAAAAAATGTAGTAAAAAAATATCTTGCAGAAAACAAGATGGTTGCTTTACTAGATTTTCAAGGACATGGATTATCTACTGGTAAAGAAGTATATATCAAGGACTTTAAAGAATATGTTAAAACTCTTGAAATTTTTATGTTTTATGGAAGTATGTTTTTTAAAGGTAAAATTGAATTTTTTGGACATAGTCAGGGTTGTGCGATTCTTTCGATGTATGCAAGAAATAGGAAAGATTTAAATCTTACTTATTTTGCGCCACTGGTAAGATTAAAACATCCTATGCTTGTTGAATTTATTTCATATATGCCAATAAAAAATATTTTCATGAAAGCTAATGTTTCGTCTAATAAAGAATATAATCGTTTCGCAAATAAAGACAAATTACAAAGTAAAATCGTTTCCAGACAATGGTTAAGAGCTACGGTTAAATTTTGTAAAGAATTTATGGATTATGAAGGGTATGACCCATCTATAAAATTATTTGTTGTTCAAGGATGTAAAGACGTTGTTGTTGATTATTCTTTTAATATTGCAGTATTAGGAACAAAATTTAGACAAGTTACCGTGAATTTAATTGATGAAGCTAATCATCAACTACAAAATGAATCAGAAGAAATTCGTAAAGCAGTTTTTTCATTTTAGATTGCCATTTCGTAAGCAGATTGTAAAAGATCTGCTATTTTATTTTCTTTGATTTTTATACATAAATTATGTAAGATGTTACTGTAAAAACTAACCATAAGCAAAATGTCAGAATCAAAACAAAAATTGCTAATATTAGACGCAAATGCTTTAGTGCACAGAGCTTTTCATGCTTTACCACCAACAATGATGGCACAAGATGGCACTCCTACTAATGCTATTTATGGATTTACATCAGTTTTAATAAAAGTATTAAAAGAAATAAAACCAACTCATATAGCTGTTTGTTTTGATGTTGCAAAAAAAACATTTAGAAATGATATTTATCCTGAATATAAGGCAACAAGAGTAAAACAAGCTGACGAATTATATGTCCAATTTCCAATAATAAAAGAAATTGTAAATGCTTTTAATATTAAAATTTTTGAAAAAGAAGGTTACGAAGCAGATGATTTAATAGGAACAATATCAAAAATAATTGAAAAAAACACAGAAGTTGTAGTATTAACAGGAGATAAAGATACTCTTCAACTTGTAGATGATCAAATTCATGTTCTAACTTTCAAAAAAGGATTATCAGAAACATTAGAATATGATTCAAAAGTAGTAGAAGAATTAATAGGAGTAAGGCCAGATCAAATAATAGATTATAAAGCATTAAGAGGTGATCCGTCTGATAATATTCCAGGAGTAAAAGGTATAGGAGAAAAAACAGCTGTAGAAATATTAAAAGAATTTAATTCAATAGAAAATTTGTATAAAGAAATTGAAAATGGGAATAGTGGAAAAATTACTCCTAGAATTTTAAATTTATTAAAAGAACAAAAAGAAAATACTTTTTTAAGTTACAAACTTGCTACAATAAAACTAGATGTAGAAACAGATTTTAATTTAGATAATTGCAAATTAGGAGATTTTGATTTAAATAAGATACATGAATTATTTATAAAATTAGAATTCAAAACATTATTAGATCGTGTATTGCAATTACAAAATAAAAACGATAATAACATCGTAGGGGCGCATTGCAATGCGCCCACAAAAAATAAAAATAATTATAAAATTTTAAAAACAGAACAAGAAGTTTTAGAATTTTTAAATTTATTAAAACAACAAACAGAATTTGCTTTTGACACAGAGACAACAGGTGTAAATCCTCATTTAGCAAAGATAGTAGGAATATCATTTTGTTTTAAAGAAGATGATGCGTATTATTTTGAATGGAAAAATTTAAATAATAATTTTATTTTATTAAAAGAAATTTTAGAAAATAAAAATATAAAAAAAATAGGTCATAATATAAAATATGATATAGAAGTTTTAAGTAAGCACGATATAGAAGTTTCAAATATTTATTTTGACACAATGATAGCAGCTTATATATTACATCCTGGAGATAGAAAATATGGCCTTGATTTATTGTCTTTCAATGAATTTGGACATCAGATGCAAAGTATTAAAGAACTTATAGGAGAAGGAAAGAAACAAACTACAATGGATTTTGTAGAACCAGAAAAGGTTTCTGATTATTGTTGTGATGATTCTAATTATACTTTTAAATTATATAAAAAATATTTTAAAGATATAAACTTAAATGAAAAAATATCAAAATTATTTTTTGATATTGATATGAAATTAATTTTAGTTTTAAAAAATATAGAAGAAAATGGTGTATTGATAGATGTAGAATATTTGAAAACAATTAGAGAAGAATATGATTTAAAAATAAAAGAAATACAAAATTTTATTTTTGGAAAATTAAAATTTGAATTTAATTTAAATTCTCCAAAGCAATTACAAGAAGTTCTTTTTGATAAATTAAAAATAAAAACAAAAGGAATAAAGAAAACAAAGACAGGAATATCAACAGCATCAGATGAATTAGAAAAAATAAAAGATGCACTAGAAGAAGAATTAGAAAAACAATCTTCAGCTTTTAATTTTATAAATTCTTTAAATATAGAGGAAGTAAGTTTAAAAGATCAAATAGAAATGCTTTCAAAAATGATCGAATATAGAGAATATGAAAAATTAAAATCAACATATATAGATGTTTTGCCAGAATTAATAAATGAAAATACAAATAGAATACATACAAGCTTTAATCAAACTATAGCTGTTACGGGAAGATTGTCATCAACAGAACCAAATCTACAAAATATACCAGTAAGAACTGAAGATGGTAAAAAAATTAGAAAAGCTTTTATTGCAAGTTCAGGATTTAAAATAGTTTCCATAGACTATTCTCAAGTAGAGTTAAGAATAATAGCTGCTCTTGCAAATCAAGAATCAATGATAAGCGCTTTTATTAATGGCGTAGATATTCATACACAAACAGCAGCGTTAATAAATAATATAAAAATAGAAGAAGTTTCTAAGACTCAAAGATATGCAGCAAAAGCAATAAATTTCGGAATACTTTATGGAATGGGAGCTAGAAAATTATCAAAAGAAACAGGTATAAGTTTTAATGAAGCAAAAGAGTATATAGAAAAATATTTTAAAATAAATAATAACGTAGAAAAATACATAAACGAAATAATGAGAGTTTCACATAGAGATGAATTTGTAGAAAATCTATTAGGAAGAAAAAGATATTTTAAAGAAATAAATTCAAGTCAACAATTTATATCAAGTAGTGCAGAAAGAATGGCAGTAAACATGACAATACAAGGATTAGCTGCTGATATAATGAAAATTGCCATGATAAATATTCATGAAAAAATACAAAATAATAATGACATAAAAACATTAATTCAAGTACATGATGAATTAGTTTTTGAAATAAAAGAAGAAAAAATAAAAGAATTTATTCCATTATTAAAATACGAAATGGAAAATGCATACCAATTACCAAACAATGTTCCATTGAGAGTTGATGTAGAAATTGGTGACAATTGGGGCGATTTAAGTGATTATAACTAATTATGCAAAACATATTTATATACATAGGTGATATAGAATCTGATATAGAAGATATAATATTGAAACAAAAGAATAATTTTAAATCAAAATATGATGAATCAAACATTATAAATATTGATTTTGAAGAAAATGAAAATATAATAGAAATAAAAAAAATATTAAAAGATTCATATCATAATATTTCTTTGTTCGCACAAAAGAAATTAATTTTTTTGAGAAATACATCTTTTGCAGAAGAAGAATTACAACTTCAAATTTTAGAGTACTTAAAAAATTCAAACGAGAATTTTATAACAATAATGCAGGATAGTAAGATAGATAAAAGAACGAAATTTTGGAAAGAGTTGGAGAAACTATCTACAGGAGAAAATCCAAAAATAAAAATTCAAGAAATAAAATTTACTCAAGATTTTGATATTAAAAAATGGATAATAAAAAAAATTAATGATAATAGTTTTCAAACATCAGAGAAAGCAGTTATGAAATTAATGGATAAATTTAATTTAAGAAAAGATTATAAAGGTGAATATATAGGTAAGATAGATACAATAAAAATAAAAACACAATTATTAAAATTACTAAATTCAAAAAACGATAATTTAATAAAAGAAGAAGATGTCAATAATTTAGAATTAAATTATTCAAATCCAAATGACGATGATATATTCGAATTAGTGAACTTAATTTTTGAAAAAAATAATAAAGCATTAAAATTATTTGAAAAGAATTTTTATAATGATACAAGTGAAAAATTAAAATTAGATGAATTATTTTTCTTTAACACTATAATGATTAACAATATTGAAGAAATGATATCTGTTTCAGATTTAATATTAATGAAATATCCAGATAATGAAATTGCAAATAAATTAAATTGGAAAAATCCAAAAAAAATATTTCCAATAAAAATGAAGTTGAAAAATTTCAATAAAGAAGTATTAAAAAAATATTATAAAGATTTAGAAGAAATAGATATATTATCAAAAACAGATCAAGAATTGTCATTGTATAAATTAAATTTGCTAGTATTGGAAATGATAAAGAAATAATGATATAATACAGTCAAATAATATAAAAACATATGTCTAAAAAAATAATAAAACCAATTAATAAAAAATCTAAACCAAAAACAGAAAAATTAAATTCAAAAACAGTAAATTTAAATCAAATATTAATAAATGATTTTTCTGAAGAAGAGTATATGATAGAGAAAGGAGAACTCTCTATTGATATATTAGAAGATGATAAGAATATATTTATAGAATCACCAGTTGCTGGTGTTAATGTTGACGATGTTAATATAGATATAGAACCTGAGAAAATAACTATTGATGGTTTTAGAAAAAAAATAAAAGAAGAAAAAAACAAACAATACATACACAGAGAATGTTTTTATGGTAGTTTTTCAAGATCTATAATTTTGCCAGTAGAAATAATCCCAGAAAAAACATCAGCAAAAATAGAAAACGGTATATTGAAAATAGTATTATTAAAAAAATAATTATTGAATGGATATAATAAAAGATTTAATTGAAAAAATAAAAATAAAAAAAGAAAATAAAAAAACAATATTTTCTGTTGATATTTTTTTATTTGTTTTATTACCAATAATATTTTTAATATTTTTAGTACAAGGGTCAAACTATTTATTTAATAATATAGCACCAGCAAATACTTTCTTTTTAGATAAAGATATATCTTTTAAAAACAAACAAGAAATTTTTAATATTATAAAAGAAGAGGAAAACAAAATTTTAAAAACTCAAGTAATATTAAATATAGAAGATGATAAAAACAATAAAATAACTCAAAATATATATTTAGAAAAATTAATAGAAAAAGATTCAGAAGATAAAATAGTATCACAAATATTTTCTAGATTTGATTTAATAAAAATAGATCCAAAATTATTTTTGGATAATCTATTTAAAACAAAAAAATATAATTTTAATTATTCTATAAATCAAGAAGAATTAAATAAAATAAAAGAAGAAATTAAAAAATACGAAAAACCAACAGTCAATGCTAGTATTATAAAAAATACAGAAGGGAATGCCTTTGTTTCTAAAAAAGAAGAAACTGGTTTTAATTATAATTTAAAAGCTATAGATGAAAGTATAATAAAATATATTAACTCCATTAATAGAATTAATATATTAAATATAGATATAAAAAAAGAAACAAATACGCCAAAAATACTAGAAGAAGAATTGTCAAATATTTTAACTCAAGCAAACTCATTATTGAATAATACTCCAATAAATGTTTTTTATAATGATAATAAAATTATTTTAGAAAAAGCTAGTTTAATAGATATGTTAAATTTCGAATATTTATTAAATGAAAAAAATGAATTTTTAGAAGCAAATATAAAATTAAAAGATGAAAATGTAAAAGCATATTTAGATAAAATAGCTTTAGAGAATGACAAGAAACCAGATAATGGAGAACTAGTAATAAAAGATGAAAAAGCAATAAAATTTACACCAGTAACAAAAGGAACTTCTTTAAATAAAGAAGACTCATACAGTAAATTACAAGATTCTATTCTTACATTAAAGAAAGATGTGTATCTTACAATAAATGAAGCTATGCCTAATGATATAGACAGTGAGGTTGTAAAATATGGTTTGTTAGAAAAAATAGCAGAAGGGATTTCTGATTTTAAAGGTTCTTCTGTAAGTAGGATCCATAATATAAAAACAGGAACAGGTTATGTTAATGGAACTTTAATAAAGCCAGGAGAAGAATTTTCTACAATAAAAACTTTAAAATCAGTTAGTGCTTCTATGGGATATGTTCCGGAGCTTGTTATAAAAGGAAATAAAACAGAAAGTGAATATGGTGGAGGATTATGCCAAGTAGGAACAACTTTATTTAGAACTGCCATAAATGGTGGTTTTCCAATATTAGAAAGAAAAAACCATTCATATAGAGTTCCTTATTATGAGCCAGCAGGAACAGATGCAACAATATATTTCCCAAAACCAGATTTTAGGTTCTTAAATAATACAAAAAACTATATTTTAATAACAACAAGTATAGATGTAAAAACCAATAAATTAGTTTATTCTATATGGGGAACTAAAGATAATAGAAAGATTAAAATAGGAAACCCAGTTATTACGAATATAGTAATCGCTCCAGGGACAAAATGGTTGGAAACACTAGATTTACCAGTTGGGAAGGTAAAATGTACAGAATCGTCTCATAATGGTGCAGATGCAGAATTCACATATAACGTAGAGTATGATGATGGAACTAAATTTGATATGTTGTTTAAGAGTAGATATAGACCATGGCAAGCTGTTTGTATGAAAGGAGTAGAGAAGTTATCAATAGTAGAAACTACACCTGCAACAGATACAAGCACGCCAGCATATGATTCTATAGGAAATGAAATAGAAACACCTTAAAAAGATGTTTCTATTTTTTATAAAAAAATAACGCACTTAAAACTGTGAGCAAAAAGAATATTCGATGGTAGAAAAAAGACGAATCCCTTTTCCCCACAGATCTAATCTCCCGCTTGTCGTGCCCACAGATTTAAAAACGCTATCTTATTTTCACTTCTTATTTTTATATGATATAATTTGAAAGTACGTATACATTATCACTTATTTAATATTTTGTCAATAGTAAAATGGATTTAGAGCTAAATATAGAAGATAGAATAATAAAGCCAGACGAATTAGATGAAGATAAAAAAATGGATTCTTCCTTAAGACCAAAAGAATTAAGTTCTTATATTGGCCAAGAAAACATAAAAAGAAATCTTTCCATTTCTATGAAAGCTGCAAAAAAAAGAAAAGATGTGATAGAGCACATATTGCTTTATGGTCCACCAGGATTAGGAAAGACAACTCTAGCAAATATAATTGCTAATGAAATGGGTGTTAATATAAAAATAACAGCTGGACCAGTGTTAGAGAAGGCCGGTGATCTAGCTGCTATATTAACAAACCTTGAAGAAGGGGATATTTTATTCATAGATGAAATACATAGATTAAATAAAGTCGTAGAAGAAATACTTTATCCAGCTATGGAAGACTATGCACTAGATATAATAGTAGGTAAGGGTCCTTCAGCTAAAACAATTAGAATAGATTTACCTAAAATAACAATAATAGGTGCTACAACTAGAATAAGCTTAATCTCATCACCATTAAGAGATAGATTTGGTAATGTTTTTAGATTAAGTTTTTATGAAGATGACGAAATAAAACAAATAGTAAAAAGATCAGCAGGTATTTTAAATATAGATATAGATGAAGCCGGAGCTATGGAAATAGCCAAAAGATCAAGAAAAACTCCAAGAATAGCTAATAGATTGCTTAAAAGAGTTAGAGACTATGTCTGTGTTGCAGATAAAGATAAAATAACAAAAATAGAAGCAAAACAGGCGTTAGATTCTCTTGAAGTTGATGAATTAGGATTAGATCATTCAGATAGATTTATACTAGAAACGATAATAGAGAAGTTTAATGGTGGTCCAGTTGGCTTAAATACGTTATCAGCCGCAACAAGTGAAGAAATGGCCACAATAGAAGATGTATATGAACCATTCTTAATTCAAATAGGCTTTTTACAAAGAACATCAAGAGGTAGAATAGTTACAGAAAGTGCTTATAAACATTTAGGATTTAAATAAATAAAAAAATAAACCGAAATAATTGGTTTATTTTTTTATTTATTTTAGCCAAAAAAGTGGCAAAATACATTGACAAAAATATGCTTTTGTGCTAGGGTTTGTTAAATAATAAATTAATTCCAAAAATGAGAGAACCTAATTGGAAAATTATATTTACATCTCAAATCCTGCTAATGTTATTAGTTAGTAGTGTTTTGTCTTTTAAAATGGGGTTATTTGAAGATATTAAACAACAAATAGTACATGACGCTGTAGCTGATGAATCAATAAAAATAGCTCCTGTAGTAGTTAAGACAACTACAAAAAAAGTTGAAACTCCAGTATTAGTGGAAAAAAAAGAAAATACAAAAGCAGAAATTGTTAAAACAGCAGCTATTGTTGAAACGGATATCAAAGTAGATACAAAAGAAGGCGAAAAAGAATTAGATGTTTTTGAAAGAAAATCAGATTCTGAAGTAAAAATGGTTGTAGATAAATATAAAGATCAAATAAGCGATTCATTTATAACAACAGTAACTTCTTACAATAGTGAAGCTGGACAAACAGACGATAGTCCTTGTATAGCAGCATCTGGCATGGATGTTTGTAAAAGAAATTTAGAAAATATAATTGCAACAAATGATCTACCTTTTCATACAAAAGTACTTATTCCAGAATATTTTGGAGATAGAATTTTTTATGTAGAAGATAGAATGAATAAAAGATATACAGGGACAGATCATATTGATGTCTGGATGAAGAATAAAATTAATTCTAAAAATTTTGGAGCAAAAGTTTTAAAAATTATAGTATTAAAATAAAAAAATAGGCGCGATAAGCATCATTGCTAATCGCGCTTTTTTTATAGATTCACAGTTAGTAGCTCTTTTTTAATTTTTATTGGCTTATGTTTTATAGATAAACTTCCGTTTGGACCAATATCCATTCTAAACTTTTTTGATTTAGAAGTTATTGTTTTTATCTTCCCAGCACTGCTAACAAAAACAATAGCTTCTTTTAATTCTATTATTCCGTTAATGTTAACATTTTTGACGGATATTTTTTTTGGAACCCCATTTTTATGACATGAGATTATAAGTCTTTCATCTGGTATGGTCCAGAGTGACTCTTTGATTAAAACACTGGTAGAAAAATCTTGGTAATTTTTGTGGGGTTTGTTTTTGTATCTTAAAGCTTGAGAACTCATAGTAAGCCTCCGTTGAAAAAAATTGTGATATTAAAATATTATCTCTATAGCATAAATAAGTCAATAAAAAATACGGCTTTTGTTCACCGTATTTTTATTTATATAACATTATTTTGCTATAATTTCGTAACCATCTTTAACATCTTTTATAATAAATCCAAGATTTTCAATTTTATTTCTTAAATTATCAGATAATTCAAAATCTTTATTTTTTTTAGCTTCTAATCTTTTATCTGCTAAGCCAATAACTTCTTCAGGAATTACTAATTCTTTTTTATTTACATCTATTATTGAAAATATAGAATTAAATTCATTAAGAAAATCTTTAGTTTTTTCTGTAATTATATTATCAGAAATAATATTTAAAACAGAAGTTAAAGCTCCAGAAGTGTTTAAATCGTCATTTAGACTATTATTGAAAGTGTTTATTATCTGTTCTAATTTTTCTTCTTCTAATTTTTTAATTTCTAAATTTTTTAATTCTTTAATTTTTTCATAAAAATTTTGAATCTTCTCTCTAATAGTTCTAGCTTCTTGCATAGTTTCAAGAGTAAAATCTCTTTGACTTCTATAATGCCCAAGCAAAACCCACATTCTAAAATCTAATGCATTAAATTTAATATCACCAAGTTTTCCATTTTCTAAATCAGAAATAGTAAAAAAATTACCTTTAGATTTACTCATTTTTTCACCATTTATAAGAATATGTTTTCTATGAAGCCAAAAACTAGCAAACTCAACACCAGTAGCACCTTCAGATTGAGCAATTTCATCTTCATGATGAGGGAATATATGATCTTCACCACCAGTATGAATATCTAAAGTTTTAAATTTAGAAAAATCAGGAACTTCAGAATTAAAAACCTCAGATAAAAACCTCATCGACATAGCAGAACATTCAATGTGCCATCCAGGATAACCACTTTTGCCAGATTTAATAACAGAAGGGAAGTCCCACTTCATAATATGAGATTCGTCAGTAATCCAAAGAGAAAAATCAAAAATATTTTTTTTATCTTTCAATAATTCTTCAACATCAATTCTTCCACCTTTTCCAGCTTCAAGATCTTCTAATGTTTTACCAGAGAATTTACCATAATTTTTAAATTTAGAAACATCAAAATAAACATTTTCTTGATCACTAACATATGCATAACCATTATCTATAAGTTGTTTTATAATAGATTGCATTTCTCTAATATTATCAGTAGCAAGAGGCATTTTACCTCCGTTTTCTTCTGGGTTTAATATATTAAGTTTTTTCATATCTTCAAGAAATGCTTGAGTATATTTTTTTGAAATTTCCCAAGGATCAATATTTGTTTTACGAGAAGCAATTTCAAACTTATCTTCGCCGGCGGCGAAGTCATAATTTTCATCATTATCAACTTTAAGATGACCAACATCAGTAATATTCATGACATGATTAACTTTATATCCAGAAATTTCAAGGTATCTTCTAAGTAAGTCAGTAAAAACATACATAGAGAAATTGCCTATATGAGCAAAGTCATAAACAGTAGGACCACAGCTATAAATACGAACAGTATTACTGCCATCAATAGTTTTGAAAATTTCTTTAGATCTAGTTTTAGTATTATAAAATTGTAGAGACATAAAAAAAATTAATAACTTAATATTAAATAATTTACAGCATTTGCATTATTTTTACAATCAAAAAACCCACAAATTACTTTGTGGACTTTTTGATTTTGTCGTGAACGACAGAGAATCCTATTATTTAACAGAATCCTTTAAAGCTTTACCTGGTTTGAATTTAGGAGCAGTTTTTGCTGGGATCTTAATTTCGGCACCAGTTTGTGGGTTTCTACCGATTCTAGCTTTTCTCTTCATTGTAGAGAAAGTACCAAAACCTGTTAAAACTACAGAATCACCTTTTTTTAATGCTTTAGTAACAGCAGCCATGAAAGTATTTAAAGCAATCTCTGAAGATTTCTTTGATATTTCAGCTTCTTTTGCTATTGCATTGATTAAATCAGCTTTGTTCATAATTTTTCACCTTACCTTTCTGTCTAAATTAGACGGTTATATATACGACCTTTTCGTATCTTTATGATATTAATATATCACTTTTTAAAATCATCAACAATACAAAAGCTAGTACTACAAAGGGTTTAAAGTTTTGTAATTTTTAAGGCTAATTTTAGATTAAAAAAATACAAACATTGATTTTACGCTAAGAAGTTATACACAGGTATAAAAGTTTGGTATAATGAAAATATTAAAAATAAGAAGAAAAATATGGGAATAGATAATAATAATTTTTTAAATAGTATAAATCAATCTTCTCTTGCAAAGAAAGTTAATAAGATTTTTGAAGGAAAAGAAAGTATGGCTATATTAATGTCTGACTTCATAAAAATATATGGAGAAGATGAAATAAAAAAAGATAGAGATGAGGTTGTAAGATTAAAAAAAATATTTAAAGAGAATGAAACTCAAGAATCAAAAGAAGTAAAAGATTATGCTGATGCACTAGAAAAGGTTACAAATGAATGTATAGAATTAAACAATTGGTTGGGTGAATATGCATTTACATATTCAACTTCGGTTTATGATGATTATAAAAATGGAATAGATTCAATAATAGAATTTACAGATGAAGAAGAATTTGATCTTTCTCATATGGGTTTAGCTTTTGATTTTACATATGGGTCAAATGTTTTTAAAAAACTTGAAAGAATAAAAAACAATTTAGACAAAAAAGAATTATCAGAAATAAAATATTTTGCATCAGAAAATACAGATTATAAAGGACCAATAAAAAAGATACCTAGACTAGTAATAGGTGCAAATAGAGAAACGGTAGATGATTTAATGGAAACATTTCTTGAATCAAAAAAACCAAGTTCTAGTATAAAAAAAGAAGGGGAACTTTCTCCTTCTAAAAAGTTAGAGACTCACTATTTTCAAATAAATATGCTAAAACAAATAATTTATCAATTAGAAACTTTTAGAGATTATACTAGTAAATTAGAAGATGAAAAGTTATATGATAAGTTGGATTATTTTTTAAAAAAAATAGTAGACATATTAGAATCTAAGAAAAAATCAAGAATTATAATAGAAGATAAAAGTAGTGAAGATGCTTTCTTAATGAGAATAAAAACAGAATGTGATATTTTGTTTAAATAAAAATAAAGCGCCAATTGTTTATCGGCGCTTTTTTCATTTTTCAAGCTTATATTTTATGAGTTCCATTTGCATATAATAAAGTTCTGGATTGTTTTTCTTTAATATTTTAAGTTTTTTACGATATCTTTTTAGTCTTCTTTTTCTAAGATTCTTTTTATTTTTAAATTTAACATTAATTAAAAACTTTTTTAAAATATTCATTTTTTCTCCTAATTAGATTGTGTGAGATTACTTTTACCATTTATTTGTAATAATGTCAAATAAAATTATTGACGATATGAATTTTATATGGTATTATTTACGCGTATTTAATAAGTAATTAATCCATATCTCGGCTTTTGGATCGAGCGACCAATGCTTAGATATAAGAAAGGATAAAAATATGTTAAACCCAGAAGCTAAAGCTCAAATAATTAAAAGATACGCTATCCACACAAACGATACAGGATCTTTTGAAGTTCAAATCGCTATTTTAATAGCAGAAATTGACGATATTGCTGAGCATTTAAAGCAACACAAGAAAGATTTCTCATCAAAAAGAGGTCTTATTAGAAAAGTTGCACAAAGAAGAAAATTCTTAAAAGAATTAAAGAAAGAATCTCAAGAAAGATTTGATGTTTTAATGAAAAAAATTGAGGCTGATAAAACATTAGGAACAGCTGGAATGGAAGAACTTCCAAAAGCTTAATACAACATATGGAGCGTGCTTATTTTAGCACGTTCCTTTGTTTGTAAATAATTAATTAAATTATTTAATAGACAGATCATAGACTGTAAAATTAGTTTCTAGTCTAAAATCTGTTTATTAAAGGAAAGGTAAAAAATAAATGAGCGACTTAAAAACATTTAAATTACAATATGCAGGAAGAGATCTAGAAATACAATTTGGTAAACTTGCTCATCAAACAAGTGCAAGTTGTACTGTTAGATATGGAGATACTGTAGTTTTAGCCACTGTAGTTCTTGGAAAAGAAAAAAGAAATACAGATTTTTTCCCATTAATGGTTGAATTTGAAGAAAAAATGTATGCAGCAGGTAAGATAAAAGGATCAAAGTTTATAAAAAGAGAAGGAAGAGCAGGAGATGAAGCAATACTTGCAGGGAGACTTATAGATAGAGGGTTAAGACCATTATTCAATCAAAAAATAAGACATGATGTACAAGTTATAGTTACTGTTTTATCTTTAGATGAAGACAATGATGCTGATATGCTTGGTATAATAGCAGCTTCTGCAGCTTTGCATATATCAGATGTTCCTTTTAATGGTCCAATAGCCGGAGTAAGATTAGGATATACTGATGGAGAGTTTATAGTTAATCCAACATATGAACAAAGAAAAGTATCTTTGTTAGATTTTATAGTTTCAGGAACAGGAGAAAAAATATTAATGATAGAAATGGAAGGAAAAGAAACATCGGAAGATATTTTAGAAAAAGCTTTTGCTAAGGCTATGTCAGAGATGAAGCCTGTAGTTGATTTTATTGATTCAATAAGAAAAGAAATAGGAAAAGTAAAAGTAGATGAAAAATCTCTTTGTGCAACAGAACTTACAGAAGAAGAAAAAGTTTTTGAAAACAAAGCTAAGGAATTTATGATTCCTTTACTTGATAAATATTTATTTAATATTCCAGTAGGTACAAAAAGACAAAGAAAAGAAGTTTTTATAAATCTTAAAAAAGAAGCAATAGAATTTTTAAGTAAAGAAATAGGAGAAAATTCTGAAATTTCACTAGACAAAATATTAGGAAATTTCTTTGAAGATTTTATAGAAGAACAAGTTTCGCTTGCAATATTAAAATCAAATAAAAGAGTTGATGGAAGAGGAATAGAAGATATAAGAGCTTTAAGTGGAGAAATATCTTTATTGCCTAGAACTCATGGTTCAGCAGTATTTCAAAGAGGTGAAACTCAAATATTATCAATAGTTACATTGGGAGCTCCTGGAGATGAACAAGTTGTTGATGGTATGGAAGAAGAATTCAAGAAAAAATATATGCATCATTATAATGATGCTCCATTTTCTTATGGAGAAGCTGCTCCTTTAAGAGGAGTCGGAAGAAGAGCTATTGGTCACGGTGCGTTAGCTGAAAAAGCTATGGAACCAGTTTTACCAAAAGAAGAAGATTTCCCATATACAATTAGAGTAGTTTCAGAAGTTATGGGATCTAACGGATCTTCATCAATGGCATCTATTTGTGCTTCTACATTATCTCTTATGGATGCAGGTGTTCCTATTAAAAAACCAGTAGCTGGAATTGCAATAGGTATGGCACAAGACTTAGAAGGTAATTGGAAAACTTTTACAGATCTTCAAGATATGGAAGATGGTATGGGAGGTATGGATTTTAAAGTTGGTGGAACAAGAGACGGCGTTACAGCTATCCAAATGGATACAAAGACAAATGGTATTACAATGGAAATAGTAAAAGATGCATTAGGAAAAGCTCAAAGAGCCAGATTTAAAATTTTAGATGTAATAGAATCTGTAATAAAAGAACCAAAGAAAGAATTATCTAAATATGCTCCAAGAATAGAAACATTCAAAATAAACACAGAAAAAATAAAAGATGTTATTGGTCCAGGCGGAAAAATGATCAAAGAAATAATAGAAGCAACAGGTGTTTCTATAGATATTGAGGATGATGGCACTGTGTTTGTAACTTCAAAAGATGCAGAAGGTATGAAAGAGGCTATTAGATGGATTAAAGATATAACAAGAGAATTTGAAGTGAATGAAATAGTAGAAGGAAGAGTTGTGAGAATTATGGCTTTTGGAGCTATAGTTGAATTATCTAAATCACAAGACGGCATGGTTCATATTTCTGAATTAGACTGGAAGAGAGTTAATAGAGTTGAGGATGTTGTTAAATTGGGAGATATTGTGAAAGTAAAAATAATGGAAAAAGACCCAACAGGAAAATTAAGTCTTTCAATGAAAGAATTAAAAGAAAGACCAATTTTTAAGCCACAAGATGGAATAAAAACAGAAATAAAATAATAATAACGTAGGTGCCAGATTCGTCTGGCACCTTTTGTTTCAAAAAAATCAAAAATACAGTAAAATATATAGATATGAAATTAAAAACTAAAATAAAATTAATAGTATTAATATTTGCAATATCAGCATTGTTGTCTTTTATTTTATTTATTGTTTTCTATAATGATCCATTTATAAAATTTGCACCAAAAGATACTAAGATTTATTCTTTGATAAATATAAATCAAAAAATTAAAGAAGAAAATATTTCAAAAGTATTTAGCTTGAGAAATATAAGTATAAACAAGATATTAGAAAATAAAGAATTTAAAAAAATAAAATCAGACTATATTGGTAAGATAAGTTTTTTTATAACAGAAGATAATAATTATTATATTGTTTTAAAGCAAAAATTGTTCAAAAAAAATATTTATAATATAGACACTAATAATCTATCATTAGAAATTAATAAATATACAAATTTAAATATTAATTTAAAATCATACAAATTTGATAGATATATTATTTTAACAAATAGTAATAACGTAGATAATTTAATCTCAAATAAATATATATTTTTCATAGATAATTATAAAAAATTGATTTTAAATAGAGAATTTTATTTTATATTAAATCAAAATATATTAAAAATTTATGCAGATTCTTATTATTTAAATAATATAATTAAAGATTTAACAAATAATCAATATTATGATTATTTTGTAAAAGACTATTCTGTTATGGGTATAAAATTATTAGATAATACCTTCAATATATACGCATCTAATTTAAATAATAGTTTATACGAAAATAATTATTCAACAAACTATTTAAAGGATAATTATTTAATTATAAATAATATAAATATTTCAACTTTTGTTTCAACTTTTATAGAAAAGTATAAAAATCAAGATATAAAAGCAGGTGAAAATTTAAACTATTTATTTAAAAACATATCTGAAGATGGTTTTGATATTAATAGTATAAAAAAAATATTTTCAAACAATAGTAGTTTATTCTTAAATTTCAAAGATTCTAGAATAAGTTTGAATAACATAGATAGTTTTTTAATATTAACAAAATTAGATAATTTTAATAATTATATAGATGATATAAATAGCTTAGAAAAAGTCTTTTTAACAAAGTCTTGTTTAAATAGTCCGAAAGTAAAAATAGTTGTTTTGCCTGATGGCACTTTAGCAAAAGAAGAATTATTAAATTGTTCAAATACAAAATTTAAAACAAAAGACATATCAAAAAATAATATAAGTTATACAATAAAATATATAGATTATAATAATTATAAGATTTATTATTCAATGATAAATAAAGACGGAACATTGCTTGTTTCAAATAATGAAGAGATGATTTCTGATGTCTATAGTAAATTCATTAATTATTCATTTGCATTAAATAATTTAAATATAAATATTTTAGCTAATATTAAACAAAATAATTTAAATATTAATATAAAGTAGATGTTTTATATAGTCGACTATTTACTAAATGTTATTTAATTGGTAAAATATTGGCAAATTAAACAAGTAAAGTAAAAAAATGACAAAAGATTTAATTAAAAAATTTAAAGAAATATTAATAAAGAAAAAAGAACAAATTGTCTCTCATGTTTCTAAATTTGCTCAAAAAAATCAAGAGGGTGAATATGAAGTAATCCATGAAGAATATGGTAATTCTGATGAAGAAAATTCAGATGAAATAGAAGACGAAATGCAAAACAAATCATTATTAAATACATTAAGTTCAGAATTGCAAAATATAGATAAAGCAATAGAAAGAGCAGAAAAAGGAGATTACGGTAAATGTGAATCTTGTGGAAACGCAATAGAAGAAAAAAGATTAGAGTTTAATCCAGAAGCAACTCTTTGTTCTTCTTGCCAAGTAAAAAAAGAAAAAGATTTAATATAAATTAAATGAACATTAAAAGTCCTAATAAAATAAAAATAATATTTTTAATTATAGGACTTTTTTTGTTTTTTATAGATAGA
>Ga0302292_1000186_pt1 | contig 44680 bp, 47 predicted proteins | sample III_Fen_N2_1_FD_194553 | JGI IMG/M metagenome (GOLD analysis project Ga0302292, IMG submission 194553) | Peat permafrost microbial communities from Stordalen Mire near Abisko, Sweden - III_Fen_N2_1 | ecosystem: Environmental > Terrestrial > Soil > Wetlands > Permafrost | place: Sweden: Abisko...
ATATGAAGAAAAAATATACTTGGTTAACTTTAATTATCATTGGAGTTATTGGAAGATTAATAAATCATTTTTTTCAAGAAAATCTTCTTGCTGGTTTTATTGGTATAATTGGTTTTATTTATATTATTGTCGGTATTATTTATTTTTTTGTATTCCTATTTCATAAAAATAAAGAAGTGGATATTGACACTTCTAACCCAAAGAAAAAAATCGGAAGTCCATGCTTTGTATTAATTTTGGTAACAATTTTCTTATTTGTTGCATTAGTTATTTTATTGCCACAGGTTAAATGGTTAAATTACATGTAAGTTTAAATATTTTAAAAAGTTCCAATCTTATTCCAGTCTCCGAACACACAAATAAAATATGCTAGTATGTGATATAATATTAATAAGATTAATATATTAATCATTCTCGTTACCATTGCCTTACTTTGAACCTTGGACGCCGACGCCAATGACATGAAACGTAGTTAATTTAATTAAATGAATATACTTTCCAAAAACGAAAAAAGAGTGATAATCGATAAAGGCACAGAAGCGCCATTTTTTGGAGAATACTTAAACAATAAGGCCAAAGGGGTTTATGTGTGTCGTCAGTGTGAGGCGCCACTTTATAATTCTAAAGATAAATTTGAGTCTGGCTGTGGTTGGCCAAGTTTTGATGATGAAATAAAAGGTGCTGTAAAGAGAACTTTAGATGCTGATGGTGCAAGAACCGAAATAACATGCGCCCGGTGCGGTGGTCATTTAGGACATGTATTTATTGGCGAACACCTAACAGAAAAAAATATCCGTCATTGCGTAAATTCCATCTCCATGAGATTTATTCCTGGCAAATAAATATATGATCCAAAAAATAGTATTAGCCGGCGGTTGTTTTTGGGGCATGGAAGAATTAATTAGAAAACAACCAGGTGTAGTTAACACTAGTGTTGGCTATACTGGTGGAAATATTAAAAATCCTACCTATAAGAACCACGAAGGTCATGCCGAAGCGATTGAAATAGAATATGATTCCGAAAAAACTTCATATACTAAGCTACTCGACTTCTTTTTTCAGATTCACAACCCCACCACTTTGAATCAACAAGGTAATGATATTGGCACTTCTTATCGATCAGCAATATTTTTTGGAAATGAGGAAGAAAAAAAAGAGGCCGAAAATTTTATAAAAATTGTAAATAAGTCAAAACGCTGGAAAAATCCCGTAGTGACAAGTTTGGAGTCATTAAAAATTTTTTATCCAGCGGAAGACTATCATCAGGATTATCTACAAAAGAATCCTGGCGGCTATACTTGTCATGCTATTTATTTTGATAGTTATATAAAATAATTTAAATAAACATTATGTTTACAAAACTCTATTTTATCGCTTTGCCTGTTTTTTTGGGGATTGATATGATTTGGCTTGGTCTAGTAGCTAAAGGATTTTATGCCAAACAAATCGGCTATTTAATGAAGCCGAATATTAATTGGACCGCCGCTATAATTTTTTACTTACTTTTTATTATTGGTTTAGTGATATTTGTTATTGCCCCCGCTCTTGATAAAAATTCATGGTCTCAAGCACTTTTATTAGGAGCTCTATTTGGTTTAATAACTTATGCTACTTATGATTTAACTAGTCTTGCTACTACTAAAGATTGGCCCCTTTTGGTGACCTTAGTTGATCTACTCTGGGGAACAGTTTTAGCCGCCGCTGTTTCGGTGGTTACTTATCTTATAGCTACTAAAATTGGTTTATGAATTACTATATAATTCTAATTCTTATTCTGTTGGCCTACATGAGTCTTTGGTTTGTTTTTTCTTTAGTTAAAAAGAGAAATGACGTGGCTGATGTTGCTTGGGGTCTAGGTTTTGTACTTATTGCCTGGTCGTCATTTTTTATTACTGGTAATTTTAGTATAAGAAGTTTACTAGTAAATATCTTAGTAAGCATTTGGGGTCTTCGTCTAGCTTGGCACATTTATTCTCGAAACAAAGGAAAGACTGAAGATTATCGATATCTAGCCTGGCGAAAAGAATGGGGAAGTTGGTTCTATCTCCGCTCATATTTTCAAGTTTATATTCTTCAAGGGGTACTTTTATATTTGATTATATTACCAGTATTATTAATTAATAATAATGTCGGCGTAAATCTTAATTTTATTGATGGGCTTGGAGTCTCAGTTTGGCTCATAGGGTTTTTCTTTGAGTCACGCGGCGATGCGCAATTAAGAAATTTTATTAAGAACCCGATTAATAAAGGTCATCTTATGCAAAGCGGATTATGGCAATATACTAGGCATCCTAATTATTTTGGTGAAGTGACTCAGTGGTGGGGTTTATGGTTGATTGCAACTAATACGCCAAATGGCTGGCTCAGTATTATCGGACCAATTACCATAACAATTTTAATTCTTAAAGTTTCAGGCATCCCGTTACTCGAAAAGAAAATGGCAGAGAATCCAGAATTCATAGAATATAAAAAAAGAACTAGTGTTTTTATCCCTTTTCCTCGGAAACACAAAACTTAAAAGATTGTGGGAAATATTTATGTAGAAGTTTTAAGATGGGAGAAAAACATCTTGGCGGTAAATTAAAGAGATTAATCAGTTAATCTCTTTTTTTTATTGATTTTAATTGCTAATAAGGCCAAAGAGCTTTATAATATATACATAATATACCAATAATATATTCCATTTATGGTAACTAACAAAGAAGAAAAACAAGAATTAGCTGGTCTGTCATCAAAGGAGGCCGCTGAGGCATTAAAAAAATTTGGCACTAATGAAATAGTAAAAAAGAAGCATGTTGGCCCGGTTTGGATATTTTTTTCTAAGCTAAATAATCCATTGTTTATTCTAATGATGATTATTGCCTTGGTAACATTTTTCTTGGGCGAAAAAGTTAGTTCAATTATTGTTTTCTCGATGGTTGTCTTGTCAGCCTTTCTGGATTTCTTTAATTCATATAAATCGCAAAAAGCAGTTGATGAATTAATTTCTCGTGTCGCTACTAAAGTAACAGTAATACGTGACAGCAAAAAAACGGAAATTGATTTTAAGTATGTCGTGCCTGGAGATTTGATTTATCTTGTACCTGGCGGAATTATACCGGCGGATTGTGAAATTATTGAGGCTGATGACATTTATCTTAATCAATCATCTTTAACTGGTGAGTCTTTGCCGGTTGAAAAAATAAGTAAAGCCCAACAAGCAGCTAGAAAAACAACATCAATCGAAGAGTGTATGGCTTATATGGGTACTAGTGTTATTAGTGGTTTTGGAGTCGTCCGTGTTCTGCGAACTGGTGTTGATACGGAATACGGTAAAATTGCTAAAGAATTAAATAAAGTAGAACCAAAGACTGATTTTGAAATAAGCATTACTAAATTTAGTTATTTTGTAGTTAAGGTAATTTTTTACATGGTAAGTTTTGTAATGATTGTTTACTTAGTGAAGAATGCTGACCACTTATCTAAATCAATTATTCTTGAAGCAGTTACTTTTGCTATCGCTATTACTATCGGGGTAACGCCAGATATGTTACCCGCTATTATGACTTTATGTTTGGCTAAGGGGTCACAGCAAATGGCTAAAAAGGATGTTATTGTTAAACATTTATCAGCAATTGAAAATTTTGGCAGTATGGATATTCTATGTACCGATAAGACTGGTACTTTAACTAAAGATCACATCACTTTGATTAAGTGTCTTAATTATAAAGGACAGGAAGATAAACAGGTTTTGGAATTTGGTCATTTAACTAGCCATTTTCATAAGGGAGTACAAAATCCACTAGACGATGCCATTAACGAATTCAGTGATATTGATGTGTCTCTTTATGAAAAAATTGATGAAATTCCTTACGACTTCATGCGCAAACGAAGTTCAATGGTTGTTTCTAGTGGTAAAAAACGTTTACTAATAACTAAGGGAGCGCCAGAAGAAATCTTCAAAATTTGTTCACAAGTTAGTGAGAGTGGCAAAGTTGCTTCAATTACCAATGAGATTAAATTATTAAATGATCAATTTGATGAACTAAGTAGAGACGGCTTTCGTGTTTTAGCTATTGCTTATAAAGAGTTGCCAGATTCAAATAGTGAAACTGAGTACGAACCAAACGTAGAAACTGAAATGATTTTCTCTGGTTTTTTGGCTTTCTTAGACCCTCCTAAAGATGATGTGGCCAAGACTATTGGCGAATTAAATCAATTAGGTATCGAGGTTAAAATTTTAACAGGGGACACGGCGTTACTAGCACAAAAAATATGTAATGATGTTGGTTTGAAAATAACTGGTATCATATCAGGCGAAGAGTTAAAAGAAATGGACGATATAGAACTTACTAATCGTGTTTTAGGTACAACAATTTTTGCTCGTATTACTCCAGACCAAAAGGAGCGTATTATTTTGTCGCTTAAGAAAATGGGGAAGGCGGTTGGTTATATGGGTGATGGTATTAATGATGCCCCCGCTCTAAAAGTAGCCGACGTTGGTATCTCTGTTAATAACGCTGTGGATATTGCCAAAGAAACGGCTTTAATTATTTTAATGCAAAAGAGTTTAGAGTCGTTGCGCGATGGGATAATGGAAGGCCGAAGAACTTTTCAAAATACCACCAAGTATGTCCTAATGGGTTTGTCCTCAAATTTTGGTAATATGTTTTCGATGATGGGAGCGGTTACTTTCCTACCGTTTCTACCAATGTTGCCAACTCAAATTTTGTTTAATAATTTTCTTTACGATGCTTCACAGTTAACCTTACCTAGTGACGCCGTTGATGAGGATGAGCTTTTACGCCCCGCTCATTGGGACCTTAAGTTTATTAGGAACTACATGATTGTGTTCGGTTTTATGAGTTCAATCTTTGATTTCTTAACTTTCTGGCTGTTATATTATGTTTATCATTTAAGTGAACATCAATTCCAGTCAGGTTGGCTAATTGAATCATTTGCCACTCAGGTATTTGTTATCTATATTATTCGTACTAAAAAAATTCCATTTTTACAGAGTCGACCAAGTCGCGCTTTGTTTATCTCCACTTTTTTAGCGGTTTGTTTTGTCTGGCTGGTGCCGTTTACTTATTTAGGCACTTTATTACAGTTAGAACCACTACCATTTATGATAATGGGTATAATAGCTGGTTACGTGGTGGTTTATATGGTACTAGTACAGATTGTTAAAGTTATTTTTTACAAGGTTTATTTTAGAAAGAAAAAAATTGTGCCACGCATATTACCAGCCCAGGTATTAATAAAGTAAAAGTAAATTTATTATAAAAAACGCTCAACATTATGTTGAGCGTATTTTTTTGGTTTTAAACAACTTGTGTTGAAATCAAACCAACAACAGAATTTTGATCAGGATAGATTTTTAACCCCGAACGGCTAATCCATAAACCGCCAACGAATTCTGGTTCAGAAAATGCTGGACAGAAAAATACTAAACGATAAGCCATATTCCACGAAGAAGGAGTAACTGCTTTAAGTGGCGTAAATAATGGTTGTAGATAAGTCTTGTGTTCTTTAATAAACTCCACAATTGAACTTCTAGTAGCTGAGCCAGTTCGCTGAGATTTACGTAAACCAGGATGCCAAATTTTGGTCAAACCACTGTCATTTTTTACACAAAATGGTTTGCTCCAGTTAATTAGTTCACGATAATCATTTTCTCTTACACGTTTCCATAATCCAAGCTTTTCTCCTAGTCCGTAGTTTGGAATAAAAATCGATTTTTCGGAAACTCCAATTTTTTGTTCTAACCAAAGCCTATCGTCTCCGAGAAATGATCCAGCAATTTTTAAAATAGTCTTAGCTGACTTAACTCCATTACTATAATTAAAGGAATTAAGATGGCCATTAGGCATACAATCAATTTCAATAAACACATTCTTTTGATTTGAAGTTAAACTACTAGCTAATTGTTTGGCCTGATTTTCATAATTAACCGGAATTTCAATAATTTTACTAGAAACTCCGAACTCTTTTCTTTTTTCCATGATTTAAAATTTTTTTGAATTAGACATTTATGTTGATTATTAAATTGTTAAAAAACAAAAAACCGACTTCTAGGCCGGTTGGTTTTAATTGATTTATTTTGCTCTGTAATCTGGGTTAGCAATTTGCTTTTTTATCAATAAAAACCATCCGGACGTTTAACATCCAGCAATTCATGTAATTCTTGTGGTTCTTATTTGATAAATTAAGCATATGTATATATTAGCAGGTTTAAAATATTTTTCAAGCTTTATTTTCTTGTCTTTTTATGGTATTATTGTATTAATATGCCTAAATATCAATATTTAATAAAACATAATAATAACAGCTTTAGTGATGCTATAATCATTGCTTTAGAGCCAAAAACACCCAAAGATATCTTTGGTTTTATACCTGGTCAATATGCCATGTTATCTTTTTATGATTCGGCCGGCAGATTGTTTATTAATCACCCGTTTTCTATTGCTAGTTCGCCAACTGACGATGATTTAGTATTTGGAATTAGAGTTATGGGTCGTTTTACTCAGACCTTAAGTAAATTACCGGTGGGTACCCAGATTGATGTTTTAGCCCCATTTGGTGATTTCGTTTTTGAAGAAGATAAATATCCAGAAGTGGTTTTCATTGCTGGTGGAGTTGGTATTACGCCATTTATTAGTGCTTCTAGATATGCCACACTTAAAGGTTTAAAAAATAAAATAACCCTACTTTATAGTACCCGTAATCTTAAAGACGCCTTGTTTTATGAAGATATTAAACACATGGCTAGTGTTAATCCTAATTTTTCAACTAAAATAGCCATTAGCAATGAAGCAGTGCCAGAAGGAACTTTGTTTTGTGAAAATTGTAGAATAAGCAAAGAGTTAATTAGTACTAGTGTTGATTCAGTTGCCAATAAAGACTTTTTTCTTTGTGGACCAGCTCCATTTATGAAAGCGATGGAGGAAAATTTAGCTGCCCTAGGCGTTTCTAAAAATAAAATTCATCAGGAGGCCTTTAGCGTTGTTCCAAATTTGTCTTTTAAAAATAATTTTAAAAATATTTTTTTGGTTTACGGATTTTCACTCGCTTTATTTATTGCTACCTTAATTTTTGTTAGTGGTGGCTTTGATGTAAAAGAAACAGTTATTCAAGAGGCTCCTAAAAAAAGTTCGGTTAATTTAATTGAAAATACTGCAAGTAGTAGCTCTGATATTATTTCAGAACCAAAACAAGTTGTATCAGAAACTGTTACCAAAACAGTAATTGAACAAAAGACTATTACCAATATTCCAGCAGTCGATACTACATTAACTAAAAAACCCAAGGTTACTCCTATAGCTACTCCTGTAGTTACTACCCCAACCCCAGTAGTTAGCACTCCTATAGTTACTCCTACCACTGTTCCTACTACTCCGACAGCTCCAGTGGTCAGTGTTCCAGTGGTTGTTACTCCGGTAACGCCAGTAGTAGACACCCCTATTCCTGTGCCAACGCCGCGCACTAGATTATCTTAAAAAATTAAGTATGCAGATTTATAAAACAATTAAAGCCCTTGGCACAGAGATAGAGTTTTATTTGCAGTCAGATACTGATATTAACTTTACTAATGATTTAGTCGAGTTAGAAAAAGTAGTAATTGATTTCGAGAACGCATTTAGCCGCTTCATTCTAACTAGTGAACTGAATTTATTTAATGAGGCTTCTGGCTCATTTTGGGCTAGTACAGAACTAATTGATATTTTATTAGCGGCTCGTAATTTTTATCATATAACTAAAGGTATTTTTAATCCAAGTATACTGCCTGACTTAGAAAGAGTTGGTTATGATAAAAGTTTTAACTTAATCGAACCCAATGATGAAAAGAAAGTGTTTCTCGTGGAATACAAAAAGAATGATTTTGATTTAATAAATGTCGATATTGCTAACAATTTAATAAGCAAACCAGTTGATTTAAAAATTGATTTAGGAGGAATTGGTAAAGGATATATTGTTGATTTACTGGTTAAAAAAATTGAAAGTAAAGGGTATACAAGTTTTTGGATTTCCGCTGGTGGTGATATGTATTTATCAGGATTAATGGAAAACAAAGAACCTTATCAAGTTGGTATTCAGAACCCACTAAGATTAGACGAAGATATTGCTAGTCTAGTAGTTTTAGATCATAAATTAGCAGTGGCTACTTCTGGTATAACCAAAAGAAAATGGAAGCGAGAAGGAAAAATGTATAATCACCTTATTGATCCAAGAACGGGAACTTCAGTAGCTAATGATTTACTAGCCGTGACTGTTATATCTGACCAGGCAATTAAAACCGATGTGTTTGCTAAAACGGTGTTAATTCTAGGAAAAGAGCAGGGTTTAGAATTTATTAATAAGCAAGATAATACGGAGGCTTTAATTATTGATAAAAATCTAGAGTTTAGTTTGTCTAAAAATATGAATAAATATTTAATCAAAAAATAATGTCTAAAATAATTAAAACTGTTTTTCTTTTTGCAATAATCATTGGTAATTTATTTTTGCCAATTATTTCACGTGCGGCCGCCACGGCTGCTGCCACAAGTCAGGTTGCCGCTAATATGTGGCCCTGGTATTTTACTAGAGCCTCTGGTTTAGTGGCTTATATACTTTTATTTTTACTACTAGTTTCTGGCATTGGTATTAAAACCTCTTGGTCTTTTAAATTTTTAAGCCCAACTTTTGCTTGGTTGAATCATCGTTATATTGGCATAGCTTTGAGTTTTGCCGTTATTGTTCACCTAATATCATTGTTAGCTGATAGTTTTTTAAAGTTTACTATTCTGGATGTTTTTGTACCATTTGTATCTCCTTATAAACCACTATACCTATCTTTGGGAATTATTGGTTTTTATTTACTACTGGCCGTAATAATTTCTTCAATTTTCACGATTAGTAGATTTCCTAAGGCTTGGCGACTGCTTCATTATTTGCCATACCCACTATTTGTAATCTTGTTTATTCATGGTTATTTTATTGGCACCGATACTAAGGTATTGGCAATTAAATCAATGTATTTAGTAACTGGCGTAATCATTGCTTGGTTTAGTCTTTATCGTTTATATTTTTTCTATAAACAAAAGTAATTATGAAAAAACCAGAATAACTGGTTTTTTGTTTGACATAATTTAGTTTAGAAACTAAAATAATAATTAGTTAAACTATTAATATTTTTATACTATTATGAGTAGAATTTTTACTAAAAAGAAAATTATTTGGACAATCATCCTTCTGTTAGTTGCTGGTGGTATTTGGTATTACCAAACTAAACCAAAAAATAATGCTGCTAATATTGAAACCGCAACTGTTAGTCAGCAAAATCTAGAACAAACAGTTCTGTCCACAGGGCAGGTTGTTAGTGAAACCAATTTAAGTTTAAGTTTTCAGACAGGTGGCGTTGTTGAACAAGTGCCAGTTATTATTGGCAGTAAAGTTAAAACTGGAGATGTTTTAGCTATTTTAAGTCAGGCTAATGCCAAAGCCTCTTTAACTAGTGCTAGTGGTCAATTAGCTCAAGCCAATGCTAATTATCGTAAGGTTGTTACTGGAACAACTGTTGAACAAATTAACGTTTCTCAAAAATCAGTTGATGCTGCTCAAGTAGCTTATAATAATGCTGTCGGTCAGTTAGCTAATGTTCAAAGTTCTACAGCAGCGGCTATTAGTCAAGCCCAATCAACTTTGGATGATCTTCAGTCGCCAACCACAACTTCTGATAATAAACGTTCGGCTATTATAGTAACCATATCCAATCAGTTAGCTGCCGTTAAATCAGATTTAGATAAAGAAAACAGAATCTTAAATGATAGTGATTTAAAAGATACTTTTGGTGTAGCTGATTTTACTACTTTAAATAATTTTAAGAGCACTGTCGCTAGTGTTCAGGCTTTGTTAAATCAAGCTAATACTAGCTTGGCAACCGCTCAGTCTTATAAGAGTGATGCCAATATTTACCAGGCCGTAGTTGATTCTTTGGCCGTCTTAAATCAGAATATTTTATCCCTAAATTATTGTTACACAACTTTACAAAATTCAGTGGTTAGCAATAAATTTAGCCAAACTCAATTAGATACTTATAAAAATACCATCAGCGCCGCCCTAACAACAGAGACTTCTGGTATTACTACTATTAAATCTTCGCGTCAGGCTTTAACTGATGCTTTAACTACGGCTACAAACGCTTTAACTAATAGTAAGTTAACAGCCGTTTCTCAAATTAATACTGCACAGAATCAAATTAACACTGCTAAGGCATCACTTCAACAAGCAGGAGCTACTTTAGCTCAGCAAAAAGCTAAAGCGCAACCAGCTGACATTGACGCTGCTAAAGCTCAATTATTATCTGCTCAGGGTTCGGTAGCAGCCGCTCAATCAGCATTAGATAATACTGTTCTTAAAGCTCCGGCCGATGGCACAATTACCCAAGTTAATACTAAAGTTGGTCAGCAGGCCACTGCTATGCAAGCAGTCTTCGTTCTACAGAATATTAGTTCTTTGCACACCGAAGCTTATGTTAGTGAATCGAATGTCGCCTCTTTAAAGATTGGACAATCAGTTGATTATACTTTTGATGCTTTAGGCCCAGATAAACACTTTACTGGTCAAATATTAACTATTGACCCAGCTTCAACAGTTATCTCTGGTGTAGTTAATTATTTAGTTAAGGCTAGTTTGCCAAATATCCCAGAAATTAAACCAGGTATGACGGTTAATATGACAATCTTAGTAGCCACTCGCGATAATGCCGTTGCGGTTTCTAGTAGCGCTATTATCAATAAAAATGGTGAACAATACGTTCGAATAATTGATGATGCTAAAACAAAAACTTATCACGAACAAAAAATCACCACTGGTTTACAAGCTGATGGTGGACAAGTAGAAATTTTAAGTGGCCTAAGTGCGGGTCAGGAAATTGTGACTTTAATTAAGTAGTATAATATGAACTTAATAAATATTAAGGATCTTAGAAAAGATTATATAACCGGAGATGTGGTTACCTCTGTTTTAAAGGGGGTAAATTTTAAGATTGATGAGGGTGAGTTTGTGGCGATTATGGGGCCATCTGGTTCTGGAAAGTCCACCCTAATGCATATCTTAAGTTTTTTGGATCGTCCGACTTCTGGTCTTTATGAATTTAAAGGGGAAAATATTAATAAGTTTGATGATGATTATTTAGCCGAACTTAGAAATAGAGAAATTGGTTTTGTGTTTCAATCATTTAATCTATTAACTAGAACCACAGTTTTAGATAATGTTAAATTACCTCTAGTTTATAGTAAAAAAACTAATCACGATGAGTTGGCTAAAAAATCCTTAGAAGCCGTTGGTTTATCTCATCGTTTAAATTACTACACTAATCAAATTTCTGGCGGTGAAAAACAACGCGTGGCGATTGCTCGAGCTTTGGTTTGTGATCCAGCGGTTATTTTTGCCGATGAACCCACTGGTAATCTTGACTCTAAATCGGGTAACACCGTTATGTTCTTATTGCAGCAATTAAATGATCAAGGACGAACGATTATTTTAGTAACCCACGAAACCGATACTGCTAATCATGCTAAAAGAATTATTCGTATTAAGGATGGTGACATTTTATCCGATGAACCAGTACTTCATCGAACAATTGCAGATGCTGACAAAGATTTGATTAAATAATTTAAAGTTGTGAACTTTCTTTCTATTATACAATTAGTTGTTAAGAATTTACGTGCTCGAAAAGGGAGGACGGCTTTAACGATTTTAGGAATTACTATTGGTGTAGCGGGGGTTATTATTATTATTTCTCTTGGGGCTGGTGCTCAGAGTTTAATTTTAGGACAAGTAACTAAGTTAGGTAGTAATCTAATAGTTATTCAACCCGGAAAAACGGCCGAGAGCGGTGCGCCAATCCCTGGTTTAGTTATTACTAGTTTAGTAAATAGTGACGCTGATGCTTTAAGAGACAAAGGACGCGTTCCTTATGCAACCGCCGTTAATGCTAATACTAGAGGTTCTGCGACTATTATTTGGGGAAATAAAACAATTGATACTACTTTTTTAGGAACTGATAGCGACTATCCAAAAACAATTGATTTTACTATGCAGTCCGGCCAATTTTTTAGTGCTGCCGAAGATACTGGTGGTGCTAATGTGGTAGTTATTGGTTCAGAAATTGCTAATAAGTTATTTAGTGATTCTGGGGTTAATCCAATCGGACAGGTTATTAAAGTTAAAAGCTCGGTTCAAAGTAATGTTGGCGGTGTGCCACTTCGAGTAATTGGTGTTATCAGTCCGCGTGGTAGTTCTTTTTTTCAAAATCAAGACGAATTAATTTTTGTGCCACTAGTAGTTGGTCAACAACAAATTTTAGGTATTCATCATTTGCAAATGATTTATATCAAAGTTGATAATGCTGTTAATTCTAGCTCTACAGTAGAGGCTATCAATAGTGTTTTAAAACAGCAACATCATATTTTAGATGATATTAATATTGATTTTACAGTCCGTCGCACCGATGATGCCGCCAAACTATTATCGACCATAACCGATGCTTTAAGTTTATTCTTGGTTTCTATGGCCGCCATCTCTCTCGTTGTTGGCGGTATTGGGATTTTAAATATTATGATGGTTACAGTTGCTGAGCGAACCAGAGAAATTGGTTTAAGAAAAGCCGTCGGGGCGACTAAGAAAGCGATTCGTAATCAGTTTTTATTAGAAGCCAGTTTACTAACTGGTTTAGGCGGTGTAGTGGGAATTATTATTGGTGTTTTAGTCTCTTATTTAATTTCACTATTAATGATAAAACTCGGTTACGACTGGGCCTTTATTGTTTCTCCGCTTTCCATTATTTTGTCAGTTGGGGTTTCCATTCTAACTGGCGTGGCTTTTGGTTTATTTCCAGCTATTAAAGCCGCTAAGCTTGATCCAATTGATGCTTTAAGATACGAATAATTATGTTTAATGCTCTAAGACAATCAATTATTGCTTTATCAGCCAATAAAGGTAGAACTTTACTAACTACTCTTGGTATTATGATTGGCATCGCCACGGTTATTTTAGTGTTGTCGGCGGGCGCTGGTTTTAGAACTTTGATTAATGATCAAGTGGCCACTTTTGGAACCAACACTCTGTATCTCCAAACTAAAGTGCCATCAAGCAATAAAAATAGAGCCGCTAGTGACAGTAGTAATTCGGGTGTAGTTATTACCAGCTTGAAACAAAGAGACTTAGACAGTGTCGATAAGTTACCTAACATCGTAAATAGTTACGGAATTGCTATTGGCCAAGCAGTGGCTAGCTATCGTAGTAATCAAAAAACCATTGCTTACTTTGGGGCGTCGGCGACGAGATTTGAAATTGATCAAAGCACTTTAAAGGTTGGTCGCTTCTATACGGCTGCCGAAGATGCTAGTGGGGCTCAAGTGGCTATTTTAGGAAATAAAATTGCCAGTGATTTATTTAAACAAGATGATCCGTTAGGCAAATTAGTAAAAATTGGTTCTTTGAATTTTTTAGTAATTGGTGTCTATAATCCTTCTAGCGGTTTAGGTGGTGGTAACGATGATTATATTTTTGTACCACTTAATACTGCGCAGAAAAAAATGCTTGGTATTAATTATTTAATTGAAGCCGTGGTACAAATTAAAGACTTAAACTTAAGTGATTTAACAGCTAAGCAAATTGCTGACACTGTTAGACATAATCATGGCATTACTGATGAAGCTAAAGATGATTTTGCGGTTACCACTCAAGCGCAAATTTTAGATATTTTTAATACCATTTTTAATAGTGTTACTATTTTGCTAATTGCAATTGCGGCCATATCCTTAATAGTGGGAGGGGTTGGTATTATGAATATTATGTATGTGGTTGTCACTGAAAGAACAGCGGAAATTGGTTTGCGAAAAGCATTAGGAGCTAAGAATGCTAATATCTTACAAGAATTTTTAATTGAATCAGTTCTGGTCACTTTACTTGGTGGAGCAATTGGCATTGCCTTTGGAGCTTTTTTGAGTTGGATTGTGACGTTGGTGGCTATTAATAGTGGTCTCGCTTGGACCTTTCAGGTGCCGTTATATGCCATTGGAATTGGTTTTGGCGTCTCAGCGGTAATTGGTATCGGTTTTGGTGTTTTGCCAGCCCTAGGAGCCGCTAAACTTGATCCAATTGAAGCTTTAAGACATGAATAATATGAATGATAATCGACAATTATTAATACAAGATTTGATTGAGCAGTTTACTCAAGTAGCTCGTAGTATGCATGGTAATCATAATTTTCCGTTTGGTAAATACATGTTAGGTCGGCAGCAACTAATGATTTTATTTTTTGTCTTTGAAAAAAAAGGCTCGGCTTCAGTAAAAGAGCTGGCTCAATTTTTAAGAGTGACCCCTGGCGCTATTACTCAATTTATTGATGCTCTTGTTGAAAAAAAATTAGTTAGGCGGGAAGAGAACGCCGTCGATCGTCGCAGTATCAACATTAAATTAACCACTTCATCAGAAAAACAATTTAATGATTTTCGAAAAAAATATTTAATAAACGCTGGTCGCGCTTTTGAAAATTTAAGCGATAAAGAATTAGCACAATTTACCAAGTTACTTAGCAAGATTAAAAAAAACTCGGATTAAGTCCGAGTTTTTTAATATAAATATGAGATTGACATAATTTTATTTAGGTATATACTTAGTATATAAAAAGTATATACCATAAAAATATGAATTCTACAGTCATAAATATAAAAACTGATCAGGCGATAAAAACAGAGGCTCAAAAAATTGCCTCAGACTTAGGTTTGAGTCTTAGTGGAGTGATAAATGGATTTCTGAAGCAACTTGTAAGAGATAAGACTATTATGTTTACTCTAAACGAAAATACCCCTAGTCCTTATCTGTTAAATGCCATTAAAACCGCTAAACAAAACAAAAAAAGTGGTGATGTTTATTCTTTCAAAAATAATAAGGAAGCCCTCTCCTTTCTTGATGATAAAAAATGAGAATTGAATATGCTAAGAATTTTATTAAAGACTTTAAACGTTGCCCAGATAATATAAAAAACAATTTTAAGTTACGCTTAGAGATTTTTATTCAGGATAAAAACTATCCACTACTTAACAATCATCAATTGTTAGGTGAATTAAAAAAATATCGAAGTATAAATATAACTGGCGACTGGCGAGCTATTTTTGAAGATATAAATAATGGGGAAGTGGCTTATTTTGTGGCTATTGGTACACACAGTCAACTTTATATTTGATTATCATTTGTCCATCTGTCTAAAAAATCTAAACTTTTTTGTTGCTCATCTAAAGCAGTTTTAGCCACATTTTCGGCAATATCAATAAAATGAGCCAGTGGCGTTGGGTTTTCTAAAAAATGCAGTTTAACTAAGGCCTCTCTAGATTTAGCCGTATAATTAACCGCCAACTCACAGGCGGTTTTAATTGTTTTAAACCAAAATAGTTCTTGTAACTTTTTTAAATCAGAGACTAAATCAATTTCCTTTTGCTCGGGGTATTTTATTTTCCAATCCTTAAGTAACATTACTACCACGGTGCTTAAATGCCCGCGTTCCATGTCTTCAATATAATCATGAGCATCATCATTAATCTGCATGGCAATTAAATAATTTCTAAAGTAGTTAGTTAAATCAGTGGCTTCCTTAGATTCTAAATCATATCCCACTTTAGTAAGCATCGCCATCGGTCCTAAAATTTGGCCAGAGGCAGGATAAAACTTCCAGTCATAATTACCATACTCCGGTAACTGGTCCGGAATAATAAATTTAGAATTAATTACTTTGGTGCGGCAATAAATAGTTTCCCAGGTATTAGCGGCATCTAATTTATCCATTAAATTATGGAAAAAAGTTCTAAATTCAGGGTCCTGACTATAAAAATCGGTGTAATGCCGAGCATATAAATTAGCCGCTGGCAAAATGCGGGGAATCGCTTTGTCATCTTCATCCCAAAAATCATCGTAAATTATAAAAGCGGTCCAATAAAAAATATTAGCCAGCCCAGCTTGAGTTACAAACTCATCACTTATCATCGTGCCATTTTTGCCCAGCGCTAATCTAAAATAATAAGCCATCAGTGACATTTGTTTGTCTTTATTTTTCTTAAGAGTGCGGTCAATTTCTTCTAAGGCAATGGTTTTTAAATTATCATCCAAGTTTTTAAATCTATCACGAGCTACTTCAACTATTTTAGCAATCATTAAATCATCAACCGAATCATCTTTGCCAGCTGGAATAATAGTTTGATTGAATAGGGATAATAAATATTTATCTACTTCACTTAGTGTAGTAGCCTCTTTAATTAACTTACCTAAATTGGGCAGACTAACTTCATTCAATGATAAAAAATAAGCAATAGCAATATTAGTAGTTAAATCAATTTGTTTATCTTGATTAAAATAAGGTCCACCAGCTTGGACTTCGTGGTCAGTTAAAATTTTAAGTATCTTGGCCAAGTCCTGACCACTAATAATTTGGGGCTTATGTTTAAAAATAGCGGCTATTATTATAAAATTTGTGGCTAAATCATAACTGAAAAGCCAGTTGGTATTTTTTTGTGGTAACAATTCGTTATTTAACTTATCTGTGTCTAATAATTTTAAACTAGAAATTAGTAAAGTGTTCATGGTTATATTAAAGGAAGATTAACAGTAAAAATAGTTCCGTTATTGATTTTACTAGAGACGGTAATTGTTCCTGAAAAACTTTCCTCGATAATTTTTTTAATTAGTGATAACCCTAAACCTAGCCCATCGCTATTAGATTTAGTAGTAAAAAATGGTTCAAATATCTGGTTTATTATTTCATCTTTTATTCCACTGCCGTTGTCAGCAACAGTTAATTTAATATGATTTGAAGTTTTTATTAATTCAACGATTATTTCTTTATTACTTTGCTGTTCATCATAAGAATCAATAGCATTTGATAATAAGTTGGTGATAACCTGATTGAATTTTATTGGATCACCATAAATAATTATATTTTCATCAGCATTAAAAATAACCTCAACTTGATTTTTTCGGGCCTTATAATTTAAGATAGTAATTGCTTCTTCAACTTCTTCATTTAAAGAAAAATCTTCTTTTTGATCTTGAAAATTAATTTGTTTACGTACTGATACAATAAAATCTTTCATTTTCTCCGAGGCTTTAATAGCCTGATTGATTTCTGACCTAACAATGTTGAAATTTGGATCATTCTCACTATCTATTTTTACTTTGTTAATATTAAGCATTAGAGCGGTTAATGGATTTACTAAGTCATGAAATAATCCGCTGGATAATTTTCCAAATTCGGCAAAGCGGTAAATCTGGTTGATTTCTTTAGCTTGAGTAAGTTTTAACTCTTTAGTTTTTTCTTCAACTCTTATTTCTAATAGGTCTCGTTCATTTTTTAAGGCGATTTCTGATTTTTTAAGTTCACGGTTGAATAACCATAGAACAGTAGCAACGATAGTTAGTATGATTGAAGTTATTGTTATATCTGAATATCCCCACGGTTCGTATATCCATGATCGGTCAATAATAATAAAATGATAATTTTGTAAGTAATTATTAATTATAAAAGTTAAAAAAGTTAGAATAGTGACCGCAAAAGCTAATCTCGGTCCAATTAAAATTCCCGATATGACTATTGCTAGAACATAAAATAAAATTTCAGCTGGTAAATCAACGCCCCACTTATAACCCATATAAGTGGCTAACAAGAATAGAATAAAAATAAATATATCTGAAGCTATGCGACTATAGCCCTTATGAGATGCTAAACGAAGACTTATAAATATTGTCAGAATAATTAATATAAAAAGTAATGGCAGGGAATTATTTTGATAATTTCCTGAATTCAAAAAAAGTAAGCGGTAAGAAATTATGAGTGCTCCAATTGATACCAAAAAAATAATAGTCGTTAACATTATATTTAAAATGTACTCTCTGCGAGCTTTATTTTCATCTTTTGATTGTGGTGCTACTAGTTTTTTTAAAATTTTTATCATACTTTTTTAAATTTAAAATCAGCCCCCTATTTAAACAGGGGACTGATTATTTTTATCCCCAAGGTTGCCCAGCATTAAAAGTAGCAGTCACAAAAGCAGTTAAGGACTGGCTGTTTCTACTAGAAGAATTAACGAGAATTTCTTGTATTAAATTTTTCATAGTTTTTTAGTTTAATTTAAGGGCGTTTTTATATTAATTTCGACCTTTTAGCCAAATTTGTAACCACGACCAGAGATAGTTTTTATAAGTGGTTCTTTTCTATTCAAATCTATTTTCTTTCTTAGATTAACCATGTGCATTTCAATGGTCTTGGAAAAAAAGTTAGCTTCCATGTCCCAGACGTGTTCCATCAGCTCACTTCTAGAGATTACGATTTTAGGTGAGGACATTAGATATTCTAAAAGTAAGAACTCTTTTCTCGTTAAGTATATTTCTTGATCAGATCTTCTTAGTGTTTGTTTTTGTTTATTTAGTTCTAGATCATCTATTTTAATAATTGGGTTGATAATATTTTTAGGACGACGTAATAATGCCTGAATTCTAGCGATTAATTCTTGAATCTCAAATGGTTTAGTTAAATAATCATCGGCTCCTAAATTTAATAAGTTGATTTTATTATCTATTTTATATTCAGCGCTAAGAATTATAATTGGCAACATTTTTCCACTACTTCTTATATTTTTACATATTTCTTCGCCTTTTATATCTGGAAGATTCAAATCTAAAATAGCAAGATCGTAGTCATTTTGATCTATTAATTCCAAACAATTCTTCCCATTGATTGCTCCATCAATGATAAAACCAGAATTACTTAAATTGGATTTTAGTGAAGTTAATAATTCTTGGTTATCCTCAATAATAATAATTTTCATATATTTAAAATATAACATAATTAATAATTCAATTAAAATTATTAAATTTGTCCTTAAGTGTTAATATTTCCGCCATTTTGCTATAATATCCTTATATTAATCAATATTTTTTATGGGAATTGCTTTTTTTACCACGGCCTTAATTTTGTTATCAATTAGCATCTATTCAGTGTATCGATTTTTGTCGGTGTTTTTTTCGGCCAGCCAGTTTGGTAACTTGATTATTTTAGTTAGTTTGGTCTTAGTTTGTGGCGGCTTTATTTTAACTATGATTCTATCCCGCTTTTATAGCAGTCAGTTAGTTAGAGTTTTCTATATTATTTTTTCTTTAGCCCTAGGTCTATTATTTTATTTAACTATTTTTGCCGTCTTATTTGAAATAATTAAATTATTAGGTATCACTACTAATTATTTATTGCTTACTAGAATCGGTGTCGCTTTATCTCTAATTTTATTTACCATCGGCTTATTTGATGCTGGTTTTCCTCGGGTTAAAAATATTTCAGTACATTTAACTAATTGGCAGGGAAAAAAGATTGTGCAACTTTCCGATGTTCATTTAGGCAGTATTTATGGTATTGGTTTTTTAGATAAACAAATTATTAAAGTTAACGCCTTAAATCCTGATTTAATCGTAATTACTGGTGACTTATTTGATGGTACTGAAAGTCACTTAGATACTTTTGGACCAGAACTAGCTAAGCTAAAGGCTAAAAACGGCGTGATTTTTGTTCCTGGCAATCATGATACTTCTCTGGGTTTAGATAAGATTGAGCCAGTTTTACGCCAGGCTAATATTTTAATGTTAAGAGATCAGGCAATAACTATTGATGGTTTAGAAATTATTGGCTTGGATCTTCATCTACTTGCTAAAGATGATAATAATCCAGCCGTTAAAGATTTACAGCCATATACGGGGCAGGCCAGATTATTACTTAAGCATGTACCGATGGATGTTGCTTGGGCTAAAAATTTACATGTTGGTTTACAGCTATCAGGTCATAGTCATAATGGTCAAATGTTCCCCCTGCAAATGTTAACTTATCTTTTTTATGGTAAGTATCAATATGGTTTGCACACCGATGGCACTTATAATATTTATACTAGTTCTGGCTTAGGCTCTTGGGGGCCACCAGTAAGAACTTTTAATCAGGCCGAAATTGTTAACATAACTATTAGTTAGTATGAAATCAAAAAATAAAAAACTAGTTTATATTGGTGCTGGACTAATTATTTTGTTAGCTATCATATTTTTGTTTGGCTTAAAAAATAAAAAAACTAATGTCGCTGTTGATACTGCTCCTTTTGTTGATTCCCAGGGTCGCCTGGTAGTAGTTACTTCATTATTTCCGGTTTATGATTTTGCGAAAGCCGTTGGTGGTGATCATGCTAGTGTTTCTTTAATCTTAGCTCCTGGCAGTGAAGCTCATGCTTATAAACTAACCGCTGGTGATAAAGAAATTATTAAGAAATCAGCTTTATTTTTTTACGTTTCCGCTTTAATGGAATCATGGGCCCCAGCTTTAGCTAGTGAAGTAACAGCCAAAACTAAAGTATTAGCCACAGCCGACAATTTAAATGACAGCAGTCTCGATCCTCATGTCTGGTTAGATTTTTCTAAGGCCAGTTCAATGGTTGATAATATTACCGCTGATTATAAATTAGTTGATCCTGCTAACGCTGCTTATTATCAAAAAAATGCTGATGACTATAAACAAAAATTAGTAAAACTTGATGCTGATTATGTCGCCGGTCTTAAAGATTGCCAGTTTCATGAATTTATTTCTGGTGGCCATTTTGCTTTTGGTTATTTGGCTAAGCGTTATAACCTTAAATATCAAGCCGCCCAAGGTTTTGTGCCAGATTCTAGTCTTGATACTAATAAAGTAATGAAGCTTATTCAGGAAATTAAAGATACAAAGCAACCATATGTTTATTATGAAGAATTAATCATGCCATATCTCGCGGAATTAATTCATCAAAATAGTGGTGCTAGAATAATGCCCCTTAATTCAGCTCACAATGTTGGCAAGTATGACGTTGAAAGTGGTATTACTTTTATTGGACTCATGGAAAGTGATTTAAAGATTTTAAGAATGGGCTTAGACTGTCGTTAAATAAGTTATTATGTCTAAAATTTGGTCGAAAATAGTTTCTATTTGGCCATGGCTACTTATTGCCATTATTTTATTGTGGCCAATTACGATTTTAACCGAAAAGTATAATGGCTTTATCTCATCTGGTAAAAATCATTTAGTAACCGATAAAAGTGCGAATGTAAATAAAGTAGAACCAAAAAATGTTTTAATTTTTGGTGGTGACATTATGTTATCACGGACGGTTAATGCCCAGATGGAAAAATATCAGAGTTATACTTGGCCGCTCCAAAAAATTGCTCCATTATTCCAAGAAGCTGATATTGCCATTGCCAATTTAGAATCACCTTTTTTATTTACCAAAGATTATCAGGTGCCAACTGGTTCATTTGCTTTTAAAGCTAATCCTAAAAGTGTGGCCGCTTTATCTTTGGCCGGTTTTGACGTTTTATCATTAGCCAATAATCATATTCTAAATCAAGGTGTTAAAGGTTTATCGGACACCATTAAAATTTTAAATGATGCGAGCATAAAATATATTGGTACCCGTGATCATAACTTAGTAATTAAAGAAAGTCAGGGAATTAAATTTGCTTTTCTGTCTTATACTTATAACGATTCAACCTCGATTGCTAATATGTCAGATGATTCAGTTAAGACTGATATCGCTGCCGCTAAAAAACAAGCTGATATAGTAATTGTTTTGATGCACGCTGGGACGGAGTATAGTCGTAAGCCGAATAATCAGCAGATTGATTTTGCTCATCTAGCAATTAATTCTGGCGCTGATTTAGTCGTTGGTAGTCATCCTCATTGGCCACAAACAATTGAAACTTATCAAGGTAAAACTATTATTTACTCCCTTGGTAATTTAGTGTTTGATCAAATGTGGTCAAAAGACACTAGTGTTGGATTACTGGCAAAAGTTTATTTTAATGGTAAAGAACAAACTAATATAGAATATATTCCTATTAATATTAAAGATTTTGGACAAGCAGAATTAATGCCAGATGGTGCTCAAAAAGATGAATTGCTTTCCGCAATTGGTCTTAAATAATTTATTTATCATCTAATTTATAACCGCGACCAGGAACCGTTTTAATTAAAAACGGTTTTTTGAAATCAATTTTAGTGCGCAATTTTAAAATATAAGCTTCAGTAACATTAGATATTAAACTGCTAGCTGCATCCCAGGCTCTTTCATTAATAGCTTGTTTAGAAAAAATTATTTCTGGATTTTCAATTAACAATTTAAGAAGAGAAAACTCTTTGGTGGTTAAATAAATTATTTGTCCACTTCTGGTTGCTTCATGACTTGATAAGTCTAATTCTAAATCATTATAGGCTAGTATTTTTTTAGGTTGTGGTTTGCGTCTTCGCAACATAGCACCAACTCTAGCTTGTAGTTCAGTGAAGAAAAATGGTTTAGCTAAATAATCATCGGCGCCACGATTCAAAAGATTAATTTTATTCTGTGTTTTATCACAAACAGAAATAGCTAGAATCGGTGTGGTGTTACCATTTTGGCGTAGTCGGCTGATTATTTCTTGGCCATTTATTTTTGGTAATAAATAGTCAGTTATGATTAGGTCATAATCATTATTATCAGCTAAATTAAAACCACTTTCGCCGTCGCTAGCAACGTCAACCACGTAGTTGTTACTTTTTAGAAATTTGCCAAGAGCTTCGGCAATATTTTTATCATCTTCAATTACTAGCAATTTCATAAATTTAGGCTTGATTTATCAAATTTTAAAACTAAGTATATTATACAATAAGCCAGATGAAAATATTATAAAGAAATACGTGTCGTTTTTTACCTAATTTTAAATAATTTATATTTTTTAGAAAGTTTGATTTTCAGACTTTTTAAGGGTATTATATAAAAGAACAATTCTGGTTATGAAAATATTTGGTCAACAATCAAATAACTCCAAGCGACGTTTTTTGTCAGGTTTAGAGAATGAACACTCCAATCCTTTTGTGGTACGTGAAGGAAAATTTAGCTACGGGCAGTTAAAAGATTCCTCTTATTATTCTGATTGGACAGAACATGCTTTTTTATCAGATACCGGCGACAAGGAAGTAGTGGGACGAACCTTTAATTTTACGAAACTTTTTTATATCAGAGCTTTTTTGTTGTTACTTTTTTTACTTTTAGCCTCCCGGGCGGCTTGGTTACAGTTAGCTAAAGGAAATTACTACTATTCATTAGCTGAAGGTAATCGTTTAAGAGTTGAAACTATCGAACCACGGAGAGGTATAATTTATGATAAAAATTTAATACCTTTAGTACGTAATACTGCTAACTTTGTTTTATATTTAGTTCCAATTGATTTGCCTAAAAATGAGTTGGATCGTGATAATTTAATTCGACAAGTAGCTAATATTTTAGATGAGGGATCTTTAGATTTAAATAAAGATGCGGCCACAGGAACAGTGGAAAATATAGGTGGTTTATCTTTGGTTTCTGACTCAGCTTCTTATTTTAAAATTAAGACTTTATTAGATAAGGTGGCAATTGGCTCACTAGAATCATATCAACCTTTGTTTGTAGCCGATAATATTGATTATGACCGGGCTATGCTTTTATCTTTAAAGCTCGATGATTTACCAGGCGTCTTTTTATCTAATAAGATTCGTCGTGAATATTTATTTCCCGTGTTAGATGACAAGACTGGAGAAAAAGCTCTGAGTCTCTCTCATATTTTAGGCTATACGGGTAAAATTAATGATAGTGAATTAAAAAAATTGGGCGATGATTATTCGGTAATTGATTATGTTGGTAAAAGTGGTTTGGAATATAATTGGGAAACAACTTTAAAAGGAGTTCCGGGACGTAAAAATATTGAAGTCGATGCTTTGGGTCGTCAAAAAACCATCGTTAATGAAGTGCCAGCTCAAGATGGATCTAATTTGCGTTTAGCTATTGATGCTGATTTGCAGCGTAAAACTGAAGCGGTAGTTGATAATTATTTAAAAAAATTAAATTTACACCGGGCTTCAGTTATTATTATGAATCCGCAGAATGGTGAGATTCTATCTTTAGTTTCTTTACCTTCTTACGATAACAACTTATTTGCTAAGGGCATTAATCAGGCTGACTATCAGAAATATTTAACTGACCCTGATCAGCCTTTATTTAATCGAGTGATTTCTGGAGAATTTCCTAGTGGTTCAACTTTTAAATTAGTAGTATCATCGGCGGCCTTACAAGAAAAAGTAATTACTGAAACTACTAGTTTTGTTTCCACTGGAGGTTTGCGTTTAGGTCAATGGTTCTTTCCTGATTGGAAAGCTGGTGGTCACGGCGTAACTGACGTTAAAAAAGCGTTGGCTGATTCCGTTAATACTTTTTTCTATTATATTGGTGGTGGTTATCAAGATTTTGTTGGTTTAGGAGTTGATCGGTTGGCAAAATATGCCAAATTATTTGGTATGGGCGTGCCAACTGGCATCGATTTACCAAATGAAGCTAGTGGTTTTGTGCCAACAGCTGATTGGAAGAAAGCAACCAAAGGTGAGACTTGGTATATTGGAGATACTTATCACTTTGCTATTGGACAGGGTGATGTTTTAGTAACCCCTCTTCAGGTCGCCAATTTTACAGCGGCTGTCGCTAATGGCGGTAAATTAATGGAACCCCATTTAGTAAGTGCTGTTTTAGATTCTAATAACAATGTGGTATCTAATGTTGCTCCTAAAATAATTCGTCAAAATTTTATTGATCCGGCCTATATTAATATTGTTAGAGAGGGCTTACGTCAAACAGTGCTAACTGGTTCAGCTAGAAGTTTGCAGGCCGTGCCAGTGCCAATGGCCGGTAAAACGGGAACCGCCCAATGGTCAACCAAAAAAGCGCCTCATGCTTGGTTTACTGGTTTTGCTCCATTTGATAATCCTCAGGTAGTAATTACCGTGATGGTCGAAGAGGGAAAAGAGGGGGCAACGGTGGCCGTACCAATTGCCAAGGAAATTATGCAGTGGTATTTTGGTGGTCGAGATCACCCTACAACTACTTTGCCAGTTTTACCAGCGGCTACTTCAACTGAAGTTTATCTAGATTAAAGCTCAACTATTTATATAACTATTAGCACTCTATTGACAGGAGTGCTAATTTTTTATATACTTAACACAGAATAAAAATATATGATTTCTGACCGCAAAAAGACAATTTTACGTACCATTATTAAAGAGTATATTAAAAATGCTCAACCAGTCTCTTCTGGTGTGTTAGTGGAAAAATGCAAGTTGGGAGTGTCTCCAGCGACAGTTAGAAACGATATGGTTGAACTTGAGGAAGATGGCTACATTATGCAACCTCATACCTCAGCCGGCAGAATTCCGACTGAATTAGCTTACGAGTTGGAATTAGCCGAAATCAGTAAAGATAAAAAGAATTTAAAAGAAACTGAACTTGGCTTATTAGATAATTTATTTTCAATCGAAGAAGCGGGTGCTAAACAAACCGCCAAAGCGATTGCGGAATTATCTAATGGGGCAGTATTTTGGGCCTTTCATAAAAATGATTTATATTATACTGGACTTTCTAATTTATTTGCTCAACCAGAATTTAAGCAATCAGAAATAGTTTATGATGTTTCCGTAGTCATTGATCACATGGAAGAGATTATTGATGATATATTTGAAAAAATTGAAGATGGTGAGCAAGTTTTAATTGGCTCGAAAAATCCTTTTGGTGTTTTCTTAAGCACAGTACTAGTCAAATATAAAAAGGATAAGAAGTCGGGAATGTTTGGTATTATGGGTCCAATTCGGATGGACTATGCTCATAACTTAGCCTTGATAAATTATATAAAAAGTAAATTTGAATAAATATGGAAGATAAAACAATCATCGCCGCCGCTAATGGCTATATCGTAAATGATCAGGAAGAAATTTTATTAGTCAGAGAAAAAAATAGTGACTTGTGGTTAGCACTCGCTGGCATAATTAAATCAGGTCATAATCCTAAAGAAGTTTTGGAAAATAAAGCTAAGAAAGAATTAAATTTAAAAGTAGAGAGCGCTCATTTATTTGACTCTGATTTTATCGACAACATTTTAATGCTTCGTTTTCTAGTTACTAACTTCTCTGGTGAAATTAAATTAGGTGATAAATATGAAGAATTTTCTTGGGTAAAATTATCAGAAGTTATTAAACAAGAAGATGTTTGTCCGTATGTAAAAAAAGCAGTTCTAAAGATATTAGAAGTAAAAGAATTAGATAGTTTTGAGAATAAATACAAATTAGCTTTGGCTGACTACCAGAATTTACTTAAGAAAACGGCGTCTGACAAAACTGAATTTGCTAAATATGCTATCTCTGACTTACTTGAAGATATTATTCCAGTTTATGATCATTTAAAAATGTCACTGGGTGGTCTGCCAGCTGAAGAAGAAAATAGTGCTTGGGTAGTTGGCGTTAAATATGTGTTAAAGCAATTTAGCGATAGTTTATCAGCTCGCGGAGTTGAAGAAATAAAGACTGTTGGTGAAAAGTTTGATCACAACACCATGGAAGCTTTAGAAGGTGAAGGCGATATAGTTTCCAAAGAAATTATGTCTGGTTATAAGCTAAATGGCAGATTAATAAGAGCTGCTAAAGTAATTGTCGCTTCAAATTAATTAGTTATAAGTTATTTTTTCTATCTAATTTTTTAGATTTTAAAATAACTTTCATTATATATGTCACTTATAAAATGGACTCCATTATTTACCGATAATTTTGACGAGATGGACAAAGAATATGCAGACATGTTGCCAGCAGTTAGAGGTAATCAGTTTGGTTTTACCCCAGCCGTTGATGTTTACGAAGATAAGAACGATATTATTGTTGAAACACAGTTAGCTGGTATTAATCCCGATGATGTTAAAATCTCAATTGAGAATAATAACTTAATCATTAAAGGGGAGAGTGAAAAGAAAAGTGAAGTTGATGAAAAAAATTATTACCGTAAAGAAATCAGACGTGGTTCATTTTTCCGCTCTGTTTCTTTACCAGCTAAAGTCATAGGTGATGACGCTAAAGCAGTGGCTGAAGATGGTGTTTTAAAAATTACCATTCCTAAAGCAACTGAAGTAAAAGCTAAAACAATTAAAATTGAAAATAAAAAATAATTAATTATAAAAACATATGGGAAAAATTTTAGGAATCGATTTAGGAACAACCAACTGCGCCATGGCAATCATGGAAGGTGGTGTTCCAAAAATTTTAGAAAATATTGAAGGGAACAGAACTACTCCATCTATCGTTGCTATTTCTAAAGGTGGTGAAAGATTAGTTGGTGCAGCTGCTAAAAGACAAGCGGTTATTAATCCGGAAAGCACTGTTTACGCCGTTAAGCGTTTAATCGGTCGTCATTTTAATGACGAAGAAGTGCAACGCGATTTAGGCACGATGCCTTATAAAATCGTGCAAGCTGGTGAAGGTGTTAAGGTGGTAATGGGAGATAAAGAATATACTCCACAAGAAGTATCAGCCATGATTTTATCTAAATTAAAAGCGGATGCTGAGGCTAAAACTGGTGAAACAATTACTGAAGCGATTATTACTGTTCCAGCTTATTTTGATGACGCTCAACGTCAGGCCACTAAAGATGCTGGTTTAATCGCTGGGCTTGATGTTAAGCGTATTATCAACGAACCAACGGCCGCCGCTTTGGCTTATGGTTTTGATAAGAAGCAAGGTCAAAAGATTGTGGTTTATGATTTAGGTGGTGGTACCTTTGATGTCTCTGTTTTAGATATTTCTGCTGATACCGTTGAGGTAAAGGCCACTAATGGTGATACTCACTTAGGTGGTGAAGATTTTGATAAGAGAATTATTGATTGGATTATTGCGGAGTTTAAAAAAGATCAAGGAATTGATTTATCTAAAGATACTTTGGCGCTGCAACGTATTAAAGAAGCGGCTGAAAAAGCGAAGATTGAATTATCGACTGCCATGGAAACTGAAATCAATCAACCATTTATTTCCACCGGCGCTAATGGTCCTAAACATTTAGTAATGAAAATTTCTCGCGCTAAATTAGAAGATTTAGTTGGTGACTTAGTAGCTAAGACAATTGAACCTTGTAAAAAAGCTTTAGCTGATTCCGGATTTACATTAGCGGAAATTAACGAAGTAGTGATGGTTGGTGGTATGACTCGTATGCCTTTAGTTCTTCAAAAGGTTAAAGAATATTTTGGTAAAGAACCAAACTTAAGTGTTAATCCTGACGAAGTAGTAGCCATGGGGGCCGCTGTTCAAGCTGGTGTTTTACAAGGTGATGTTAAAGACGTATTACTTTTAGATGTTACTCCTTTAACATTAGGTATTGAAACCATGGGTGGAGTAGCCACTGCTTTAATTGATAGAAATACTACTATTCCAACTTCAAAATCTCAAACTTTCTCCACGGCGGCTGATAGTCAGAACAGTGTCGAAATTCATATTGTTCAAGGTGAACGTCCAATGGCTCATGATAATAAAACTTTAGGTAGATTTATTTTAGACGGAATTCCAGCCGCTCCTCGTGGTGTACCACAAATCGAAGTTAAATTTGATATTGATGCTAATGGAATTTTAAATGTTAGTGCGACTGATAAAGCCACTAACAAAGTTCAAAAGATTACTATTACCGCTTCTTCCGGTTTATCTAAAGATGAAGTAGAAAAGATGAAACAAGAGGCTGAACTTCACGCCGAAGAGGATAAGAAAAAGAAAGAAGAAGTTGAAATGGTAAATCAAGCTGATTCGGTTATTTTCTCTAGTGAAAAAATGATTAAAGAATCAGGGGATAAAATGAAAGCCGAAGATAAAACAGAACTCGAAGCTAAAATTGCCGACTTAAAGAAAGCTAAAGAAGCTAATAACTTAGAGGAAATAAAAAAGACTTTAGAAGCGGTTGATGTCGTTGCTCAAAAGATTGGCGCGGCGATGTATCAAGCGGCTAGTCCTGAAGCTGGTGCTGCTGGTGCTGGACCTGAAGCGGCCACTGAAGAGAAGAAAGAAGATGTAGTTGAGGGTGAAGTTGAAGAAAAGAAATAATTTAGTCCTTATAGATCGCCTCTAATTTTTAGGGGCGATTTGTTAAGAAATAAATAGTTTATGAGTGATAAAATTTTTCCATCACAATTTTTTTGGGGCGCTGCTACTTCAGCTCATCAGGTTGAAGGTGGTTTAATTAATGATTGGTCTCAGTGGGAAAAATCCGAGAAACGTTTAGCCGATTTAAAAAATAAACAACAAGACCCTTTAGATTTTATATCTGGAGTTGCTGCTAATTCATATTCAGAGAATAACGCCGATATTAAATGTCTTAAAGATTTAAATTGCAATGCTTATCGTTTCTCCGTTGATTGGTCACGCATTGAACCAGAAGAAGGCCAGTTTGATAATGAAGCTTTAGAATATTATCGTGAATTTATTGTAAAACTTCGCGCTCATAATATTGAACCATTTGTAACTCTCTGGCATTGGCCAATACCACTTTGGTTAAGTGCTAAAGGTGGCTGGGAGAATAAAGAAATAGTTGATTATTTTAAAAAATTTGTAGAAAAGACGGCTACTTATTTAAATGTTGAAGTTAATTTTTGGATTACCCTAAATGAACCGATGGTTTATACTTCACAAAGTTATTTAGTGGGCGAGTGGCCACCACAAAAGAAAAATCCAATCGCTGTTTATCGGGTGATTAATAATTTAGTCGCGGCTCATAAATCGGCTTACGAAGTTTTAAAGAAAATTGATAATAATAATCAAGTCGGTGTGGCAAAACATAATATGTATTTTGAAGCCGCTCCCGGATTTATTAATAAAATCTTAAAAGGCTTAGCCGATTGGTGGTGGAATTTTAGATTCTTAGATAAGATTAAAAATCACCAAGATTTTATTGGTTTAAATTATTATTTTCATAATTTAATAAACTATGGCTTTAGTAAGCAATTCTCTTATGATAAAAAATCAGATTTAGAATGGGGCTTACATCCAGAGGGAATTAAATTTGTCTTGAGTGATTTAAAAAAATATAATAAGCCAGTTTACATTACCGAAAATGGTTTAGCTGATCATGGCGACCAGCACCGAGCTTGGTATATTGCCGAGATTTTAAAAAATGTTCACGCTGCAATTGAAGACGGAGTAGCTGTTAAAGGTTATTTCCATTGGTCACTGATTGATAATTTTGAATGGGCGGAAGGATTTAAACCACGCTTTGGTTTATATGAAGTAAATTTTCAGACTTATGAAAGAGTCGCTCGTAGTTCGGCCGAGTTCTATGCCGACATCTGTAAAAATAACCGAATTTAATTATGTCCAAAGATTACTACGATATTTTAGGTGTTTCTAAAAGCGCTAGCGCTGATGAAATTAAAACTGCTTTTCGCAAAGAAGCTCATAAGCATCATCCTGACAAAGGTGGTGATGAAGCTAAATTCAAGGAGCTAAACGAAGCTTATCAGGTGCTTGGCAATGAACAGAAACGTAAACAATACGATCAATTCGGTTCGTCTTTTCAAAATGGCCAGGCTGGTGGCGGTGGTTACGGCCAAGGCGGCATGGGAGGTTTTGATTTTTCTGGTTTCCAAAATGGTGGCGTTGATATGGATGATTTATTTGGTGGCTTCGGCGACATTTTTGGTTTCGGAGGTGGACGAAGTTCATCTAAGAGAAATCAACAAGGACGCGATTTAGAAATGGCCGTTAATTTAGAATTTTTAGAGGCCGCTTTTGGACTTGAAAAAGAATTATCTTTTACTAAGAATGTAACTTGTAAACATTGTCACGGTAATGGCGCCGAGCCAGGTACTAAAGTCGAAACGTGTGCTACTTGTGGTGGCTCCGGGCAGGTAATTGGTGTTCAACGTACCATCTTAGGCAACATTCAGACTAAGATGACTTGTTCTACTTGTGCTGGTGAAGGAAAAATTTATAGCACCAAATGTACTAAGTGTCATGGTAACGGTATTATTAAAGAAGACGTTAAACTTAAAGTAAAAATCCCGGCTGGTATTAATGATGGTGAATCAATTCGCTTAAGCGGACAAGGTGAGGCTGGTCAAAAAGGAGCGGCCGCTGGTGATTTATATTTAAGAGTGAATGTTTTAAAACATAAGAAGTTTGTTCGCGATGGTTATGATATTAGAACTGAAGAAAAGATTAGTGTTAAGCAAGCTATACTGGGCGATAAGATTGATATTGAAACAATTCATGGCGCCATGACTCTTAAAATTCCTGAAGGCACTCAATCAGGCACCGTCTTCAAATTAAAAGAGAAGGGGGTCACTAAATTACAAAATCGTGGCATCGGCGATCAGTTTATAAAAGTAAACGTCTTTATCCCTAAAGATTTAAAGAAGAAAGATAGGCAATTACTGGAGAGTTTAGATATTTAGTTTAAAATTTAGAACTAAAAAATAGATAGTCGCTTTTTACAAAAAGCGGCTATTTTTTTAAGGAATATGCAAAAAAAGTTATTTTTTGGGAGTGTTGACATGAATGCTTATCTAAGCTATAAAGGTGGTAAATATGAAGGTTAATTATTCTGGAAAAGTTATTGGCGCTGTAATTAATTCTACCGCTTGGATTGTCGGCCCAGTTTTGGTTGGAATCTTTATTGGTAAACTCTTAGATCAAAGATTTAATACGGAACCCTGGTTATTTTTAGCTTCCGTTGGTATTTGTTTTTTATTATCAATGTTTGGTTTAATTAGAAATGCTCTTAGGGAATTTAAGAATATTGAAGAAGAAGAGAAAAAGAATGAGAAGGAATAAAAAGTATGTCTCAATCAATAACACAAACAAATACTCCAGTTGCTCATGAAGAAATAATTCATGAGAATACTTTGTATGCTGAACCGATTGCTCATGTCGGTTCTTTTGCTATTACCAACTCTTTAATGACTTCTAGTTTAGGTTTAATTATTATTATCACTTTAAGTATTTTAATTAGAAGAAGTATTAAAAAAGTACCAACTGGCCTGCAGAACGCCATGGAAATGATTATTGAAGGTTTTTTAGGAATCTTTGATGGCGTTACTGGTAGTCGCAAAAAATCATTACAGTTTGCCCCTTTAGTTTTAACTTTTTTCTTCTTTATTTTGATTAATAATTGGCTAGGTCTGTTGCCTGGCGTTGGTTCAATCGGCCAAATAATTTCTCATAATGGTGAAAAAGTATTTATTCCATATTTACGCGGAGCAACCGCTGATTTAAACACTACTTTAGCCCTAGCAACCATAGGAGTAGTAATTAGTCATATTATTGGTGTTATCACTATTGGTTGGTGGAATTATTTGAATAAATTTATTAATATCAAAGCTCTTTTAGAAATTCCTGGCAAGATAAAACGTGATCCCATGATTTTATTAATTAATCCAATTAAGGTTTTTGTTGGTTTTATTGAAATTATTGGTGAACTGGCTAAAGTAGCTAGTCTGTCTTTTCGTTTATTCGGTAATGTTTTTGCGGGTGAAGTATTACTCGCTTCAATGTCAGCAATTTTAGCTTATGGCATCCCGATTCCGTTTATGTTTTTAGAAGTTTTAGTTGGCCTGATTCAGGCACTTATTTTTGCGATGTTAATTCTTACATATTTAACTATTAACACGACGGCTGAAGAGCATTAAACTTTTTTATTAAAAATTAATTTATAAAATTATGGAAAATGTCATGTTAGCTAAGGCTTTAGCTATTGGATTGGGTTCCGTTGGTCCAGCTCTTGGTATCGGTTTTATCGGTGCTAAAGCGATGGAAGCCATTGGCCGCAATCCAGAAGCCGCTGGTAAAATCTTAGTGCCAATGTTGCTAGTCTCTGCTTTTGCAGAAGCGGTAGCGATTTACGCTTTGGTTATTGCCTTCAGTATCAAATAATAATTTGACGCATTTCCTCTGATAATTTCGGGGGGAAACGCTAGTTTATTATTATCAAATTAATATGGATTCATTAATTTCAACTTTTCATATCGACCTTAATCTGTTTATTGCACAGTTAGTTAACTTTGCTATCGTTTTTTCAGTGCTATATTTCTTCGCTTTCAAACCACTGGTTAAAGTAATGGGCGAGCGAACGGAAAAAATTGATAAAAGTTTAAAAGATGCTGACGAAATTGAAAAGAGATTATCGCTGACTGAAAAAGAACAAACCGAAATTATAAACGCCGCTAAAAAGCAGGCTAATTTAATTGTTGAAGAAGCGGATAAGCGCGGTGAAGTCAGACGCGAAGAAATGATAGCGAAGGCCAAGGAAGATATTGGTCAGTTAATGAATGCTCAGCGGGCCACCATTGATCGCGACAAAGCCGAAACTCTAAAACAGATTAAAGCGGAAGTTGCCGAACTAGTAGTAATGACGGTTGAAAAAGTATTAAACGAAAAAATGGATAGCGAGAAAGATAAGCAGATTATTAAAGATTTAGTTAAGTAATTATGAAAATATCAGCGCGACAATACGCTCAGTGTTTATATGAATTAGTAAGCAATGAATCAGATGATAAAGTAAAAGAAATTTTACCTAAGTTTGTGGTGCTGCTTGAAAAACATCAGGCTTTAAATTTAGCGCCAGCGATAATTTCGGTTTTTACGGAAATTTGGAACAGGGAACACGGGGAGGTGGTAGCAGAACTTACGTCAGCTCGTGAGTTAAAATCAGAAGCTAAAGAAATGATAGTTAGTTACTTAAAAGAAAAATCAGGAGCAAAGGAAGTGATTCTGGATGAAAATATTGATAAAAATATCTTAGGCGGTTTCGTTTTAAAATATAATAATAAAATTGTCGACGCTAGTCTAAGAAGTAGTTTGGTGGAGCTTAAAAATCAAATGATGGGATAAAAAAAGCCACCAATCAATCAATTGATGATGGTGGCAGGAATGGGTATGAGAATTATTTCCCATTTAACTTCTTTTCGATGTCTTCCAGTTTTTCTAGTATAAATACAATTCCTAGAGAAGTCGTTAAGCCAACTAATAGTATAAGAAGTAATATTGGCAAATACTGCGCATTTGTGGCTATAACGACAATTGTTATAATTATGAATATTAATTCAAATACAAAAAATAAAATTTTATCTTTCATTGTTTTAATGTTTTTAAAGAAAATTGGTACTCATTTAACTAAATTTACTATATCATAATATAAATAATATGTCAAGTACAAAGGACTTCATCATTAATCAGCTTAAAGAAGAAATATCTGGTTTTAAGGCTGAAGTTAGTGAAAAATCAGTTGGACGCGTGTTAAAAGTTTCTGACGGTATCGCTCTAGTTTCTGGCTTATCCGAAGCGATGATGAGTGAAATTTTGAAATTTAAAACCGAACACGGCGAAATCACTGGCGTGGCCTTAAACCTGGAAGAAAACTTAGTTGGTGCCATCATTTTAGGCGATTTTACTGCTATTAAAGAAGGCGACGAAGTTACTGCCACTAAAAGAATTTTGGAAGTGCCAGTTGGTGAAGCCGTTATCGGTCGCGTTTTAAATCCACTTGGCGAACCATTAGATGGTAAAGGCAAAGTAGAAACTAATTTATTTTATCCAGTGGAAAAAATTGCACCTGGTGTAATTACTCGGGCTCCGGTTAAAGAACCAGTACAGACTGGTATTAAAGCAATCGATGCGATGATTCCGATTGGTCGCGGACAACGCGAACTTATTATTGGTGATCGTCAGCTTGGAAAAACGGCCTTAGCGATTGATACAATTATTAATCAAAAAGGTCAGAACATGAAATGTATTTATGTAGCGATTGGTCAGAAAGAATCTAAGATTGCTAACATCGTGGCTAAATTAACCGAAGCGGGTGCGATGGAATATACCACGGTTGTTTTGGCCGGCGCTTCTAATCCAGCCTCATTATTATACATTGCTCCATATGCTGGTTGCGCAATGGCTGAATATTTTTTAGATAAAGGTGAAGACGTGTTAATTGTTTATGATGATTTATCCAAACATGCCGTATCATATCGTGAAATTTCCTTATTACTTCGCCGCCCACCAGGACGTGAAGCTTATCCAGGCGATGTTTTTTACTTACATTCTAGATTATTAGAACGGGCCTGTAAGTTAAATAAAGATTTCGGCGGCGGTTCAATTACGGCACTACCTATCATTGAAACTCAAGCTGGTGACTTATCAGCTTATATTCCAACTAACGTAATTTCGATTACGGACGGTCAGATTTTTTTGGAACCAGATTTATTCTATAAAGGAAATCGTCCAGCGGTTAATGCCGGACTTTCAGTTTCTCGCGTTGGTTCTTCAGCGCAAATTAAAGCGATGAAAAAAGTAGCTGGTCGTATGCGTTTAGAAGCGGCTCAATATCGAGAACTGGCTGCCTTCGCCCAATTCGGTTCTGATTTAGATGAAGACACTAAAAACAAATTGGAACGTGGTAAGAGATTGTACGAAATCTTAAAACAAGATCAATATCAACCACTATCAGTCGCTAAGCAAGTAATTATTTATTATTCCTTAATCAATGGTTTGATGGATAGTGTTGAAGTTGAAGATGTTAGAAATTTTGAAGCTGGTTTATATAAATATGCTGATTTAAATGATGAAGTTTTACATTTAATTACTGAGCGTAAAGAATTAGATGAAGAAATTGAAACTAAGATTAAAAAATTAGTGGCTGATTACAAAGCAACCCTATAATATGGCGTCTACTAAAGAAATATCACGTCGAATAAAATCTGTTTCCAGTACTAAAAAGATTACTAAGGCCATGGAAATGGTGGCGGCCTCTAAAATGCGTAAAGCCATTGAAGCCGCACTTAAAACCCGTACTTATGCTAATTTAAGTTGGGAGTTGGTTTTGCGTTTGGCCAAAATGGCTGATGGTAATTTGGAAATTTCTCACCCACTACTAGCTCCAAGATCAGAAATAAAAAAAGTGGCGATTGTTTTAATTACTTCTAATCGCGGCATGTGCGGCGCTTATAATACTGCTATTATAAACAAGGCTAAAGAATTAATTAAACAGCACGACACTGAAACCGATTTTATTTTAGTTGGTAAAAAGGGAGGTACTCTTTATAATCAAGATTATAAAGTAGCGGCAGAATTTGATAAAAGTGATTTACTAAATAACTCCAAAGAAGTTTTTCCGATTATTAACTTGGTAATCTCTGAATATTTATCATATAAGTACGACAAAGTTTTTGTTGCTTATACTGACTTTGTAAATCCAGCCAAACAGATTCCGCGAGTTAAGCAATTATTACCTTTAGAATTTAAAGATGTTGATTCCAGTAATAATTTAGAAAATACTGATTATACTTTTGAACCAAATCCAGCTGAAGTTTTAGATGTTTTAATTCCACGTTTACTCGAGATTCAATTACTGCAAGCTTTTTTAGAAGCTAACGCCTCAGAACATAGTTCGCGCATGACAGCGATGCATCAAGCCACTGAAGCGGCCAGTGATATGGAAAGTGAATTAACTTTATTTTATAACAAGGCTCGTCAGGCTAGTATCACTTCGGAAATCGCCGAAATATCAGCCGGCGCTAATGCTTTAGCGGAGTAAGGAAGCGGTCATAGATTGTGACCGGTTAAAAAATGTTCAAGGTCACAGTCTGTGACCTTGAAAGAGAATAATATGAGTGATTTAATAATTTCCAAAAATTTAATAGAAAGCAAAGTTTTATTTATTAGAAACGAGAGAGTGATATTAGCTAATGATTTAGCTAGTCTTTACGGAGTAACGGTTAAAAGATTGAATGAACAGGTTAAAAGAAATATAGAAAGGTTTCCTGGCGATTTCATGTTTCAACTAAGTAAAGAAGAAATAGAATCTTCAAGGTCGCAAATTGCGACCTTGAGAAGAGGTGCTAATGTTAAATATTTACCTTACGCCTTCACCGAACAAGGCGTAGCAATGCTATCTAGTGTTCTAAATTCACCAAAAGCAATTAAAACCAACATTGCAATTATGAGATTCTTTGTTTTAACCAGAAAAATGTCCTTCTCTTACGAAATTCTAGATAAACGCCTCTCAGCTTTGGAAAAAAAGTATGGCAGACAAGATGAAAAGATTGAAGATGTTTTGCAAACTATAAAATATTTAATAAGAGGTAATACTAATAATAAACCAAAAGTTATTAAAGGTTTTGAAATAAAAAAATAATAATATGTCCGAAGCGAATCAAAACAAAGGAATAGTAAAACAAGTTATCGGCGTGGTGGTCGATGTTTACTTTGAAAATAAATTACCAGAAATATATAACGCTTTAGAGTTAATAATAAATGGTAATAAATTAACTTTAGAAGTTGAGCAACACACTGGTTCAAATATTGTGCGTTGCATTGCCATGGGCTCAACCGATGGTCTTCGTCGCGGCGACGATGTCGTTGATACTGGCGCTGCTATTTCGGTTCCCGTTGGTAAAGAAACCCTAGGTCGTATTTTTAATGTGCTAGGTGATGTTGTAGATGGTGGCGCTCCTGTTAAAACCGAAAAAAAATATCCAATTCATCGACCGGCCCCAAAATTTGTTGATCAATCAAACAGCACCGAAATTTTAGAAACTGGTATTAAGGTTATTGATTTAATCTGTCCAATTGTAAAAGGTGGAAAAGTTGGTATGTTTGGTGGTGCTGGTGTGGGTAAGACGGTTATCATTCAAGAATTAATTCATAATATTGCCTCGGAACACGGTGGTTATTCAGTTTTTGCTGGTGTGGGCGAACGCACTCGTGAAGGTAATGATTTATATAACGAGTTTAAAGATAGTGGCGTTATTGATAAGGTGTCTATGGTCTTTGGTCAGATGAATGAACCGCCTGGAGCTCGTGCTCGGGTGGCTCTAACTGGTTTATCAGTGGCTGAATATTTCCGTGATGAGCAACATCAAGATGTGTTATTTTTTGTGGATAATATTTTCCGTTTTACTCAAGCTGGTTCCGAGGTGTCGGCTTTGTTAGGTCGTATGCCTAGCGCTGTTGGTTATCAGCCAACGCTTGCTTCTGAAATGGGCGAACTTCAAGAACGTATTACTTCTACTAAAGATGGTTCCATTACTTCGATTCAAGCCGTTTATGTACCAGCTGATGATTTAACTGATCCAGCTCCAGCCACTACTTTTGGTCACTTAGATTCCACGGTAGTTTTATCTCGTTCGTTATCAGAGTTAGGTATTTATCCAGCGGTTGACCCACTTGATTCATCCTCAATTATTTTAGATCCGAAAGTAGTTGGCGCGGAACATTATGACGTGGCTCGTCGTGTGCAGAAAATTTTACAACGTTATAAAGATTTACAAGATATTATTTCTATTTTAGGCATAGAAGAACTAGCTGACGAAGATAAAGTGATTGTGGCTCGGGCTCGTAAGATTCAGAAATTTTTATCACAACCATGTTTTGTGGCCGAAGCTTTCACTGGTCGTCCTGGTAAATATGTTAAATTAGCTGACACCGTTGCTGCCTTTAAAGAAATTTTAGATGGCAATCACGATGACAAGAGTGAAGATGATTTTTATATGAAAGGTGGCATCGATGAGGTTGGTAAAAACTAATTAGTTTAAATTATGTCTCTTAAGACTATAAAATTTGAAATCGTCACCCCTGAACAAGTCGTTTTAAAAGAAGCGATAGTTCGCGCTACGATTCCGACGGTTTCTGGAGAAATTACTATATTACCAGATCATATTCCTTTGGTTTCAGTTTTGAGTCCTGGTGTGATTGAAGTGGAAAAAGAGAATGGTGAGCTTGAAATTATGGTTGTTTCTGGCGGATTCTTAGAAACACAAAGCGATAAAATTGTTATTTTAGCCGATTATGCTCAACATGCTGCTAGTTTGGACGAGGAGACTATAAAAATTGCCCAAGCTAAGGCGGAAAAAGCCAAACTAGAGGCTAAAAATCGTGATGAGGTTGAATTTGCTGATGTCGCCGCTAAATTAGAGATAGAATTACTTAAAAACAAAGCTTTGTCTCGCTGGCGTAAGTTAAAAAACCTCGATAAATAAGGAATAATTGACAGTCTGGCTAGTCGTGATACAATAAAAATAAGGTAATAATTAAAATTTTTAACTTATGTGCAACTGCAAAATGTGTAATTGGCTAAAAGGCCTTTTTGGAAAAAAGTGTAATTGTGACGAAAAGGGATGTTGCGAACCTAAGAAAAATGAAGAAACTGTTGCTCCAGTAGCTCCAGTTGAGCCAGTTACTCCAGTAGAAGAAAAGAAAGAAGAAGAAACAGTTGCCTAATAATAATCCAAATCAAATAAACACGCTTAGCGTGTTTTTTGAAGTTTAACCTATGCTTATAGACACCCACGCCCATGTAAATTTTGCCGATTTTAAAGAAGATGCCGACGAGGTAATTCGTCGGGCTCTTGATAATGACACTTGGATGATTTTAGTTGGTTCGGAATATAAAACTTCGACCCGGGCTTTAAATTACGCCAATAAATATCAGAAAGGTGTTTACGCGGCTGTCGGTCTTCATCCAACTCACTTAGAAGATTTAAAAGTGGAAAATAATGACGAAAATGGTACTTATAATTTTACCACTCGAGCTGAAGATTTTTATTATGATAATTATGAAAAGCTAGCTAAGTTTGAAAAAGTAGTGGCCATTGGGGAAATCGGTTTGGACTATTACCACATGGACTCAACTAAAGATGCCCGGGAAATAAAACAAAAGCAACAACAAGTAATGCTTCAGCAACTATTATTAGCCCGTCAGTTAGACTTACCAGTAATTATTCATTGTCGCCAAGCTCATGATGACTTATTAGCCTTACTTCAAGATTTCAGAAAAGTATATGCTAATATTATTCCTAACGACAGACCATGGGGCGTAATTCATTGTTTCTCTGGTGACGAAGATTTAGCGTGGAAGTATTTTTCTCTAGGATTGCTAATTTCGTTTACTGGTTTAATTACTTTTAGTCAGACTTGGGATGATTTAATTCGTAAGGTACCGATTGAAAAAATTATGATTGAAACTGATTCGCCTTATATGACCCCAGAACCATATCGAGGGCATCGTAATGAACCAGTCTTAGTCCAATATGTCGCTCAGAGAATCGCTGAAATAAAGAATATGAAAATAGAACGGGTAGCCGAGATTACTACCGAAACAGCGAGAAAATTATTTAAAATATAAAATAAAAACCACCATAATTGGTGGTTTTTCGTATAGTCTTTTTTTAATCTCAAAAATAATTAAAGAAATAAAACGCTCAAAATAATTAAGCCCAAAATAATGCGGTACCAACCAAAAGCTTTGAAGTCGTTTTTCTGAACATATTTGATTAAAAACTTAACACCAATAATAGCAGTGACAAATGACACTACAAAACCAATCACCCAAACAAGTATTTGATCGTGAGTAAAGGCAATTGGGTTTTTATAAAGATCTAAAACGGTAGCTGCTAGCATAGTTGGAATCGCTAGTAAGAAAGAAAATTCAACAATCGTTTTTCTTTTAATGCCCTGAGCAAGTCCACCAATAATAGTTGCCCCAGAGCGAGAAACGCCAGGAATAATGGCTAACGCTTGAACAACTCCTAAAATAATCGCTTGCTTGTAGGTAATTTTATTTAAGTCGGTTTCTAATTCAGTTTCATCAATGTTCTTTTTGGCATACCAGTTTTCAAATAAAATAATAATAATACCGCCAAGTAGTAGGGAAATAGCAATAGTTAAAGTACTTTCCATTAAATAAGTTTTAACTATCTTGTAAAAAACTAGACCAATAATTGAAGTTGGAATAAAAGCAGCCGCAATTTTCCAGATAATACCTAAATTACTCCACACTTTTTTCCAATATAAAATAACAACTGATAAAATTGCTCCTAATTGAATGGAAATTTCGAAACTCTTTAAGAAATCAGTAGTAGGAATTCTTAATAGTTCGCCAGTTAAAATTAAATGTGCGGTTGAGGATATTGGTAAAAATTCGGTCAAACCCTCAACTATACCCATGATGAAACTTTGAATGATTGTCATATGATATTGATTATTTATAATTACCACCTTATTTTAACCTAGTTTACTAAATAAATAAACTAGCTTTATATAAGCGTTATTTTTTGATATAATAAGCTTAAGTTAATATCTAAATTTTTATATTATGCCCAATACCCTCAAAAAGAAAAAACCAGTCGTTGTGGCTGTTTCCGGTTATTTTAACCCTTTACATGTTGGACACTTAGATATGATTGAAAAATCTAAGAAACTAGGCGATAAATTAGTGGTTATTGTTAATAATGACCATCAAGTCAAGTTAAAAGGCTCAGTGCCTTTTATGTCACTGGCCGACCGCGTTCGCATTATCGGCGCACTTCGCGATGTGGATGAAGTTTTTGTTTCAATTGATCGTGATAAGACAGTTTGTAAATCACTAGCTAAAGTTCACCCAGATATTTTTGCTAATGGCGGTGATCGCCACACTTTAAATGATGTGCCAGAATATCCAATCTGTCAGAAATTAGGCATTTCGATGGTTGATGGTTTAGGCCGCAAAATTAGAGCCAGCTCAGAATTAATCAAAAAAGCAGCCGAAGCTAAAATTATTGCTGTTAAAAAATAAATATGTTTAAAGGTTTTAAATACTGTATTTTTGGTCTAATATTGTTTTTGATAATAATATTTTTTGTGGTCCAATCATCCTTAAGTAATAAAGGAATTTCTACTTTGTTTGATCGTGTCTTGGGTCGTAAACCGGCCCCAGTTTTAGTTTATAAAGAAGAAAAAACTTTACGCATTATTGAAGGTTGGCGAAATTCTGACATCTCTAACTTACTAGTTAAAAATAATTTAGCGACAGCCGATGAATTTACCCAAGCTCAGAAAGATTTTGATACTACTAAATTTTCTTTTTTAGCTGATAAGCCAAAAGGCACTGATTTAGAAGGTTATTTATATCCAGATACTTATCGCGTTTTTGCATCTAGTACCGCTTCAGAAATTATTAATAAAATGCTAGCTAACTTTGATCAGAAATTGACGCCAAAAATGAGAGCTGATATTGCTGCTCAGGGAAAAACAATTAGCGAAGTTTTAACTATGGCTTCGATTATCGAAAAAGAAGCACCAATATCTTATGCTAAAGGAGAAAACTCCGATGCTAAAATAATTTCTGGAATTTTTTGGCGCCGAATTAAAGATGGTCAAGCTTTACAGTCTTGCGCAACCTTGGCTTATGTTTTAGGGGTTGATAAACCCCAGTATAGTGAAGTGGATACTAAAATAAACTCACCATATAACACTTATTTAAATCGTGGTTTACCACCAGGGCCAATTTCTAATCCGGGTATTTTAGCAATTGAAGCTGCTATTTATCCAACTCCATCTAACTATAATTATTTTTTAACCCCGATAGGTAGTAAGGCTATAATTTACGCAACTACCTACGAGGAGCATTTACGTAATAAAAATAAATATTTAGGCAACTAATTTAGTTTTTTATGTTCGATCAAAATGATGAGCCAAATAACTCAAGTGAAGAGAGTAGTGGTGGCTTAAAATTATTTTTAACAGAAAATAAGACTTTAATTATTGGTGGTGTTGTAGCACTTATTATTATTGCCGGAATTATTTGGTTGGTAATTGGTTATATAAATAAAAACAAAAAAACCATTGAACCAAAAATTACTAAAACTATTGAAGCGGTCACTAGTACTTCTGCTGTTCTCCCAACCGAAACCAGCACCACCACTTCTGATACAGCCAGCTCAACCATATCAGGGGAATTAGAAAAATATAACTTTGCTGATTTTTATCAAGAACCAGCGCCCGTACCAGAGTTTAGTTTTAAAGATTATAAATTACCTCTAAATGTAAAAATAGACGCTTTAAACTATTATGACATTTCTCGAAAAATAAGCTTGGATAGTGGTTTGGATAATCTAAATAATAATGGATTTTCTACTTTAGATAACCCAGCAACTAATGATATTAAAGATTTCTATAGTGCTTATTCTTGGTTGTCCACTAAACAAGTACCGCTTCTTATTACTTCAGATTTTTTATTACATTATCATCAGAACATTGTTAAACAGGCCTTTAAAGATATTGAAGAAAATGTTTTTTATGATAACTTGTGGCACATCTCTAAAATATTATACGAATCATCGAAAGCTCGGTATGAAACTAGATTATCGCAAATTGGTAATGTTAATGACCAGGTTTTAGAAGGCGAACGTCTGTCTATGGCTTATTTTGCGGTCACTCTAAAATTATTGGAGCCAACTGACGCCCAAATTGATAAAACTGGAAAAGATGAAACTAAATTTTCTGGCAGTGAAGCTTCTAGTCTTTATTTTACTGTTCTACCATATTTGCAAAGCGATGCTGGACAGGAAATTACTTTAATTAAAGCAGCTAAAGAAACTAAAAAATCACCGGTTTTATTATATAATCGTAACTATACTGATTTTGTAGTTCCGGCTGAATATAGACGTAGTGCCAAGTTATATAATTTTTATTTAGCCAGCACTTGGCTTAATTCCGTTTTTCCTTTGGTAGCTAAAGATAAAACTTGCCCAACTTGTTTACTTGATAAAGAAGATGAGCGTTTAAGTTTGATTGCCGCTACTTTTATTACTAAAGATTTTTCGGCCAATCAAGAATTAAAAAATCGTTGGGCCTTGGTTTATAAATTAATTTCTTATTCTAAAGGTTTGCGCGATGATTTAACTTATCTTAATTATGATGGTGAGATGAAGGGTTTATTTGGCGAAAATTATGATCCGGAAACTATTTTTGCGGAAAACAATCCCGAGGCGGCGGGTAATTTAGATAAATTACGTGCCAAATTATTAGCTTTAAATTTTGATAGCTCTCAAGGAGCGCTTGATAAAAATCAAGATAAAACCCGTTTAGGTTTTAAATTATTATCAGATTACTATTACCCTAACGATTATGTATTTAGTCACTTAACAAGTGATGCTATGGGTAATTATAATGGTGAAAAAGCCAGTAATACTAATTATACAATTTGTTCTAAAACTAAAAAACGTTGTAATGGTTTTGGTTTGGATATTATTGGTTTAATTACTGATAAGTTGAGTATTTCTAGTAACTGGTTAGAAAACACCAATTTTTCTACTTATACTGAAAAGTTTTTAGCTCTAAAGAATGAACTTAAAGCTGCTCCGATTTGGCATAATAATAATTTTTGGTCAGTGCTTGGAACAGTTAAAACTATTTTTGAAACTAATAATGGACAAATGCAAGCTTATGCCAATACTACTTCTTGGCAGCAACGTTTAATAAGTACCGCTTCGGCTGCTTGGGTCGATTTACAATTGCCACTCGAACAATTAACATTAGCGGGTGCGCCAACTAAAACTGGTTTATCAAGCGACGTATCTTTTAATGATAACTTTTACATTGAACCAAATTATGTTTTTGTTCAAAAATTAATTGCCGATAATGAAATGATTTACGGTATGTTTGATGTTATGGGCGTGAATAAACAAGTAAGTTCAGTCTCCGCCAGCCTAAAAGAAGAAAATAGCAAATTAAGACAGATTTCTGATTTAATAAAAAAAGAGTTAAACGGCGAAGCGCTTAGCTCTGATGATCAAAGTTTTATTAATGTAGTAGCTAAAGAATATCAATTGGTCGCAGCGCCAAGTAATCAACTTTACTTAAAAACTGGAGACAATCATTTATATGAAAATATTGGCATTAAATTAATGGCTTTAGTTTACCAACTAAATGAAGGTAAATATATTGCCATTGGACCAATATTCTCTTACGAAGAAAAGCGTTAATTGTTAAATCTAAAAACGTAAATATCGCCGC
>Ga0302292_1000189_pt1 | contig 44331 bp, 39 predicted proteins | sample III_Fen_N2_1_FD_194553 | JGI IMG/M metagenome (GOLD analysis project Ga0302292, IMG submission 194553) | Peat permafrost microbial communities from Stordalen Mire near Abisko, Sweden - III_Fen_N2_1 | ecosystem: Environmental > Terrestrial > Soil > Wetlands > Permafrost | place: Sweden: Abisko...
TTTTACAATGAAACAAAGTTGTAAAAATGATGGTTCGCAGAGCAAGTCAAAACAAATTTTTTTTTCTTGATTCCACAGAAAAGCTTTCCCGCCTATCCGCTACTCACTGCACTTTGACGGATTGGTCACCGGAATCTGAAATCCAGAAGCAAAACCTTTGGCAATTTGCAGTCTTCCGGCGGGGATTCACCCGCTGTTATGCTGTTAAATGTTGCTGGCGGTTCTATGAACGGCCAACACAGGTTTTTCCCGCCAAAGCGGAAGCTTTAATCAAAATCATTTATTATTAAAATATCAAGAGTATGAAAAAGTATGCATTTTTAGTCGTTGCTGTGATCATGGTATTGACAGCAAGCGCATTTGTAGTTGCCAGTAAAAGCAATACAAAAGTAACGTCCACATCAACATCCGCAAGCTATTGGTTCCTGATGGATGCATCCGGCACCAGTGTTAGCACCAACCAGGTTTCAAATCCGGAAAGTCTGTGCTCTGATCAACTGATCGAACCGGACTGTGCCCGGCTGTATTCAGACAGTCAAACGGAAATTATCAGCGGCGTAAGACACGTTAAATCTTCCGAAGTGGATAATTTTATTGACTATCGGTCGAAAGATCAGTAGCGAAAACGATGCCCTGAACAAGGCCCCTTTCGATGTTTAATAAAACCCGGGAAAAACTTCCCGGGTTTTTCAATTACACTATTGACGAATGTTTTGGGGTATGTTGGAGAGTCGGATAACATCGTCGGCAATAGGTAAAATGTAGTTCCCACTGTTAGGTTCCAGTTTGTAAACTGTTCCATTCAGTTTTCTGTATATCGTAGTTGCTGTAGAGGCATCCAGGTTAAGGCGCCTTAAGTCGGTCCAGCGGATACCCCGGAACAAGAGTTCCTTACGTCTTTCCCTTAAGATGATGGTCAGGGCTTCCTGTTGATTTGTCACACTTAACGGAGTATAGTTTCCGGTTTTGTAACGGGTAATCAACAGTTTATTCAGTGTGTTGACAGCTTCTGTCACGGAACCGCTTCGGGCCAGGCACTCCGCTTTGGTCAGGTAACACTCGTCAACAGCCAGACCGTTGAAGGTTTGCTGTGATCCGCAGTAGCTGCCTTTAAAGGTATAATTTCCGCTTGCGGATTTAAACCAGGCCGTTTTCCGGAGGTCGTTACCGGTGTATGAACGGAACAGTGTGGAATCCATAATCAGCCGGGAACTGGACAGGGGCGTATACTGAGTCATCTGGCTGTGAAAAATAACCTCGCTGTTGTACCGTTCCATGGGATAGGCGGCAGAAGTCTTCAGACTGTTGAAGTTGATTAATTTGTAGTCGGCGCTGAGCGTTGTTTCAGCGTATGTAAGTGCCTTGTCATATTCCTGCATGGTCAGGTAAACGCGGGACAATAAAGCGCTGGCGGCTACCTTCACCGGCCGGGTTTTGTACGGGTCATTATCCGAAAGCAGATTAAAGGCTTCCAAAAGATCAGTCACTATCCGTTCATAAGTCTCTTTCACGGTAGCCCGGTTAGTATGCACATTTAAATCCGAAGTCAAGCGCAAAGGAATCCCGTAACCGTTGTTGGATGCCGACTTGTCATAAGGGGCGCAAAACTCCTGGGCCAATTGATAGTTCGCATATGCCCGGTAGAACAGTGCCGTTCCTTTCAGCCGGTCGTAATCATCCGGATTGTCGGTCTTGTTTGTTTTTTCCAGGCCTTCCAGTACATAGTTGGCATAGAAGATTTGCTGGTAGCGGTTGTTCCAGTCAATAGCGGTAGATCCCTCCCAGATTTCTTTGGCCCAGATATACCCGTTTTTCATATACGGGGAAGTCAGGGTGTTCCAGCGGTCGTATAAAATGTAATAATCGTCTGAAGACAATTCCCCCATCCCGGGCGTGTTGGAATTGTGGACATCAAAATAATCAAGCATGGCCTGCAGATCGTCCAGGGTAGAAGGGACAACCAGTTTTTTATCCGGCTTGATATCCAGGAAGCTTTCGCTGCAGGCAACACAGCCAAGCAGAAATAGTATGAACAGCAGTTTGAAATTTTTCATGGTTGACTAAAGTGTAATGTTAATGCCTAAGGAATAAGATTGTGAAGCCGGGTAAGGCTGGAATATATAGTCGGGGTCGAGTCCGTGCCTGTTTGCCCTCCAGATGATCCCGATGTTGTTGATGTAGCCTGAAACCGACACTTTATCAAATGGAAGCCAACGGTATTTTGACCGTTGCAGGTCGTAAGAGCAATTGATATCCTGAAACCGGATGTGGTCTCCACGTTCGACCAGGATGTCGGCAAAGGTATAGACAAAGTCCCGGGAGCTGCTTGCCCCCGGGTCAGGCATGGAAGGCACCTGGGTGAATTTTTCATCGCCCGGGGTTCTCCAACGGTCACTAAACTCCTGATGCCCGATCCAGGTATTGAAAAGGGCGGAATAACTTAGCGACGGCCTCCGGAAGAAATAGCCGAACTTATAGCTGATGTTAAAGCCCAGGGTGAAATCCCCCAAACGAAGGTTATTGCGCAGGGAGCCGAAATGAGTAGGCAGGGCAGAGCCGTTGCAGTTCAGGTCATCAAGGGTTAGTTTGGAAAGAACGGAACCGTAGTCTTTGGTGACCTCTCCGTTTATATAAATCTGAGGGTCGCCCGTTTGCGGGTCCAGGCCGGCCCATTTCAGGCTGTAGATACTATAGCGGGGATTTCCGGGCACAGGTGTGGGCACGGACGAAAAGTAGCTGGAAATTGAGCTGCTCTTGTAGTCATACCGGGTAATCTTGTTGGTGGCATTGCTGTACAAAAGCTGGGCTGTCCAGTTCAGCTTTCCGATGGTTTTATTGACATTAAGCTGGATATCCAGCCCTTGCCCCTTCAGTGCGGAATTGTTACCGATAAACTCGTTCCGGCCACCCACACTGAACCCGATGGTCGGGTCCAGGGATGCCTTGCCGATCAGGTCGAGCCCTTTCTTTTGATAGTATTCGATGCTGCCCGACAACAGGTGGTTTTTACTTTCAAAGTCGACCCCCAGGTTGATCATCCTGACCCTTTCCCAACGAAGGTTGGGGTTGGGAGGGGTCAGTATCCGCACAAAGGGCAGATCGGTGACCGTGTTGTTGTAATAATACCCCGTGGCGTAGGCGGTAAGCGACTTGTTAACATTTCCGCTGTAGCCATAGGTAGCCCTTAACTTCAGTAAAGGAAGCCACTGTTTTATGGGGTAAAACTTTTCGGAACTGACCTGCCAGCCCAGACCTGATGACCATAGCGGCAGTCCCCTGTGGTTGGCATCCACCCCGAACAGGTTGGATTCGTCTTTGCGGGCGCTGGCGGTAAGGAAATACCGTTCCCGGTAAATGTACGAGAGGTTCCCGTAATACGACCGGTTCCGGTCGGTCAAGTAGCTCAGGGAGGAGCCATCAGGAATGGTGGCTGTGTAGCCGTCGGGATTGATTAAATAACTGGTTGTATAGTCCACTCGTAAAGTGGTTAACAGGTCATCGTTGTAGCCATACACCCTGTCGGAGAGTCCGGTGGTGAGTGCCTGACGGATTTCTGCTCCTGCCAGTATGTTGAGCTGATGACGATCATTCCAGCTTTTATTGAAATTAAGCTGTGCCCGTGCAGAGTGCGAGTTCAGCTCAGCATAGCTGTTATCCAGGATGCCACCTTTAGGCACGGGAAATTGGATGGTGCCGTTGTCATCGGTGTAAGCGTACTGGTTGATCAGGTTACGGGTGAAATACAATTGCTGGCTTTGGAGTTGCCGGGTATGACTGTTTTGACGTTCATACTGGTACCGGCCTTCCAGATCCAGCCAGGAGGTAAACCGGTAACGGGCAGAGGTGTTGATGCGGATATTGTCAGTGATGAACGTATAACTATTGTGGCGCAAGTCCTGCAAAGGGACATACGTCCAGTCAAGCAGACCGCCTGCCTGGGCCTGACTGATAAAGTCAGTGTTGTAATCCCGGACTACCGGGAGCGGGTTCCCGTTTTCATCGGCCAGCCGGGCGTAGGGGTAAATCCCTTTGCCACCTCCGCTGGTCACGGTGCCGCTGCCGCTGTTGTTTTGCGCCTGCTTGCTGTTGGAATAAAGGATGTTGGAAGAAATCTCCACCGACTTGGCAGGGTGATAAGTCACCATGGAGTTAACCGTTATCCGGTCCAGCCCGTTTCTGACCAGGTTATCATCATTTTGGTCAAATCCGCCGCTCAGATAATAGCTGACTGCCGATCCGCCCCCTTTCATGGAAAACGAATATTGCCGGTTAACGCTGTTTTGATAAAGGTATTTGGAAAAGTCCCTGCGGACATCCTGTTTTCGGTAGCTGGCGATTTGCGCCTGTGCCTGTTCACTGCTGATCTTGCCGTCACGTTGGGCAATCAGGAGCTGGACAACCGGTGACATTGCCGGGTGAGTGGAATAACCTTCCATCCAGGAATAGTAGCCCTGTGTAAAAAGGCTTTGTTCCACATCAATGAAATCCGATGCATTCAGGAACTGCGGATTGTAGAATAAGTCCGGCTTCCGGCCAATGGTTACGCTGCTGTTTAGCTGGATGGTCATGGGTGTTTCCAGCCGGCCTTGTTTGGTGGTGATCACGATCACCCCGTTACCGGCACGAACGCCCCAGATGGAAGCTGCCGCTGCATCCTTTAAAACCGTGATACTTTGTATATCGTTGGGGTTAATGTTGTTGATATCTCCTTCATAGGGAAAATTGTCGACAATAATCAGCGGGCTTTCTCCGGACTGGATAGTACTTTGTCCGCGGATACTGATGGATGGGGAACCGTCAAAACGGTGGTCGAACAGCAGACTGGGGGTGATATTCTCCAACCGGCTGATTACATCGGTACTTACAATCCGGTTTACCAGCTTGTTATCGATAAGGGTGACAGAGCCCAGGGTCTTATCCTTTGATTGGGTCTGGTAGCCCGTTGAAACAATAACTTCATCAATGGAGAACACTTCCTGTTCGAGGTAAATGTTCAGCGGACTTCCATCGCCGGGTATGGAAACCGTTTGCCGGAAATACCCGACATGGGAAACCTGAAGTGATGATTCCCCCACAGGTACGGCAATCCGGAAATGTCCGAGGCTGTCCGTCACCGCCGATGCTTTTAAATTGGGGGTTGTGATGTAAACACCCGGTAGGGCCTTCCCTTCAGATTGATACACCATACCACTAACTTCTTTTTTCTGGGCAAATGAATGAAGGGTTAACCCAATGAGCAGATAAAGGAATAGTAGATGACGAAAATATTTAAAATGTCGTAACTTATTTTGCATAGCTGGGATTTGATGTTGATTGGTTTATTTGAATTGTTTGATAACAAGCATATCGATCATGCAGGAATCCTGTTCCAGGCAAAGCCCGTACTTTTCCAGGCTTGCGCTGAATTTTCGGATATCCTTTTCCCCGGTTGGGAAGGTGATGTCGATTTTAGAGGTGATGCAGGTTTGGTCAATCATCGGGAGTGGTTCGTGGCGGTATATGCTGGCTATAGCCTCAGAAAACTTCGCAAAGGGCTGTTGGTGGTAAACCATCAGGTTCGGATCATCGGAAATGATTTCCGGGGTGGAGCCGGAAGAAGCCATCTCTTTAAAAGCCGCCGTTTTTCTCAGCGCCCAGCATTTAACGGTCCGTTTTTCAACTGTTCCGCTAAGGTGATAACGGGCACCAAAAAAACGGTTCAGATCTTTCAGCATCAGCTCTCCGGCCTGATCCTTTAGAGCGATTGGAACAATCAGTTCATAACAGTAATATTTGCCGCGGGCAGCAATATTATAGGCCGGCACGTTTGGCAGAGGCAGTACCTCCTGTTTGTCGAACTCCGTAATACAGCGGTTGGCTTGAGCAAGCTCCCGGCTATTGGTGTACCGCATGGCAGCCTGGTAAAGTTGTATTACGGTACCGTTTAATGCCCTTATCTTAAAACGGTGCAGGCTGTCGGAGTAAACCCCTCCGCCGCCAATGCCGTCCAGGTAGCCGGTAAATACAGAGTGGTAAAGTAAATCGGCAGCCTTTCCACCATTACCATTAAACAGTAAGGGTTTGGTCAGGTCGTAGTCAAAATTGCTTTTCTTTTCGTCCATAACTATCGGTTTCTCCGAAAGCTGGATTTCGATATTGCTGGCTGTTACTTCAGCTTCGCCGGTAATGGCAATTACTTTTCCGTCTTTGATCCAAACCTCGTGGGGTACATATTTATGAGGAAACAGTTTTAATAATTTTTGATCGCTGGTTACAGAAGGGAGCGTGAAACCCCGGTCCGAAAAGAATTTGGCAATGGCGCTTGTTGATTGCTGGGTAACCATCAGGATTTGAAGCTGATTGCCAAATCGGGTTTGCAATTGTTCGAACCGGGGGATAGCTTGAATACACGGACGGCACCAGGTAGCCCAGAAATCCAGAATCAGCAGCTTACCTTTAAAATCGGAAAGGTGGGCTGTTCCCCCGGGGTGGTTAATGATATTCTCCAGGAAGATATTGGGGACTGGATCGCCAATTTTTAAGGGTGCGATTTTGTCTTGTGCAACTAAAGTTGAAGGCAGGGAACAGACAAGTATGACTGCCAGGGAATGTATTATTCTCATAGAAAATGAACTAATTCGTTAGCGAAAAATAATTTTGTGTGAATGTTAAGGCTATATATATCTGAAGAGGAGCGCTCACTCTGGCGATTTGATCTTGTTGCGGTAAAGTATCTGCCGGTGGCGAAAAGAAAAAACATCAAAAGCTTCAAAATAATGGGTGTGCCTGACCCATAAAGCCATACAGGCTTTGGCGAAATGAATGAAAAAAGTAGAATTACTTCGTAAAGAAAACATGATATACTGAGGTTAGAGTAGAAGTGCTTTCACCGGATATTTTAGCGAAGTAATAGAGAAGAATGCAGGTATTTAACAACAGAGACTTGTATCGTACAAATAAGCTGTTGTATTTTACAACCATTCGGTTTGATAGCCTGAAATAATTCGTATTTTTGTTAGGAGTAGAATAACTTTACAAAAGATTTATCATGGAAACAAACACAACAGCCCCATCACCTAAGGTTCACCACGGACGAAACATTAAGAGACTGCGCGAGATGCTTGGCGTAAAACAGGAGCTTATCGCTAATGAGTTAAATATGACTCAACAAGCCATTTCAAAACTGGAACAAAAGGAACAGATTGAAGATGAAATATTGGAAAGGGTATCTAAGGTTTTGAGCATTCCGTTGGATGCGATTAAGAATTTGAACGAAGATGCCACCACTAGTTATATCAATACCTTTTACAATAATCAAGGAAATGGTTTTATAGCCAACAACTATACGTTTAATCCTATCGACAAAATAGTAGATCTTTATGAACGACTTCTTGCTGCTGAGAAGGATAAAGTTGCTATGATGGAGAAGTTGCTGGAAGGGAAGAAATAATCCTTTACAGAAGTAAAAACGGTAGGATTTTGATGCTTAACAGATGTTGGCCGCTAAAATTATGACTTGTAGAGAGCCCACGCACATTACACTTAGTATACAAATCTCATAAGCCACCTCGCAAACCAAAATTTACAAGTGTGTGCAATTTCATTACCTTCAAGCTTCATTCAAACATTTGAGTTGTGAAAAAAAGACTTTTTGCAATTGGAGATATTCATGGATGTTTTGATTCATTAAAAGAATTGGTGGAAAAAAAAATCCAGCTTCAAAAAAGCTTTAGGCTTATTCTACTTGGTGATTACATTGACAGGGGTGATAAAAGTAAAGAAGTTGTAGATTTTATAATGGAATTACAGGAGAAAGGATTCGATATTATTCCACTAATGGGAAATCATGAAACTTTGCTACTGGATGCTTTCGAAAGCGAAAAGAATATTTCAATATGGATTCAAAACGGTGGGAATGAAACATTGAAAAGTTTTGAAATTAGTTCTGTGAAAGATATCGAATCAAAATACATTAAATTCTTTAAAAATTTGAGATATTATTACACATTTGAAGATTCCCTTTTTGTACATGCCGGTTTTAATGATAATGCACTTAATCCTTTTATCGATTATTATACCATGCTATGGAAATGCAAGGAATCTTACACAAATCCGTTATTATCAGAGAAGACTATTATTCATGGTCATAATCCGATAAGTGTTTCTAAATGTGAAGGAAGAGTTCTTTCTAAACTGGATGTAATTAATATTGATACTGGCTGTGTATATAAAGATAATGAAGGTTTTGGAAGGCTTACTGTTTATGATTGTAATAATAAAAGAATACTTTTTGTTTGAGTTGATTTTATAAATATATTTGCAATTCGCGAATCGCGAATTAATGATAGTGTTATGAAGAAGCATAATGGAATGCGTCCACAGGATATTGTAGTTCTATTGAAGATTATTTCAATAAGAGATGATAAGTGGCGAAATATTGATATTGCAAATGCTATTGGAATAAGTCCTTCTGAAGTTTCTGAAGCACTTAACAGATGTAAGATTGCTAAGCTTATTGATAGTAAAAAAAGAAAAGTTAATATCAATTCTTTTACCGAGTTTCTGGTTTATGGATTAAAATATGTTTTCCCAACTGAACCTGGAGCCATTGTTAAAGGAACTCCTACCGCTCATTCTGCATCTCCAATAAAAGAACATATTTCATCTGATAATGATGTTTACGTATGGTCTAATGCTAAAGGTACTCATCGAGGTCAAGCCATTGAACCACTGTATAAAACACTTCCTCAAATAGTTCAGGAAGATGAGTTATTCTATGAATTATTAACCATTGTAGATACTATTCGGGTTGGGCGGGTTAGAGAAATAAAAATTGCAATCGAAGAATTAAACAAACGATTAAAAAATGCCTAGTACAAATATCCGAATGCTACAAACTGTTGCTAATGGTTTGGGAGAATTGAGAGATGAAATGGTTTTTGTAGGAGGTGCCGTTGCTGAACTTTATGCCGATAATCCGGCAGCTTCGGAAATCAGACCAACTATTGATGTAGATTGTGTAATTGAAATTAGTTCAAGACTTCAATTTGCACGAATGGAAGAAAATCTTAGAGTCAGAGGATTTACCAACGATACTTCAAAAGGAGCACCTATTTGCAGATGGATTTACAAGGATATTAAAGTCGATGTTATGCCAACCGATTCAAAAGTTCTTGGATTCACAAATCGGTGGTATGAAGAAGGAATTGAAATTAAAATATCAAAAACACTCCCCAATGGAACAGAAGTATTTGTATTTCCACCAGAATATTATTTGGCTGCAAAATTTGAGGCGCACAATTCCCGAGGTGGAAATGATTTACGTCAAAGCCACGATTTTGAGGATATCATATACATTTTGGATAATTGTCCGGACATTTTAGAAAATATAAGTGGTTCAAATCCAAATGTCAAAATGTATTTAAAGAAAGAATGTCAGAACCTTTTGGAAAATCCAAACATTACAGAAGGAATTGAGACTGCTTTACCTTATGGCTCAGGAGAAGAAAGCGGCGATATATTAGGTATGTTAATTCGTGAAATTGCTGAAATCGAATAATGGAGAAAGGTAACAAAACATATAAATTGCCAGATGGGTGGATTGAAGTTGAAATTAAAGATATTTCTTTGAAGATAAATTATGGTTATACAGCAAAATCAATTTCAAATAATACTGGTACTAAGCTTCTTCGTATAACTGACATCCAAGATAATCATGTCGATTGGAATGCAGTTCCGTATTGTGAAATTGATGAACTTGACAAACCTAAATTCATTTTAAAGAGTGGAGATATTGTATTTGCACGAACAGGGGCTACAGTTGGAAAAAGTTTTTTAATCAGTGATAACTTTCCTGATGCAATTTTTGCCTCATACTTAATTCGGATTCAATTATCAAAGCACGTTGATCCCAAATATATTTATTACTATTTTCAATCTGGAAGTTACTGGAAACAAATTGGAATAAAAGCACTTGGTGTGGGGCAACCTCATGTAAATGCAAATTCACTATCAAGATTAAAACTTCCATTACCTTCAAAAAATCATCAGAAAAATATTGTTTCTAAAATCGAAAAGCTCTTTAGTGAACTTGACCAAGCGGAAAAAGGATTACAAAAGGCAAAGTATCAATTGGAGATTTATAGAAAAACTTTATTAAAAAGTGCTTTTGAAGGTAAGTTGACAAATCCAAATATTGAAACAGGTGTTTTACCTGACGAATGGGTACTTTCAAAACTTGGTAATAATGGAAGACTTATATGTGGTCAGCATATTTTAAAGAATGAATATAATCTCAACAAGAATGGAATCCCATATTTTACAGGTCCATCAGATTTTGGAGTGAATTACCCTAAAATCAGTAAATGGACAACAAAGCCCAAAGTTATTGTTACAAAAGACGATATCTTAATTACGGTTAAAGGTTCAGGACTAGGGAAACTCAATGTTGTTCAAGAAAAATCAACGATTGGAAGGCAGTTAATGGCATACGATTTTACATCAGGCTCAAAGTTATACATGTTTTATTTCTTGTTGTTTCAATCGCAAAATATAAAAGCATTAGGAATAGGTTCTGCAATACCTGGCATTGACAGAGAAATCATATTATTTATTGCCTGCCCAATACCACCACCAAAAGAACAAAAACAAATTGTTGAAATACTTGAATCTCGATTTACTCTAATTGAGAATCTTGAAAAGTCAATAAGTAGGAGCTTAAATGATGTCATGCTATTTAAGTATTCGGTATTAAAAAAGGCATTTGAGGGAAAGATGGTAAGTCAATATTCAAATGATGAATCAGCAGAATTATTATTGCAGAAGATTAAGAAAGAGAAAGAAGAATATTTAATAGTTCAAAAAGTAATAGATAAGCTTATACCAAAAAAGAAGAGACAAATGGAAACAAAGAAGACTGTTCTTGAAATTCTTAGCAAATCTAAAGAACCCATTTCAACTCAGGAACTTTGGACAAATTCAATTCATGAGGGAGATATTGAAAGTTTTTACAGTGAGATAAAAGAAATCTATAGCAAGCTTACTGAAGTTAAAGAAGATACTGAATCTCTCTTATCTCTAAAAAAATGAAAATAGATAATGTTCATATAAAAGGTAGATTTAAAAATCTTGAAAACTTCAGGTTTGATTTTGGTACAAAATCAATGGAGACAGTATTACTAGGCTTAAATGCAACTGGTAAGTCAAACTTCATGGAAGCCATTGTAATAATCTTTAGAGATTTGGATTTGGAAAGAAATCCTTTAGTTCAGAAAAAAGCCGAAAGCTTTGAATACACAATCAAATATAATTGCAGAAACAGGGATATTGAGGTAGAATATACTTCTAAAGGAGGATATAAATTTATCGTAGACGGGGAAAAGCTTCGTTCAAAATCTCATTTCTTCAATAATAAGAATGAATATCTTCCAAGTCATGTATTTGTATATTATTCTGGTTTAAGTGAGAGATTAAAAGCATTATACTCTGACCATAAACTTTTACAGTTTAAGAAAATGATGACTCATGGCTTGAAATATGAGGATTTTAATGATATGCCTCGAATATTTCTAGTTGAACCTATTCATGCAAGTCTAGCATTAATTGCGTTTTATTTATTTCCAGAAAGAGAAGCTGAAACTATAGAATTCCTAAAGAATGAATTGAATATAATTAATTTTGGTTCAGCTCTTTTCATGTTGAAACAGCCCAATTGGTCAAAAGCCAGAAAAGGAGAAGACCGATTTTGGAATACTGACGGTCTTGTGCGGAGGTTTATTGATGATTTGTGGAATTTTTCAACAGCTCCAATGTTTTACAAGGAAACAGTGAAAGGTTCTTTAAATAAAAGGGAAACTCTAAATAGACTGTTCCTGTTCATAAAAGATAAAGAGACATTCGACTCTTTGGTTGACATGAAAATGTATAAAAGTAAAATCCCATTATTTAATGCTTTATGTAGTTTGCATTATTCCGAATTAGTAGAAGACCAAGATGTTCGAATAAAAGTTGTTAAGGAAAACATAAAAGGTGAACTTGCAATGGGTGAGTTGAGTGAAGGAGAGAAGCAATTGATTACAGTTCTTGGTCTTCTGAAATTCACAAAAGATGATGAAGCACTTATCTTATTAGATGAACCGGATACTCATTTAAATCCAATGTGGAAATGGAAATATCTTGAGTTCTTGGATAGTGTAGTTCATAATTCAAAAAGAACACAAATCGTTTTTTGTTCTCATGACCCACTTGTGATTGGAGGTATGGAAAAAGAACAAGTAAGAGTGTTTAAAAGAGACGAAAAATATAAAACAGAAGTAATTGAACCTGATGTTAGTCCTAAAGGTTTGGGGGTTGCTGGTATCTTAACTAGTGAATTGTTTGGGATGCCAACAATTTTAGATAAAAACACACAAGAAAAGCTTAACAGAAAAAGATACCTGCAAGGTCGACTAATGCGAGACGAACTTGATGCAAATGAGTATAACGAATATCAAAAATTAAAGGTTGAATTAGAGGAGTTTGGCTTTTACGAAGAAGTAGAAGACCAATTTTTCAAACTTTTCTTAGCTGAAATGTCAAAAAATGAGTTAATGCAGAAAGTAGAATATTCAAATGATGAAAAAATATTGTTAAAAGAAGAAAGTAAAAAAGCTGTTGAACGAGTTTTGCAAAGAATAAAAGCACAGAAGTAATGAGATTTATTCAAATAGATAGACTCCCAGAAGTTTACGACAATATAAAAGGTGAAGGTGCTTTTGAAAGCTGGCTTGAGCAAGCAGAAAAGCATTCAAATGCAATTAAAGGTTTGTCAAAACCAGAAAGAGCTGTTTATTGGAGTAAAAATAATTATTGGAGGGAGCTTTATCCTGCATTGTCAAAATTAAGTGGTAATAAATGTTGGTATTCTGAAGCACCTGAAAGTTCAAGTGAATGGGAAATTGAACACTATCGACCAAAATCAAAGTCAAAGAATGATAATAAAATAGTTATTCGTGATGACGGGTATTGGTGGTTATCATATCATTGGAAAAATTATCGATTGGCTGGTTCATTAGTCAATAAGCTTAGGAAAGACAGATTTGCTGAGGGTGAAGAGGTTTATGGGAAAGGTGACTTTTTTCCATTAGAAGATAACTCCCCAATTGCTGAACCTGAGGATTTGTATTGTACCTGTGAAAGACCTTTACTGTTAGACCCGATAAAACCGCGAGATTGTTCGTTGATTTCGTTTGATAAAAATGGAGAGGTGTATCCAACTTACACAAAAGAAGAAAATATTATGAGATATAGAAAAGGTTCTGTTTCCATAAAACATTATGGCTTAGTTCAAACACCTTTAAAAAGAGGGCGAAAAGGTGTGTGGGATAAATGTGATAACATTGTTTCTTTTGCGAATAATTATCTCAGAACCTACTTTGACGATGAAATCAAACGCGAAGAAACAATAGATGAATGTTATTCTAAACTGGCAGAACTATCTTCAATAACACAACCGTTTTCAATGGTCGTAAAAAGCTTTATAAAAATAAAATCAAAAGAAAAAAACCATGAATGGCTAGAAGATGCAATTATGGTTTTACAATAGATACAAACTATGGCAACAAATATATTAGTAGCAAAAATATGGTCATTTTGTGACACTTTAAGAGATGATGGTTTAGGATATGGCGATTATTTGGAACAGTTAACTTTTTTGCTATTCCTAAAAATGGCAGATGAGAATATGAGCCAATATAATATTCCATCTGGTTGTGACTGGCAAACTTTGAAAACAAAAAAACCATTGATTGAAAACTATGAAAGAGTTTTAAAAGAGCTTTCTACTTCTGGAGGAATGCTCGAAAAAATATTTGCCGGTGCTCAAAACAAAATCCATGATTCAGTAAAACTCAAGAAATTAATCAATCTTATTGATGAAGAAAATTGGACATCAAAAGAAACTGATATCAAAGGAGAAATTTACGAGTCGTTATTGCAAAAGAATGCAGAAAATAGTGGTGCTGGTCAATATTTCACGCCAAGACCGGTTATTTCAGCAATGGTGGATTGTATTGAACCTAAACCGAAGGAAACAATTGCAGACCCTGCCTGTGGAACTGGTGGGTTTTTTCTTGGAGCGGTGAACTACTTAAACAAAAAAAGCTTAACAGCCTCTGAGGCAAACTTTCTTAAATTTGAAACTTTTCACGGCTGGGAAATTGAAAAATCAACAGCACGTTTATGTTTGATGAATTTGTTTCTTCATGGAATTGGCGACTTGATAAAAACGCCCGACATTGAGGTTACTGACAGTTTAAAAAGAGGGAAAGAAGGCAAAGTTAAAGATTCAGAAAAAGTAAATATTATTCTTGCCAATCCTCCCTTTGGAATCAGCAGTAGCGATATTCCCACGGTTGATAAAAAGCAATCTGAGAAAGATGGTTACTTTCTTCGTGAAGACTTCTGGGTTACAACAAGTAATAAACAATTAGCATTTTTGCAGCATATTGTTGCTATGCTTAAAGAAAATGGACGTGCTGCAGTTGTACTTCCAGACAATGTTTTATTTGAAGGTGGTGCAGGCGAAACAATTCGCAAAAAACTTTTGGAAGAAACAGATTTGCATACAATTTTAAGACTACCAACTGGGATATTTTATGCACAAGGAGTAAAAGCAAATGTTTTATTTTTTGAAAAAAGAAAAACAGATGCAACTCCGTTGACAAAGGAAGTTTGGTATTATGATTACCGGACTAATGTAAGACACACACCAAAGAAGAATCCGCTTCGAGTAGAACATTTAAAAGAGTTTATTGAATGTTTTCATGCCGATAATAGGAAAAAACGGAAAGAAACCTGGAGTGACAAAACAGAAGATGGTCGTTGGCGAAAATACGATTACAAAGATTTAATCGCCAGAGATAAAACTAATCTTGATATTTTCTGGCTAAAAGATGATAAGTTAATTGATTTAGAAAATCTACCCGAGCCAGAAATATTACTAGATGAGATAATTGATAATATTGAAAGTGCTTTAGCAAGCTTTAAAACAATAAAAGAGAATTTAAATTGAATCTAATTCTCCGTTTGTGAGCTTATTAAGGCGGACTATATTATCTAAGCTTCATTGTTCCGGTTGGATAACCGGAACAAAATAACTGTTCCCATGAATCAATTTTTTAAACCAAGCCTCCGCTTACAACAGTTTTGCAGGGTGCTTAGGTGGTTGAATCCGTATGTGGTAATCGGAGAACAAGCGGCCTAAACACATAATAGTGAGAAGTGTTCCCTGTTGCATTGTTCATTTAATATTGAGAAATTAACAAAATCAGTGACTCTTTGTATTTTTGTAATTAACTTGAAGGATGTTGTTTGCACCTTATACGTTTATATGCTCAAAATTGTAGAGAATGGATTATCATGTTTTTAATTAATAGCATATATTTGTTAGGTGATTATTATAGAGATATAAAATATTGATAATAATTAATTATTTTAGAGATGACAAAAGCAGATATTGTTCGCCAGGTTAGTGAAAATACAGGAATTGAAAAAGCCACAGTACAAAAAGCTCTTGAAGCTTTCATTGAATCGGTAAAAGAATCTTTAACAGGGGGAAGAAATGTTTATCTTCGTGGATTCGGAAGTTTTATTGTTAAAAAAAGGGCGCAAAAGGTTGCACGCAATATTTCCAAAAATACAATCGTCATTGTTCCTGAGCATTTTATTCCTTCATTCAAACCAGTGAATTCTTTTGTAGCTCAAGTTAAAGACAAAGTAAAATAAGACGATTAACCTGTCGAAAAAACATCGGGATTATATTGAATCTTAATAATTTATCATAGGCGATCCCTTTATCTCGTTGTTTTGTTAATTGTATAGTCTTTTATGATATTACCAAGCTGTAAAAAAACACCGCCACTTATATTTGTTGGAGAAGTCGCTGATAGTAAGGCCAAAGACCTAACAAAATTGATCGGTGAGTATTAAGCTTAATTAATGAATTAAACACCAGCAGGTATAGCTTTGTATATTGCACTGCTGTTGTAGTGGTGTCAGTTGTTGCTTTTACTAATGGGAATAAAGAAATTGATTTTGAAATAGCCGACTATAAAATAGACAGCTTTGAAGGTAACGAATTTGAATTAGTGAAAATGAATTAAATAACCAATTGTTTATAGACATAACAAAGAATCAAATTAATTTTTGAAACGCTTTTGTATTAATGATAAATTCAAATAAAAATAGCATTGTAGAATTTCAATTACTAAATGATTTTCTTAAATCTGAAAAAACACAAAAAGATTTTGCTAAAGAAATCAATATATCTGTCAATTCCTTGGCTTCGAAACTAACAAAACAGTTGCGTACACTTGAAAAAACGTCAATTATAAAATTGGATGAATATGTGAAAAATAAGAACTCTATATTAATTATTGAAGTAAAAAGTAAACGTAAAATGTGGCTTCTGGCAATTGAAGCCTTTAATGCAGAAATAAAGAAAATAGAACTTCAGAAAAAGCTTTCAGAAAAGTATTACTTTTCATTTGATGAAGCCACTCGTATTAGCAAATGGTTCGACATATTAAAAGTCCATACTCCAGATTTAGTAGAAGAATCTGACAGACAGTTATATTTTAAGATTCAAGAAATAAATCAACTCTAAAATTAAGCTATATTGTTTTGTATGTTTCTGTTAGTAGTTCCATTCAGTAAAGTTACTCGTTTTTCCTGTTTGGTTCTGGCTTGTCCAGGTTAGGGTTTTGTACATTAGTGTCTCCTTTTCACGGATAAGTTCTTCGTTCTGTAATTCCAACTCAATTTGGAGTATCTCTAGTTCGTGTATCAGCTTTTTAATTTTGCCTTCTGAAAGTTTTGATCTTGGGCTTGGTAGCTTATTTTTCAACAATTCTTTTGCCTGAGACGGCGAAGAATTAAGATTTCTGCTTTATTGTCTTTTTTCATGAGAAAATAATTCTTTTTATAATGACAAGATGCGATGCCTTCAGACATCAATCTCCTTAATGGAATTTCCTGTTTGCTTTAATTTCACATTGTTCCAATTCTTCCCCTATTACTTGAAGCGAACTGGCATTTCGCCTTGAAATCATAAATTTTGACTGACACAAGATATTTATACAAATTATTACACGAGTTACATAATTTTCAAAAAGAGATGCAAAATTCACACATATTCTCTGATTATATGTGTGTTACGTGTTAATGATTTTGAACTGTTTCCCTTTTCGATCCCTTTCAATAATGTATTAGTTTCAAAATCCTAAGAAAGAGAGAACCAAAAAAATAGGAGAGAAACGAGTTCCTGAATCATTCTTCCATTTTTTAAACGGCTGGTGCAAGGTCTTTTTTTCGCTTTTTATGTAACGACGAAAGTTGTATCAAACTATCGAAGAATAATTCTAATGAGAATTTTTTTACGAGGATTCCATTGTCAACAAAATTGTGTTGACACTCAACGCCTTTCAGCCTTTTATTTATCGACTCAATATCCTTTCTCTCACAGATCAAACACAATCTTCGTCTGTGAGAATGGCTAATCCGGTTGGATTTGGCTGGTATTTTTTCCGGTTTATCTACTACCAAGATGTTTCCCAATCAATAAGTATAATATATGATTGAATACACTGCTAAACTACGCAAACAAACTGATGAATTAATAGACCGCATTGAGTCATCGGACAGTAATGCCCTGAAAAAATCGATGGAAGCTTCCCTCGTTCTTGCTGAGGCATTTGATAGACTGAAACAATTCGTCCTTTCTTACCAATTCAGAAATGAAATGGAAGAGATTACTTTTTTCAAAGAGATAAAACCCAAATTCTGCTATCGCCTGATCTATTACAGGAAGCTTTATAATATTGAAATGAACCGTCCTGCAGGAGTGGACAAACAAAAGGAGTATCTAAATGAAGAATTGAATGAGATCAACAAGTATAATATCAAACGGCTGGACTTTATCCGCTATTATCGCTCAGGTGCCACTTATCTGGATTCGCTGTATTTCGTGCGGGGGAAGACAGATACGGAACAATACCTGGAAACCTTTTATTACGAACTCGACTCAAATTTTTCTACCAACTGCGATTTCAAAGTTGCAAAGATACTGTCGAACGACATGTTAATGGCCTACCTGATGCAGGAAATCGAACGGTTGAATAACAACGGACTTCCTTCTGTTTTTTTCCGCTTTCCAACAATAAAACTGACCTGGCAAGGGAGTAAAACGGAACTGATGGAACAAATTTATTCCTGGGACAGCGCCAGCACCTTTGGAGAGGTGCCGCTAACGCAATTAACTGATTACATTCAAAATGTTTTTAACATTCAACTCGATAAGAATTTATCCCGCGCGTTCAGCGATATGAAAATTAGAAATGTTCCTTCACCATTTTTAGACAAACTGAAAGATTCACTGCTTAGGCGTATGGGCCGACGAAAATAAACGTTATTACCGAGTATCCTTCCTTTTCTTTTATGGTATTCTTTCTAGAAATAAATCCTGTAAACCATTGAATAGCAGATGGTTCAAAAAATACTTTAGAAAAACCTATACCGACTTCCTTATCAACCTTGCGGATGGTCTATAACTTTACAGTAATTCAATGAGTTACTGTCATGTATATCGATCAGAAATATTTTGATTCATGGATGCAACGGCTCCTAAGCCAGTTCGAGCTTGTTCATAAAAAGCTCGACCGGATGGATAAGAAAGACGTTGTAATAAATGATGAAATCCTGTTGGATAATCAGGATTTATGTCTCCTTTTGAAAGTGAGTAAGCGTACTTTGCAACGTTTCAGGAGCCTCGGAAAGCTCCCGTATAAAAGAATTGGAAAAAAGACTTACTATCTGGAGTCAGATGTACATAGATTTATTCAGGATGGGTTTTCCAAAATGTAAATAATCGGTTTTATATGAGATAATATATTTGCGGTTTTCAATTAAATCTCAAGGAACATATTCACCAACCAGTCTTACCATTAAATCATTCAATTTTTCAACCTCAAATTCTCCAATAGTAGGTTCCAGATGATCGTTACCAACACCACTATCATCCGTTATGAAAACATAGGTTCCATTAGTCAATATGGCAATAGAACGCATTAAATATTCTGTAGCCTTATCTATACCAGAAGCTGTAATCGGTATTATTTTAATACCTTTTTCTGCAGCTTTAATTAAATTTAATTCCAAACTTGAAATAACTTCCTGCGTGTAGTGGGGCGGAGCATCTAATAATAGAAACATTATGCGGGCAGAAGCATTATCGTTCCACGAATTTTGTGTAATGGCAACATCCAGGGCAGAATGTACAGCCTCGGGGAAATCGCCCCCACCATTGGCAGACTGGTTTGATATAAAAGAAATCAGACTTGTTTGATCGCTTGTAAAAGTAAAAGGGCGGGTTACAAATTCATCTCCTTCATCCCTGTAAAACACCGATCCAAAACGCATTTCTAAGGAAGGATTGGCTTGTTTTATCCGTTCAATTACATTGTTTAATTCAGCTTTTAAATAATTAATTTCATCGCCCATCGAACCAGTTGCATCGACAGCAAAATAGATATCAATTATTTTTTTGTTTTCTACAATTTTATTTAGGTACACTTTGTTTATGCCCCGGGCATACTCTAAAGCATCTACAATCACTTCAGTATCTTCGAACTTAACAAGGGCAGTTAGTCCGTCAAGCTGTAAATCCGACCATAATGTGGCTTTCCCTTTATTATCTGTTTTGGTTTTCCAAACTTCTACGTCACCAGATAGAAGACTAATTTCAGCATTTGCAACCAATGAGTCATTTTTATCTGCAACCACAAAACTGTACCTTTTTATTTCTTTAAGGTTCCATTTATTTACATCCGCATGATACTTCTGGTTATTTAATAAATTATTCCAGAAATCCCAGTTATCAAGGTCGTTCCATTCGCCTGCAGTTATAACCCCTGGTTCGAATTGCCCGTTTGGATTTCCGCCTCCCCAATCGCCGGTGCTTGTGGTTGAGCCAACGCCAGCAGATCCTGAGTATGAATCTGTGGAAAACATATAAGCCCCATCTGAACCAGTTCTTGTACCAGGCGATTCAGGTTCTGTTACCTTCTCAAACAAACTTGTTTTACCGCTTGCCGTTTTTTTTCCAGTTGTATCTTCATCTTTCCAACAACCCCACATCAATGTTACAATTACCAGTAAGGCTAATCTTATTAATCCGTTTATTCGTATCATAATAGGTAGGTATTTTATTTTAGAGCGATGTGAAAGCAAAAAGGTTGCGTCCCCAAACAAAAATATTTATTATGCTCAAACAAAATCAATGTTATTTGTAAATGCTTTTTGAAAATGAAGTGGATTTTTTATTTGACACAGAAGATTGTAATATCAAATGCAAACTATTATATCTTAAATGAATTTTTTCCGTCCGGTTCAGACTCTGAATTTTGCTTTTGGCTCAGATATTTCAACCGCGTCCTTTTCATACGAAGCATTGGATTTTTGATAAATTGTCTTGTTGTTTTGCATATCTGTATTCGATACATTTTCTCCAATTGTCATCTGAATCTTCCTGTCCAACGCAGCCAAATCACTTTTTAATTTCCGGAGTTCATCTTCCTTTCGCCATTGGCTGTTAATTACTTCCTTCAGGACAGGAATGTCGTTCGCCGCTTTTTCTGTAAGCCGTGCCTGATTGTCAATTAAAAATGGAATACGTTCCAGAGCCTTCAAAAAACTGGTTGTCGCCAATTTCGGGTCTTTGGCGGTATGACCGTTGTTGTAGGTATATTTGATTCCGCTTTCGCCTTCCACGAAAAAGCGGTTTTCTTTAAAATCAAAGCCATCTTTTAAGCTTGCTTCAGTTTTAACAAGAATATGAAACCCATACAGGCTCCCGATCCTTCGGTATTCTTCATTGGTTCGGACACTATCGCTGATTTCATTCAGTTTTAGGCCAATATCTTTCGGGTCTGAACCTTTTACTCCATCCAACAGAACCGGATTAAAGATGTTCCCTGATTCATCTTTCTTAATCCTGCTTGTAAGCGAATCCCAGTCTTTCTGCATTCGCAAAATCGTTTCCGAGCTTTTATCAATGCTTTGCTGAATATCTTCCAAACGGAAACCAGCGGATGATTTACTCCGGTTAAAAGCCTGTCTTTCGCTTTCAAATGCAGTAATCTGTTTTTCCAGTTTAGCCTTTTCCAATAAATCCGTATTGCCGGAAAGAATGGCAACATATTCGGAAAAATTCATGCCCGATTTTTCATCTAAACTGCCCTCGTCAATAGTCCTTTTACCAAGGCTGTTGTTTTTTAGCTGCCGGATGAAAAGCTGTTTGTTATGCAACAAGTTGAATTTGTACGAATCCAGGCTTTTCTCAACGGCATAAATAATCACATCCACCTTGTTATCGGCAAAGAATTTGGCAATCTCGTTGCCTTTCCGGATGGCTCGTCCTTCCCTTTGTTCCAGGTCGGATGGCCGCCAGGGAGAGTCCAGGTGGTGAACGGCTACCGCTCGTTTCTGAGCATTTACACCTGTCCCCAACATATCTGTCGAGCCAAACAGTACACGGATGCGGCCTTCGTTCATGGCTTCAATCATGTTTTTTCGTGCATTCTCTGTTTTGGCTTCCTGAATGAACCGTATTTCGTGAGCAGGAATACGATGGTCTTCAATCAGCTTCCGTTTTATTTCGCTGTAAGGTGTCCATTCGCCGGGCTTGTAAGTTCCCAAATCAGAAAATACAAACTGGGTTCCTTTATAATCGCTGTATTGCCGGTAATACGAAGCTATCCGTGAGGCACAATGCGAAGATTTATTGTCCACATGGTCATCATAGTGAGGGCTGATCATCCGCATGTCCAGTGACATTTTTCGGGCATAGTCGGTTGCAATCAGCATTTTTGCTTTTTCTTCCTGTTCCGATAGGGGTGGCCGTCCAAGGATTGTTGCATCGCCGTTTTTTGCGAATGCCACCAGTTTTTGAATGAACTGTTCCTGCTGCGGCGTTGGTGGGATATTATGCAGGATTTCAGCTTTTTCAGGACGGTCGATGCCAATGTCTTTTGCAGTCCGGTAATCGGTAATTTCGTTGTAAAAAGCTGCCAGTTCCGGAACTTTGATAAAATACCGGAACCGTTCTTTCTGAACTATCTCGTTGGTTACTGAAAACTCGTAATCGGTGGTCTTTTTTGCATAAACGGCAGCCCAGGCATCAAAGGTCTTAATCTGCTGACGCTCCATTTCTTTGGGACGGAGGTATTTAAACAGGAGAAATAACTCGGTCAGCGAATTGGAAATGGTTGTCCCCGACAAAAACGTTGCTCCTAAATCTTTACCTGTTCGTTCCTGAATAGTGCGAATGGCAAACAGCATATTCAACGCCCTCTGGCTGCCCTGCGGGTTTCCCATCCCGGCAACCCTGTCGTGACGGGTGTTGAACATCAGGTTTTTAAACCGGTGGCTTTCGTCAATAAACAAATGGTCTATTCCCATCATCTTAAAGTCAACTACATCATCTTTCCGGTTTTCAATATTGTAGGTGATGGATTTCAGAGTCACTTCAAGGTTTTGCTGTCGTTTTATTAAACCTTTCAGCATTCCCCGCGAAATTTCGCCGCCTTGTCTTCTTACGATTTCCAGGTTTTCTTCCACGCTGTCAAGCTCTGCCTGCAAAATCTGTTTTTGCACTTCAGGCGACTGGGGTATCATCCCAAATTGATCGTGGGTCAGGATAACCGCATCCCATGAGTTGTTCTTGATTTCATTAAAGATTTTCATTCGTTTATCAGGGCTAAAGTCCTGTTTCCCCGGATACAGGATCTTGGCATGAGGATAAACTGTCCTAAAGGTTTGAGAGATCTCATGGATATTGGCTTTCAGTCCAACTATCACAGGCTTATTGGCCAGTTGCAAACGTTTCATCTCATAAGCGGCGCAGCACATAATCAGCGTTTTGCCGGAACCCACTTCGTGGTCGCATATCCCACCGCCGTTTTGTTTCAGCATCCAGACAGCATCTTTCTGGCTGGCATACAAGCTGGGGATTCCCAACGCTTTCAGGTCAAGTCCGGGAAAGGTTTGGTGCGAACCATCGTATTTGGGGCGGACATAACAGTTGTAGGTTGAATTGTATAAACCGGACAGGTTTTGTTTAAATGCGGGGCTTTGTTCACTCAGCCAGTCGGTAAAGCCGTTTCGTATTTCATCGATTTTGCTGTTTGCCAGTTGGATGGCTTCACCGTCCCTGACTTTTACCTCTTTGTCATCAACAACAATGTTTTTGGTGATGTCGGGCGTCGTATTCAGGAGTGCATGTTTCATCAACGCAATTCCGTCGTACAGGCGGCTTTGCGATTTGACGGCATACTTCTCGTAGATATTGGCATTTGTAAACTGGGCCCTGACCGAAAATTCGTCAACAGACTCCGAATAGTGAATATCAACACCTGTTTTAAACAGGTGTGAAGCGTACTGGCTGTAAATGTTTGTCGGAATCCAGCGTTCCCCAAAATTGAAATCCAGTTCTTCAAAAGGGATGGGGCGGGGAATGGCTTTCTGCAATGCTTTTAACGATTCCTGTGCGGCGGCATCATTGGGTTGCCGTGAAAGGTAACCTTCAATGTCACTGACTTTTTCGACTACATTTCTGGCAATAAATTTGTCGGCTACTTCATAATTCCGGATAAGCGGGTTAAAATATATCCTTCCGTGAAGTTCCTGAACCAGTTCTTCCCGGCTTTTTTCTTTCAGCAGGGACAACATGTAGTCCATTCTTACTTCTCCATACCTATTCAATGAGGCGGCAAGCGTTTCTTCGGAAGTTTCCACCCGCTCCAGTTCTCTGGCGTTGAAAGCAACCGGCTGGTGAAAAATATCGGCTTTTACCAGTTCCCCGTTTACAGCCCGTTCCAGTGCTAACACTTCGTTCGCGCCGGAATCCATTTTCAGCAACCCAAGGTTTCTGGGATCGTTCAGATTTCCATACCTCCGGTTAAAATCATCATAGTAACTGTTCAGAAGGTTGCGGTTTGCCGCATCTTCCTTAAAACTGACGGCCTCATTGTTGTACAACTGATGGTAAGTGTCCCTGATTTGAATAAAGAGCAAAGCTTTTGCTTCCTGTCCCGGGTTCAGTTTCAACTGTTCGAATGTTGCCGTTTCGCCGTCACGTTCTTTTAAGAATCCAAGCTGGTTTCGGTCTTTGACCAGTGAACCTGTTTTATGGTGATTGTACAATTCCCCGTGAAATGGTCTGATGTCAGGTCTTGAGGAGACTGTTTCTTTAGCTTGTTTCCCGTTTAACAGGGTTGGTTGCTCAAATAGGTTTAGTTGCTGCGCCTGGGGTTTTGCGCCATTCTTTTTCCGGTTGGAATTTTGCTGGCTACGTTCTTCCTGACTAAAACCGAAGAGATCGTATAAAGTTAGTAGCGGTTCTGATTCGTTGATCTTATTCTCAACCTTACCGGGAACCAATACCGATATTGTTTTTTTGCCGGAAGCGGTTTGCTGAAACAAATTAACATCGAGCCTTTGCCCGAAATCATTTTCAAGCATTTTGCGCATATCCGAAGCTATTCCATGGATTCCGTCGCTGTGAATAAAAATCTGTGCTGGTTTTCCATACGGGTCGGTATCAATAAACCCTTCGGTGTGCACCACTCGTTGCAGATTGTTGAAATAGTTGTTGTTGAACACTCCGCTGGAAAGCTTTTCACTTCGGATAAAATCTTTCTCTTTCAGTGTTAGCCGGTTTTTCGCAGAATCTTTCTGAAAGATAATCAGATCGCTGCCTACTTCGGTTCCGGCATAATCGCTGAAAAGGTTATTGGGCAACCGCACTGCTGAAATCAACCGGCTGTTATCCATCAGTCGTTGCCGCACCGGTTCATTTTGGGGCGAGTTCATAACTCCCTGCGATGTGATAAAAGCCATAACCCCGCCTTCCCGGAGCGTATCCATTCCCTTCAAAAAGAAATAATTGTGGATACTTCGGGAAGCCTGTTGTTTTACTTTGTCCCTGCTTTTCAAAAATGAAGCATCGAAAGTTGCCACATCTCCAAACGGGATGTTGGAAGAAACCACATCAAAATGGTTATTGTAGCGGCTTTCAATCTCTTCAAAACCGGCAACCCTGATTTTATCTTCAGAATAAAGTTTTGATAGTATTTTGCCGGTGAGCAAATCCTTTTCAAAACCCGTTGTTGAAAGCCCATCATTCTGATTTTTAAACGCAGATATAAATACTCCCGTTCCGGCAGAAGGGTCAAGAAAACTTCCGGGAGAAACCTGGTTTTGTTTCAACGTTTCAGTAAGAACCTGTACGATTTCCGAAGGTGTGTAAAAGGCAGACAGAATAGAGTTCTTCAGACTGCCAATGTATTGTTTGTACTCTTGCTCCGAACGGGAATGCCATTTCAGCACATCATGTAATTCGGTTACCAAAGGAAATAACCCAACTTCTGAGTTTGGCCAGTAAGCAATATCGGACAGGCTTTCTGCCGGGTTGAGGATACATTTTAAAGCCCCGAAGCCGGAATATCGTTTCAGGGCTTCCTGTTCTTCAATTGTCGGGCTTCGTTTCTCGCTTTCAAGTTGAAAGACAATTTTTATCGCCTCAATATTGGCCTTAAGGTGTTTTTCTTTATTGAAGCTCATGGTCTTCCAGCCAGATTGAGATTGTCCCGGTCAACTCGTTGTATAATCCGCTGAATTCCGGGCTAAATGCAAAGTCATCGGTCAATTTGTATTTCGAGAAAATGGGTTCAACCTGGGGAAGTATTCTCATGGCAAACTCTTTGGCCAGCCCCATAGGAATAACTCGGGAAAATTCGTTCCAGAGGATGGTAACCAATGTGTCATGTTTCGAAAAGTGAAGCCCGTAATACAGGTCTTTGAGCGCCAGTTCTTCGGCTTCCTGCTGAGTGTGCCCATTCTTTATTGCTTCTGAATAAGTCTTTGAAGCAAGGTCGCTGCGGGCATTCAGCAAGTCTGTATTTTCGGTTAACTCGGGATGGCTTTCATATAGAAAATGTAAAAGCGACAGTTTAAACCAGGACAATTCCTGATAGCTATTATTCATGACTGTTTGATTTTAATGATGAAACTTAGATTTGAAAAGACGTTCAGGTTTTTCCTGAACGTCTTGGATTAATAGAAGAAGCAATATATGCCCGATTACATCGAATGCGCTTTCGAATGGGCTCGTTTCTCCGCTTGCTGCTCAGTAGGATTGACCTGCTCCCTGCTCAATGGTTCATTAAGATGTTTGGTGGCTTCGTTGGTTTTACCTTCTGAATTTACAGCTACCTGGGTTTTGCTGTTGTTGTCAGGAGTAACTTCAACTCCCTTGGTTTGGGCTTTGTCGGGGTTCCATTTATAAAAATCGAGTTTCCCTTTTTCATCATTGATCTTCACGTAGGCATTAAACTCCTGACCTTCCTGGTCCTTCATCCCGGTAACATAAATGGTCTCCCGCTTTCCCAGTTTCTGTTGTTGTTCTTCGGTTAGCTCTTTCCCAAGCAGGGAATCAGGAATACGAACCTGTCTCTGGTCGTTTACATTTTGGTTTTGTTCGTGCCGTGCGTCGAAACGAAAACCAATGCCCCGTTTATCAGCATCCACCTGTAACCAGGCACTGAATTCCTTTCCGCTGCGGGCGGTCATGCCTTCCACAAAAACGGCCCGGCCTTCCGCCAGCTCATTTCGCTGATTCTCGTTAAGCTTTGCCCCTTTTAACTCCTCCGGGATATTTATTTTATCGACGCGGGCGGCGACCAGTTCGTTGGTCAGTTTGTCGATGGAAAGAAATACCGGTGTTGTTTCCCCTTCTTTGTATTGCGGATGAAGAATCCGTCCCGCATTACCGCTTTGCAGCAGGTTGTTCTTGTCTTCATCGGTTAGCGTAACGCCAAAATACGGACGGTCAAGTTCGGGTTTACTTCGTACCGCGTGAACAGTCACCCTGAAGTTTCCATCTTCATCTGGTCGGAAGGCCAAACGAGCATCAGTGTGAATGGTGATGTTGTCGGTTTTGAGGGTAATGGGGATTAAGTCCGGCGACTTCTGAAAGTTCAGCATAGGTTCCAGGTTCTTGGTGTTCTTCAGAAAGTCTTTCGATACACCCAATTTTTCCAGTTGCGACCAATCCACCTTACTTTCATCAATCAGGTTTGCTGCCTTTCCCTGCTTTTCTTCTTTTTGAATATACTGCTCCGGCTTGACTTCGTGCTTGCTAATAGTTTCTTTGTTGGACGTAACTTCAGGGTTTTGCAGCATCTTATCCAGCACAACGGAGGTTTTCTCCACCAGATCGGCAGGCACCCGGAAAAACCGGAACTCGGTCGGGTTCTGGTATTGCCGGTGGAAATTGGAGAAGAAGTTTTCCAGTGGGTTTCCGTACTTGTCGATTTTCAAAAAGCTGGCCTCATTGGCCTGGTTGGGAAGTTCTGTTTGCAGCTTGCCGTTTTCGTCAAAACCTTTAACTGCTCTAAGTTTGCTCTCGTTTTTTTCTTTGACCAGTAATACATCCTGGTCGTTGATTTCTTGTTTCATGATACATTACTTTTAATGATTTATAAGCTAATGTACCAGTGTTTTTACTGAAAACATTGGGTTTCAGTGGAATGGCAGTGTTTGGCGTTAATGGGGGTAGGTGTGGCGTTTTTACAGCATGAATATTAACTTGCAAGGGTTAAAGATTTTCTTTTTGAATTGTTTTTATCATCATTCGGCTTGGAACGAGAAATAAGAAATGTCACCATTTATATTTTCATCATTATTTACAATTGCAACACTATGCCTTGCTCTTGTTATTGCAACATAAAATTTTGATCGACTTGTTTCTGCCAACAGAGCATTACTATTTTTAAGCCATTCAACAAATGGTCTTGTTGGATAAATAAGAACCCTGTCAAAAGACAATCCTTTAGACTCTCCAAAATTCATAACACCATACCTGTCATCTACCTGTTTCTTCTTGCTATCTCTTAATTGGATGGGGCCAAATTTTTCTAAATATTTTTCTATATCCTCTTCCTTAATAAAAAATACTCCATCATGACCAGTTTCTGTTTTATTTCCAGAATTAGTGGACAAGAAATCGGGGAATAATTTATTTGATAAATCACAAATTGGCTTGTTGCAGCGGTAGTTTGTAATCAATGAGGTTTGATCTGTGTCAATTTTTATTGAATCATCCTGAAAGAAATAATTTACAACTCTAGCTTTTTTAAATTTTTTATTTTTTGGAGCACTGTTGGTTGAATAAGTTCCTTGTCTTGGATCGCCAACTAACAATATCGTTGAATTGCTGTCAAAGAGAAGTTTTAGCAATTCCAAATCATATCCTGCCAAATCCTGAACTTCATCAATGTAGATATGGGAGTATATTTTACTAATTCGATCAATTACTGAGCCCTTAGATATTTCATTACAGCGAAAAACAAATTTCGAAAGCTTGTCAGAATATATTTTCAATTCCTTTGAAAAATAGTGTCTTTCAAACTCCTTTTCTTCGCCGAAATAAATTGGTTGCCCAAATTTTGTGTGTCCCTTTAAACCGGACTGGCTATTTACTAGAATTAATCCTTTGATTTTCTTTTCAAATAAAGTCCCTTGAAATGGTCTTACTCCATGCTTAAGCAAAAAAGAGAACCACGTTTGAACAGTTACATTTTCAGGAATACATCTGTTCTTCGCAATAATTTTCTTTCTTATTTCAGCTTCATTTGCTTGGGTATAGGTGGTAATTAGAATTTTTTCCTCTTTCTGTTTTAAAGCCTCTTCTACAAGAAATGTTGTTTTTCCTGAGCCAGCAGCTGCAATGATCAATTTATTATTCATCACTTTATTGCTTCTAATATATACTGAGGATACTCTAATGGTTCTTTCGTCTCAAATACTTTCAATGCACAATCTGTTTTATTGGCTTTCATAAATCTGTGCATATCATCATTGTTATCAAATGTTGTCCCGAAAATCATATTTAATTTTTCAAGACCGTTTTCTTTTAAAAATTTAGGTTCAAGGGTATTGTAATTAAAAGGTTTGCCACTAATTTCCAATTCCCCGCTGTCAATGGTCGGATCGAAACATATTTTTATGTTTTCGTTGGAATTATTTCCCAAAAAATTTGCGTATTTCTTTGTCAAGGCTTCAACATTGCCATCGTTATCAGTAACAACTGCCACAATTTTCCCAATATATTCAGCTATTTCCAAAAATCTTAGAAAAGATGTCCCAACAGAAATCACATCGACACCTTTCTCAATTGGAAGTTTACCGTCGTTATTGGTCATAAACGCTTTCTGCACGATTAATTCATCAGAATCACCTTCCACAAGAAAGGCCTTTTCACATAAAACCAGCCTTAGTGTATCGTAGCCAGATAACTTTTCGAAGAATTTTTGAGTTTCGCCCGATAATTCATTTAATCTCACTGTCTTCCTATTGTCCAACAGTATAAGATGTTCAAGCCCTAATTTATTTGCTACAAAGCTACTATGTGTGGAAATCAATATTTGTTTTTCTCCACTATCATTTTTTATATCACGAATTAGTTGATTGAGTTTTGAATAGGATAGATGGTTTTCAGGTTCTTCCAATAAAATAATATTAGCTTCTTTTGCTTTCTTATGACCCAATGCTAATTTTGTTTTTACCAAACATTGCTCGCCTTTTCCTATGTAGTGAAATGGAATATCTTCTATATAAGTCATCAAACTACTTTCCCAAGCATTCTTAGAAGATAGTTCAACAGATAGCTCAACTTTTTTATCTGATATTTTTGATGCAGTTTTAATTTTCTCATTTATCTTTTTTATGGCTTCTTCTCCCATAAAAAACTCTTTCATTTTTCTGTGAGCTTGCGAAATCTCGACCACTTCACTTGAATCTAAAAATTCTTTTACTATCCGCGAAATATAAATATCAGAACCATTTTGGAGCTTATTGCTTGAAGAATCTATCAGAGCAGATTTTAAAGGGATTGTTTTAGTTGTAATTCCTTCATCACGAGCAAAACTTGCCCAGGAAACATCGTAGTATTCAATTGGTAATGTTTTTATATCCCCAAGTTTTAGTAAATCTTCGTATTCTTTCTGGTACTTTTCATCAAAAGCTATTTTTAGTGAAAAACCGCAAGCTTTTGTTTTTTCACTATTCCCATCACCCTCAAACTCCGCAACATCTCCTCCTTCAATAAATACTTCTATTAGAATGCGCGGCAACGGAAGTGCTTTATTCTCAGGTTCCAGACTTCGAATATACTCAGCAACAGCTTCGTTATTAAATACATATTGTGACAATTCATTTCTGAGGTATTTGCCGTTGAGTAAACCCGTCAAAGCAAGGTGAACCGCTTCAATGATTGTAGATTTTCCTGCCTCATTATCTCCAACAAGAATATTTACACCTCTATTTAAAGCAAGTTTAAATGACCCTCTGAAAATCTTAAAATTTTCAATATGGACTTTAGTTATATTCATTTCCGTTGTGTTTAGTTTATATCTCCATTCCCCTCAAAACTCTCCAACTCTTTATTGACCTCATTCAGTAATTGCTGTTCAGTTGGCAGATAAAGCTTGTACTGGCTGGCAAAAATTTGCCGCTGTCCTTCGGGCAACGTAAATCGTACAACTGCATCATTCTTACTGGCGCAAAGCAAGATGCCAATGGTCGGGTTTTCATGTGACAGTTTTTCAATACGGTCGTAATAATTGACGTACATCTGTAACTGTCCAATATCCTGATGGGTGAGTTTGGTCGTTTTTATTTCTATGATTACAAAGCATTGTAACAGCCGGTTATAAAAAACCAAATCCGCGAAAAATTCATCCCCCTCGATATGTATTCGCTTCTGCCTGGCTACGAATGAAAACCCATTGCCCAACTCCAATAAAAACTCCTGCAAATGCGTGATAATGGCCGATTCCAAATCGCGTTCGTAGAAGGAAGATTCTCTTTTCAATCCCAGAAATTCCAGAAACATCGGGTCTTTGATAATCTCTTTGGCATCCGAGGGTTGTTTCTCACTTTTTGCCACGGCCAGTACGCTTTCCTTGTTGTTACTTACCAAAAGGCGTTTGTACAGATTGCTGTAAATCTGCCGCTCCAATTGGCGCACGGTCCAGTTATTTTTTATTGTTTCAGCAATATAGAATTCCCTTTGCTCCGGGGCGTCCAAACGTATCAGCAACTTATATTGACTCCAGCTCAATTGCGAATACAGTGTATTCGTAATTGGAAAAGTTCGGTAAAACTGTCGGAACAATTCGATTTGCCGTTTCGAAAAGCCGCTTCCAAACTCCGGTTCCAATTCGCCGGCAATGTATTCGGTGAGGTACTTTCCGTAATCTGCCCGGTCTTTACCTTCCTGCTCTTCTTCAAAAATACGTTTACCAATGTGCCAATACATCAATGTCCGCTGATGATCAACTGCACGGACTGCGTTGTCCCGCGCCTGGGCGATAATGGACTTTATATCTGTTATTATTGATTGGTTTACCAGCATTATTTTGCTCAGAGAATTTAATTTTAGTTGAACGATAAATATACAAAATTACTTAGTGACATTGTGCTTTAATTATTGTCAACAATGCGTTGAAAGGACATCAGATTTTTATTTTTTCTTTATCCTTTCCAGTTCATCCACAATAATTTGTGCTGTTTCTTCTTTTATCCGCCGATAGTTGAATTCAATTTCCTTCTGCAAATGGTTTTTGCCACCCTCATCGGTGAAATTTGTAATTACCGGGATGGGCTTGTATGCGGCGGTTTCTTTGGCTACTTTTTCATTGTCAACCACAATTTCGGCATGAAATATTTTCTGCTCAATGCGCTCATCGAAATTATCGGAAACGGCTCCGACAAAGACACCTTGTGTGAGGTTACTGATTTTTGAAGCCGGAATCAACGTATCCATCTGGGTGTTAATCGAGGTAGATTTGTCTTGCCGGTTGATGGTCATCGATTGCCGTTTTTGAAGGACCTTTCCAAACCGTTCCGATAATGTTTTAGCTGTTTCTCCAACTACCTGTCCACTGAAAATATTACCAACCGTGTTCATCACTACTTTGGCTTCTTTATCTCCATAATCGCGGTTTAATTGCGAAAAATCCTGAAATCCCAGACAGACAGCCACCTTGTTACTCCGGGCTGTGGCAATCAGGTTGTCCAAGCCACGGAAATAAATGGTTGGAAGCTCATCAATAATCACCGCACTTTTGAGTTGACCTTTCTTGTTTATCAGCTTCACAATACGGGAATTGTATAAACCCAGGGCTGCGGAATAGATGTTCTGGCGATCGGGATTATTGCCCACGCAAAGAATTTTAGGTTCCTTCGGATTATTGATATCCAGAGTGAAATCATTTCCAGACATTACCCAGTACAGTTGCGGTGAAATCATTCGGGAAAGCGGGATTTTCGCACTGGCAATTTGTCCCTGCAACTGGTCCTGTGCACCACCTTCCCAGGCATCGATGAATGGGGAAAGATAGTTCTCCAATTCAGGGTACGAAGTGAGAATAGTAAAAATGTCGGCATACTTTTTATTCAGAAACTCGATGGCATGGGGGAAAGTGCAGTATTTCCCGTTTTGGTAGATTTTCAAATACCAGATAATCGCTGTAAGAAGGATAATTGGCGATTCCACAAAAAAGTCACCCTGCTTCTGAATCCATGTTTTGTTCAGGTTCAGCATGATGGTGTAAGCAGATTCGTAGGCGTCTGCAATATCAGTCATAAACTCCGGGGCAATCGGGTTACACCGGTGGCTCCGCTCCGGGTTGTCAAAATTTATCACGTAGAATCTGGGCGGATGCTCATATTTTTCCGTATTTTTCAATAAAGTGTTGTATGCGATAACGCTCAGGTCATTAAACTTGAAATCGTAGATGTACATGCTGAAGCCTTTTTGAATTTGCTGTATGATGTAATTATTGATGATGGCATAAGACTTGCCGCTACCCGGAGTCCCCAAAACGATGCTCGCCCGGAACGGATTTACAACGTTAATCCACCCATTGTAGCTTTTCCTTTTATAACTGAAGCGTGTGGGCAGGTTCACGGAATATTCATTTTCCATTAACTGGGTTTCCTGTATAAACGATTCATTCTCCATGTTAAAGACATCTTCCATCAGGTTATTTTTTATCAACCGGCTCATCCATAACCCGGCTTTTAACAGGAAAATGTACCCGACAGCCAGGGTAAGCACATAAAAACTGCATTTAAGAGAGATTGAGTGTTGCAGTTTGATAATAAAACCGTTTAAAAAAAACAGCACGAACCCTGAACCCAGAAAGGCAGATATTTTACCCCAGGTGATCTTTTCTTCTTTAACGCCCCTAATTCCCAGACATGAGATGGCAAGCAATCCAAAGCTCACGAGTTTTGTCCAGATAGGTTGGGAAAATAGGCCTGTATATCTCTGGAAATTCAGCAAAATTTTGTCAATGACTGGTAGAGTTGCGTTCTGTTCTGCCAGAAATTCATAACAAAACCAGTAAATGTGAATGATAAGAATCAGGATGCTGACACCCCTTATCAATTCGATTATTTTGGCAAGCCCTCTTAAATCGTCTTCTCCCTGCATTATATTAATTTTTAATGTTCGGGCGTGAATTTAAATGCTGTAAAGGCTGGCTATAAAAATGTGGTAGTCATTGGCGGTGGGTGGCAGTGTTTGACTTTATTGATAGTATGTTGTCTAATTCTATAATAAATCGTAATTTGTAACGACTACAAACCTCATAAACATAAAGAATGATACCACGGCTCCCTCTTTCTCAATTCCCAATAAACAAAATAAAAGATGTTGATATAGAAAACGCTTATCATTGGTTCAGAACATTTATTTCAGACCAAGACTGGTCGAAAAGAAAAAAAGATATAGAAACATATTTGAGTACAGTGGTAAGATCCGGTACTCCTTTCTCTGAACCCATAAGTGATGGTACTCTTCTGGTAATCCAGAAAGATCAAATTGGATGGTATCTGTATTTAGTACATTCCTATTTATTCGAACCTCATAAATATGAATATCATCAAGGGGCAAGGGTTATTCCAATCTTCAAAAGGATTGGTTTGGATATCAAATTAGTGACCCAAATTGAGGGCATTGGTAAGAAAATGCGAGATATGTTCAAGAAAAGGAAGTCTGAAGCTGACGCAATACTTTTTGAGGTTCTTACGGCTTTGCTTTGGACAAAAAATGGTTGGGAAGTAAAAATAATTGAAGAAGGCAAAGGTGGTAAAACGCCCGATTTTGAAGTTACAAAAGATTTAGAAAAGTGGCAGGTTGAATGTAAACGCCAAATGAAAACAGCTGATTATACATATAAAGAGACAAAAAAGAGGCAACTTATGATATCTCAAATAAGCAAACTTCTGTTACAGTTTAATGTATTGCTTGATATTAAATTTCATGTAGAATTGGTAAGTCTCCCTGACAGTTATTTGTATGATTTGTTGAAAGGAATAATACCCAATGTTAAAGTTTCTGGTAAAATTATATCAAACGAAACGATTGATATTGATCTCTCGTTTGTGAATATAAGGTATATACAAAATCATCTAAAACAATATTCGGTAAAAAATAATTCACCACAGTTAATAGAGCTAATAGCTAAAAAAGAAGTTGATCATTCTTCATTTACTTCAGGATTTTTGGGTAGTTTTTATTATGTTGGAGATGGTGAAGCAAATAACCTTTACATTAGTGACATTGTAAATGCATATGGTGTTCATTGTTACTGTGATTGTGAACAAGCCCTCAATGCCAAAGCAAGAGATGTTAAAAACCAAATTTTTAGTGCAATAGCCCAATTTAATCCTGATTTTAACTCTATTATCCATATTGGAATGGAAACTTTTGACGGACCTGAAGTAGAAATGGAAAGAACACAAAAAATCATAAATACAATGTCTAGTATAGATCCGAGAAGTAATAAATTGTGTTGGATTTTTTATCATTATTTTCAATCATACACCAGATCTTACATGGACTGGTATTTTGATGAAACCGTGAGTACTGTTACGTCATTTATTAATCCTGTTTTACCAATTAAAAACATTTTTTTAATTATTCCAGAAGATGAGGTTTTAATTGAAAATGCTTCCCATTGGGATAAAGAATTACCATGATTTTTCGCAAAATCCTGTAAAAAGTTATCTGGTTCTTTTTCTTTTCTTCTTCATTTTATTGGCAAAATACTGTTCCTCATAATCTTCGCCCTGGGCTTCGGGCAATAAACCGCCTAATGCTTCAATCAAACCGTCTTCGTGTTTTTCAGTAGTATTCAGGAAGTCGAACAAATGATGTGGTTCTTCCGCAGGAAGATCCGCATCATTTGTTCTTGATATTTTCGATTGTAGTTCAACTGGCTCTTTAATGTCCGGTTTGAGGTTATTGTTCCAATAATCATTAAAGTTATTGGCAGAAAGTTCCTTGCCTAATCGTGAACCGTTCCAAACTGCTTTGGAATTGAGGTCAATAAATGTAATACCATATATACGCCCCGATTCGTTTTCGCGGAACAAAACTGAAATCTGGTTTTTCAAAAGTTGCTTTTCAAAATCTGCCCTGCTTTTGCATGATTCCAGCACTTTTGTAATTGTTGCCTTCGGGCTTTCCTTGAGGTTATTGGTTTTGATAAGCTCTTTCGTTTTTTCAATCCGCTTCTGAATGGCATCATTTCCGGCCTGTTTGCCAAACTTTGAAGATTTAATGGGTGCTCCGAAAACTTCACCTTTCTTGTTTAATGCGGCATAAACAATTCCGGAGTACAGTTTTCCACGGTGTTCACCTTTCACTTCAGCAACATGCACGTTGTAAATGGAAAGCAAAGCCTTGTATTCGTTGAAGGATTGGAAATACCAGGTTTGTGAGACTGATCGGACAACGTTGGCTATTTGCTGTTTGATATTCCCTTTCTTCGGGTCAACTGCTTTTAATGAGTAACCTTCTGCTTTTTGTTTTTCATTGGCCGGAACCAGTCCGTATTTCTGTTCCAAATCACGGCAAATCCGCATGGACAAACGATGCTGAAAATTGTCCCGGATCATCTTTCCGGTTTCATCAACCTTGACCGAAACAGTGTGGATATGATGGCGGTCAATGTCCTCGTGTTTGTAAACAACAAAAGGCTGATTTCCGTAACCCAGCTTTTGCATGTACTCTTCTGCAATTTGAGCCAACTGTTCATCGCTTAATTTATCCTTTGGGTCGGGATTTAAAGAGATATGTATAACAGGGTTTTCTGTTCTTTTATTGGCCAGCAAATAAGGCTCGAACGAACCTGTACAAATCCCGATACTGAAGCTTCCATCCTTTGGTTCCACCATATTGTTGGTAAAAATCACTTTTGCTCCACCGGCATTTACTTTCTGATGGTTGTATGCCAAGGCAGCGTACAACGAACTTCCCGAACTTATTTTTGCAACCATTTTTCCTCAAATTCACGGGTTAAATCCATCACCTGTTTGTTGACTGCGACCAGTTCCAGTGTAACTTTTTCCAGTTGACTTAAAAATACCAGTGCTTTTTTCTCCGAAAAATTGTTCTTGATGGCTTTGGTCACCTGGTTGTAATTTACCCCGATTGCCCGGAACTGGCCATAAAAGTTGGTCAGGCGCATGTAAAAATCGGACGTCCCTTTGTCAATTTTCACAACTTTCACTTGCTTTTCAAACAGGCAGACCGTGATAAAATGAGCTTTGATTTTCATTCCCGAAGCTTCAACCAGCGATAAAAACCGGGCGTTGTCTTCATCATTCAGGTTAATTGAGTATCGGTGGAGGCACGGGTCTGCTTTCAGCTTCCGCCCACCTTTGTGCTTTTTTCTGGTTTCAGTTGTCATTGGCATCTGTTTTATGGCTTTGCACGTTCATAAAATGCTTATCAAAATCACCGACTTCGGAAGGTGATTTTCCCCATCGGGGCAAGTGGTTTTCAGGCACTGAAAACGTTTTGAGGACCTCAAAACACAACTTGCCGTGTGCCTGTGCACACTCTTTTAGCGCTGGTGAATTTTAATGCTTGCAGTCTCATCGTTTCAGGTCATTTCGAAATCAAAATTTTTACTGATGGCAAAGGTATGGGGAGAGGTTTGATTGTTAATTATTCCGAAAAACGCCAAAAGCAGACAGTTGACGACAAACAGTGCCAGCCATTTTTAAAGCCGGATTTTCGATGGGTTTTATCCCTTCATTTGCAGGCACAAAACCTTGATTAGTGGAATGAAACAGCGAATATTCCTGCGAACAAATAAGTGGTTGTTTATCCCTTCAATTGAGGAACCCTGCGTTCAGGAGCTTAATGATTCCGTTATTCGATGACTGCAATAATTGAAGTTCGGTTCGCTGAAGTATTTAAACGTTGGAACGTTTAAACAATTAAATGTTTAAACAGGCATTTAACTGGTTACTCAGGTATTCATTTGATTAGTTAACAAGATGATTAGTCGAAAAGACAAACGATAAAACGATAACATCATTAACGGATAAAATAAGCAACATGGAAAAGGAAACATTATTTATTGCCTTCAGCACTCAAAAGGGAGGCGTAGGCAAATCGGCTTTTACCATTTTAATGTCGAGCTATCTACATTATGTGCTTGGATTGGAAATCGCCGTTGTGGATTGCGATTACCCGCAACACAGTATTATTGAAATGCGCCAGCGCGATATGGATCGGGTGATGAAGGATAACTATTACAAGCAAATGGCCTATGACCAGTTTACCTCGCTGAAACGGAAAGCCTACCCGGTTGAAAAGAGTTTGCCGGAAAATGCCATTGCAACAGCCGGGAAATTGATAGACAAAGCGGTTAATCAACCCGATATTATCTTTTTCGATCTTCCGGGAACACTGAACAGCAAAGGAGTTGTAAAAACACTGGCCGGAATGGACTACATCTTTTCTCCTGTCAGTGCTGATCGGGTGGTACTGGAGAGCACCTTGAAATTTGCTTCCATGCTGAACGAAAACCTGGTAAGTGTGGGGAAAAGTAATATCAAGGGACTGTATCTCATCTGGAATATGGTGGACGGACGGGAGAAAAGCGAACTCTACGAAGTATATGAAAATGTGATTGGCGAACTGGGCCTGAATATCCTAAAAACCTTTGTTCCCGATTCGAAACGTTTTCGGCGGGAACTTACCTCGGGGCACAAGCCGGTTTTTCGTTCTACCTTATTCCCTGCCCATAGCACTTTACTGAAAGGCAGTAATCTTGATGTGCTGGCTACGGAAATTCTGCAAACGATTAAACAGTGAAAGCATGGCACGAAAGCAATATAACCCGGAAGAAATAGATGAAGACTTTCTGATCTCGACCATCCAAAACGGGAAACAGGTATCTGAACAAAAAGTCGAAAAAGTCACCAATAAGCCAAAGGTTATGAAGACCGAGATTTCTTCTGGCTACTTGTCCGTTTTTATCCGGCAAACCGACAGCAAGGCTCGGTTCGGCAAGCATGTTCCTATCCGGCAGGAATACCACGAACGGATTCAAAAGATTGTGCGTGTAATCGGCAACGATGAAATTTCGATTTTCAATTATATTGACAATGTGCTGAGCCAACATTTTGAAGACTTCCAGGAGGACATCGTCAAACTATACAATGAAAAGAATAAGGATATTTTCTAACTCCAAAACAGTTTGATATGGCTGAAATTATTTTAATTGCCGCAATCCTGGTTCTTTCTATCCTGCTGCTGAAAGGTCGGCGCAAAACTGGGACTGCCTCCGGTGAAATAAAAAGTATACCTGAAATGTGTGACTCGGAAGGAATTGTTGGGAAAAGTATGTTTGTTTTGACTACCGGGAAAAGTTCCGTATCCGAAACCGGTTCTTCGGGCAAAATGGATATTGAAGTGCCGCTGGAATACGAGCCGGATATAAGTTCTGTTGAAGAACAGGAAGAGGTGGAACAACTTGGGTTTGGTGTGGAATCTTTTTCCGACCTCACTTTTGAAGAAATGGAGGAAGTGGTTAACGAAGTTGGCAGCGTGAAACCTCAAAATCCGGCTAAATCAGGAAAGCTGCTTCACGAAAATGACAATTCCGGTTGGGTTAAACAAATGGCCTTTTCGTCTCCGGCTTATCAAAAACGGATTGTGGAGCTGATAGATTTGCACTTGGGGAAATTGGGTCAGAATGAAGTCAAGAAAATGCCGAATGATGGTTTAGATGGATTTGATATTGGGGAATACATAAAATAAACGGAAAAAGAGTCTGTCAAAAATCAAGATAGATGAAGCCTCTAGTAAATGTTTCTAAGCGTTTGTATCACAGCCACTATGGATTTGAGTTGTTATTAACTTTTTATATGTTACTCATAGTGTTTCTTTTTTTTTGTGAGTACATTGTGCATTATAAAAACAACTTTAAAGTAAGTAAGAATGTTGTCAGATTTTTTTAGAATAAACTTGCCTTATGGCATTGCAAGAAATATTAAAGGCGAGTGGATGGCTTTTAATAGGGAGTATTTACCTCTTGGCTATAATGACATCGATCAGAAAGGAATGCCTGGATTGAGTTATCTTGATTTACCCGTTTATACAAAGTATAAAAATGTACCGGAAAAGTTGCTGGTGGAATTAGCCGATGACGATACATAAATACAACGAGATAATGATGATCTAATTTCTAGAGTTTTTCTTTATGATGATGGCAATAATCCGACAAACAACCATAGTAAAGACAGAGATTTATGGCTCAGATATTTTAATAAATTAGAGAAACTCTTAGGACTCCAGATTCGTTAATTATCAATACTTTTAAATCTCTTCAGGTGAAAAATCAATGTGCAAAATGCAACGGGGAAGATTTCGCAATATATAGGCATTATCAATATCATGATATTTATGAATGTATTCATTGTGGCCATTGGTTTCAAAGAAATAGTGAAGATTGTTGTAGAGCTCCATATAATGTAATTGTTGTAGAACACTACGGTTTTGACAAATCAAGAGTTTTTCATCAGTGTGCAAATTGTGGATATGCAAATAGAGCCAAATGTTTAAACTCAAAGAAATTTGATGAACAAATTGATGCCTCCTTTGATGAATATAAATTTGAAGAACGCAAACAGAAAAAGCAAAAAGAGCTAGACTTTATACAACAACAGTATCAGTATTATAAAAACTCAATCTATTTTAAATATTGTAACTATTTGAATTCCAGAGAATGGAAGAAAAAGCGAGAAGTAGTGTTAAGACGAGATAATTACAAATGCCAGCATTGCAATGTCAATCCTGCTGAAAATGTCCATCATTTATCGTATAAGAATATTTATGAAGAACCTTTAGAGGATCTAATTTCTGTTTGTAAAGAATGTCATCTTCTAATTCATCAGAGTATGTTCGTTTTTGATAAAAATGAAGCCGTCAAGATTTAAGCTATTGAAATAATTACCAAGGCTTGTGAAAAATGAAATTCAACAAAGATAAATATGTAATTTTGGGTGACGTTGGAGATACGGGCGTTTTACTTTCTCCTGGTTCAAAGCGTACAATAGAAACGTTAAAAACAGATGCACCTGAGGTTGAAGAGATTTTTGGAGCATTTTGTAACCAAGTCATTAATGATTGTAGAAAAGGATATTATTTATCAAAAAAGATTAATGACACTCTTGTTGAAGATTTTAAAGTCCAGGAGAAATTAAATGAATTGCTTCATGAAGTAAATCCTACTAAGGGAATAATGCTTCTGCCAACTTCCCGATACAATCCATTCTTTAATTCTTTTGCATATTATGTAGATAAGAATCAGAATTCTATTGATAATGAGTTGAATTTTAGCCTTGCTTTCTATGGAGTACGAGGCATAGAAATCTTTATATCAGGAACATTCATTAAAAAGAAGTTTGAATCTTTAAGTTTCATCGCTGATGACTTAGAGTTTTATATTGAAAAAGATCTTGCTTTTGAGCGATTCATTAACTACGCTTTTAACATTCTTCTTTTTATGCAGTTTGCTGAGATTGAGACGGTAATTACGGAAGGAAAGCCATCTATAGGGAAGAGTAAAGTGAAATTCAATAATGAAAAATTTTTAAATGAATCCAAAATACAAATTGAAATAATTGATTCTAATTGGTTTAAACGATTGATAAGAACTGGGGCGTTTAAGGTAAAGGGGCATTTTAGATTGCAACCTTATGGTACTTTGAATTTATTAAGAAAGCTTATCTGGATTGATGATTACACAAAGAATGGCTATAGCTTACAACCGAAAATATTGAGAAATGAGTGATAAACTGGATAAATTAATAGAAAAGGATGCGCATAATTTTAATGACTATATTAAGAAAATAAATGATTATAGGAATATTATAGGCAATAGGGATGTACTTGATAGTGATGAAATTTGGAAGGTTACCATAGGTTGTGTTAATGCATTTTCAAAAATAGCGGAATTATGTTTTAGCTATGGAAATTTCAAAGATAATTGGGAGTATGAAACCTTTTATCAGAATTTGTATGGTCCGCAATTAATTATTGAATCAAAAAAAACTAAATGTAATTATTACATAGGGTTAGATTTGGAGGGGATTTATTTATCTACAGATTTGAGATTTAATCAGAATCTGAGGTATATGGACGACAAATTCTGGAATAACTTAATTGACCTAACACAATTTGAGGGATTCAAGTATAGTGAAACTGAATTCACTCCTGATAATTATCGAAAGAAATACCCGGATCTTTTCAAAACAAACAAAAGTATTGTTTTTAGAATAATGAGAAAATATTTTTTTGACCAAATAACCGATTACGATAATTCGGATTCATGCAGTGTAGGAGAATTCAAAATTTTGATGGGTACTGATTATAAATTTGACTATGTATTGAAAAAATACTGTTTAGCTTTTAAAATGATGTACCAACTAAACTACGAATTATGGAAGGCGGGTGATTTAAAGCGGAAAGCCTTAAGATAAGGTGCTAAATATTTTTGATGAATAAGGCTTATCGCCTATACATAGCAACAATACAACTATCGATAAAGAGTCAACGTTGAACAGGCATACGTCCCAGCATAAACAAAAACCAAAAAATAAATACTGCCTGACCTATACCTAGCCATTACGGCATTATGGATTTCTTTGCTTTGCCCTGAGTGATTTTATAAATATCTGCTCCAAACGCAGCCACATACTTCCACATACTCCTCTTTTTATTTTTCAGTGATTTAAGCCTTTATATTTGGTTACAGGCAGGAAAGGGTCTGTTTGAGCAATTAACGGCAATCATTTTTTTTCTTTGGAGATAGGAATACGTCTACTTTGAGGTAAAAATTTTGTAGATATTACAACGGCAGCGAATACGATACTTGTTGCTGCGGCATATAACATTTCGGGACTAAAGAAATAGATGGTAGCTGCTACTAGTGGAACAAACACATTGTTGGCCGACTGAAGGCTTTGGTTCACACCCTGCAATTTTCCTTGATTGCTTTCGTCAACCGACTGCGACAATCTGCCGATATATGTTGGTTCGAATAATCCTTCGCCGGTGATTATGAATATGACGGCAAAAGAAATAACTACAACCGAATGGATATAGGTGCTAGTCAAGATCAATCCCAAACCCGTTGCAAGACCGGTTAGTCCTGCTATCCAGATACTTCTTTCGCTGAAATGTTTCAATAACCAGGGTAACAGCAAGGCACGCGAAACAATCTCGCAAACGCCGACAAGCGTTAGCAAACTGCCAATCAGGGCCGGTCCCCATCGATAAATGTCTTTCAGGAAAAGCGTAAAATTGAACTGGAAAATCCCCAGTCCGGCATAAAACAACACGCCCAAAATGAGAAGCAGTTTAAGTTGTTTCAGGCTGAAAATCGCTTTGAAATGAGCAAAGGTGTTGAAGTGAGCCGACGTTAATTGTCTTGTTCGCTTTTCGAGAGCCAACGATTCGGGCAACAGAAAATAGACAGCCAAACCGGATAGGAAAATTAGTCCAGCAGTAATAAAAAACGGCAGAGCAAGGGTAATGCTTCCAAGTAGTCCGCCCAGAGCAGGACCACCAATTTTTCCGATTCCCATCATCGCACCAATATAACCAAACCATTTGGTTCGTTCTTCAGGTTCGGTGCAGTCGGAAATGTAGGCAAACAGCGTGCTAATATTTCCGGCGGTCAGTCCGTCGATGATGCGCCCTAGGAAAAGAATCCAGAGTGCTCCGCCTATGCCAAACAAAACATAGCCAAAAACAGAGCCTGCGATGCTGATGATAAGAATGATTTTCCGTCCGTATCGGTCACTTAATGCTCCAAAAACGGGAGCAGCAAAAAAGGTACAGACTGCAAATACCGACATAAGTGCGCTCACGCCCACAACCACCTGTTGGTCGGGAAGATATTTTCCGACCAAAAATGGGAGAAGTGGCAGTACAATTGAAAATCCGATGGAATTTAATAGCACAATTCCAATGATGAGCCACAGCGTGATTTTCTTCGATTTCATATCCATTTCTAATTATCTCCTGATCCAGATTTTTGTGATTTCGCCAAATACATATCTACGCTGGTCATTTGCGCTTTTGTAAGCTTCGTTTATGTAAGCCTTGGCTTCTTCTGCATAAAAATCGTTGAGTTGTGGAGTCGTAATTTGCGTTAACTTACATTCAATAATTAATCTGGCTTCGCTGAAAGACACCTCTCCTGACAGAGTCTGAATGCTTGTTAACTCAACTTCGTTCATTTTATCGCTGTTCCGGCCAGATTTGCTTCCTAAAAAAAGCATTGGCTCCCGGTGTTCATCCGGGAAGTACGCCATGGTGTAGGTTTGCTCTTTTTCTATCAGTTCAAGTGTATAGCGGTCGGCGCGAATAAGACACCAAGTGGTCGGTTTTCGGAAAAGCATCCCCCAACCGCCGCCACTGCCCACCATCGAATTATAATGATCGGCCTTGCCAGCAGTAATTACAAAAAAATCTTTTCCAACTAGTGTAAATACACTTTCGCCAATCTCTTCAGGAGAGATTGGCTTAAATGACTGTTCAAAATTTATTGCTTCGACATTTGCCTGTTCTGCTCTTTTCATTGATGTTGTTTTCATATTCTGATTATTTGATTTTCTATTTCCAATTTGTTTAATGGATATTGCAAAAGTATAGGTCACGTTAGAGCTTAAATAGTTATATTTGGCCTATAAATAGTCGTAACGGATCAATCATGAATGAGGCAACACAGAGAACAATACCCAATATCCTGATAAGGCTTGCCCAGTTTTTGGGCACGGAAATAAAAAACCGGAGACTGGAAATACCAGAAAAATTTGGGACAGGTTATTGCATCGGATTTGTTTTCAACGAGCACCTTCGGATGCTCATCAGTAATTATG
>Ga0302292_1000191_pt1 | contig 44230 bp, 36 predicted proteins | sample III_Fen_N2_1_FD_194553 | JGI IMG/M metagenome (GOLD analysis project Ga0302292, IMG submission 194553) | Peat permafrost microbial communities from Stordalen Mire near Abisko, Sweden - III_Fen_N2_1 | ecosystem: Environmental > Terrestrial > Soil > Wetlands > Permafrost | place: Sweden: Abisko...
ATTTGTATAATATTTGTCAATAAAAAAATGACCTATATAAAATAGGCCATTTTTATTATCTAAAAGTTTTTATTTATTAATTAAAAAATTACAAACATCGCCGTCTTTAACGACATATTCTTTACCTTCAACTCTCATGGTTCCTAGTTCTTTGGCTTTAGCCTCAGAGCCAGCTTCAATAAACTTATCCCACTGAATCACTTCAGCTCTAACAAACCCTTTAATAAAGTCAGTATGAATTTCGCCAGCGGCATAAGGCGCTTTGGTGCCGGTTTTAATAGTCCAGGCCCTAGTTTCTTCGTGTCCGGTAGTAAAAAAAGTATCAAGACCTAAGATTTTATAAGCGGCTCTAATTAATTTATCTAAACCACTTTGTTCTAAACCAAGTTCTTTAATATATTCAGCTTGATCCTCTTCTGGCAGAGCGACAATTTCTTCTTCATTTCTAACATTAACCGTCAAAACTTGTTCATTGACACCCAAAATATCAGTTCCAACAAAGCTATCGTCAACGTTTAGCAGATAAATAATAGGTTTAGCAGTCAGTAAACATAAAGATTTAACAAAAGGAGCTTCTTCTTCGGTAAATTCTAATTCACGAGCTGAACCACCATCAGATAAATGTTTAAAAAGTCTCTCTAATATCTCTGCCTGAATAATTAATTCTTTGTTACCGCCACGACTATCTCTTTTAGTGCTAGAGAGTCTCTTTTCTACAGTCGCTAAATCGGCAAATATTAGCTCTAAATTAATAGTTTCTTTATCGCCAGCTGGGTCAATCTTATTATTTACGTGAATAATATTTTTATCTTTAAAATCGCGAATCACCTCACAAATAGCATCGCATTCTCTAATATGAGCTAAAAATTTGTTACCAAGTCCTTCCCCTTTACTAGCACCGGCCACAAGTCCAGCAATATCAACGAATTCAATCGTAGTTGGGATTATTTTAAGAGGTTTTGAAACGTTAGCTAATTTATCAAGTCTGTTATCCGGTACTTTAACCACACCAACATTAGGATCAATAGTACAAAAAGGATAATTAGCAGCATCAACTCCCTTTTTGGTTAAAAGGTTAAATAGGGATGACTTGCCAACGTTTGGTAATCCAACAATTCCAATAGATAATGACATATGTAAAATTTATTATTTAATTCATTCTTATTTAAGCAGGTTTTTAGGAAAATAAAAAGAGGCTCAGGTTGGCCAGGTTTTTATATTATATAAAAAATAATTTCTGGGCCGGTTTGAGCCTCCGTTTTTTGCTAACTTTTAGCTCCTTTTTTTGTAAAAAGAGATAAAAATAAATAAGCAAAATAAAAAAGGTCTTCATTGTTAGATTATGAAGTTGTATTTCTTTTGCCAATCTTTGGTAAATAAAAAGCCCAAAATAGAAGTTTAATTGTTCAATCTTATGATTTTAAATCAAATCTTTATTTTATCGTTTTTTACCCAATAATCTTTTATCACTCTAACGTTGATAAGTTTTCCAGATTAGTTAAGAAATATTATTTGTTAAAAAGAACGTTTTTTTGTTTATTTAGTTTTTAATAGCAAAGAACTTAAAGGTACGCAAATGTTTATCCTGTGTATATTTTACCACTTTTTAAAATGCCTATCAAGCCTTTTGTGTATAATTGTTGAAAAGATGGGGAATTGTTAATAAAATTATCTAACATTAAACAAATAACATCTTTTGCATAATGTGTAATTTTATGCTTTTTGAGTCTTAAAGTCCACCAAGGAGTGGACAAAAGATAAAAAATAAAGAAGTAAAACACAAGTTATCCACAGATTAATCACCTAGTAATAGAATAAAAAAACGACCTAAATCATAATTTACTGATTTGGGCCGTTTTTTATAAATTGAGGTACGGGTGGGAGTCGAACCCACGAATGGCAGTTTTGCAAACTGCAGTGTTAGACCACTTCACCACCGTACCAAAATCTTATAAACCAAAGTTTACATCAACTTTTAATTTTTGCCAAGAGGTTTTAGCGTTGTCTTGTAGGGCATAGTAACCAGCCAAGGCAATCATAGCAGCGTTGTCGGTGGTGTAAGTTAATTTTGGTATCACAAGGGACATTCCAGGTAATTCCTTGCTAACTTTTTCTGTTAGATAAGCTCTAAGTTCTGCATTTGCGGAAACACCACCAGAAAGCATGATAGTTTTAGCTTTATACTTCTTAGCGGCTACAATTGCTTTACGACTTAAAATATCAATAATAGCTTCTTGATAAGCAAAACAGTATTCAGCCACACGGTTTTTCCAGTTTTTATCTTTTTGAATTTGGTATAGTAAGGCTGTTTTAAGACCAGAAAAAGAGAAGTCTAGACCATTACCTATCATCGGTCGGGGCAGGGTAATATTATTTTTTTGAGCAGAATCAGCAAATTCTTTGGCATATTTAGATACAATTGGTCCGCCTGGGTAGCCAAGTTCTAACATTTTAGCCCCTTTATCATAGGCTTCGCCAGTAGCGTCATCACGGGTTTCACCAACAATTTTAAAATGATTGTGGCTTTTCATTAAAACTAAATTAGTATGACCACCAGAAACGGTTAAGACTATTAAAGGGAAGACGATCTTTTGTTCAACCTCTAAAAAATCAGAATAGATATGACCAGCAATGTGATTAACACCGATAAGTGGTTTATGCCAAACATAAGCTAAGGTTTTAGCTGTTTCAGTGCCAGTAATAAGAGAGGTAATAAGTCCTGGTCCTTTGGTAACGGCAATTGCATCTATTTTTTTAGAAGTAACGCCAGCTACTTCTAAAGCCTCATGGACCACTGGAAGCACGTTTAACACATGTTCGCGGGCAGCGACTTCAGGAATAACACCTCCATATTTTTGATGAATAGCAATTTGGGAAGAAATTACATTAGATAATGTTTTTGATTTTCCAGTTTTTTGGTTAATTTCTACAACCGAAGCGGCTGTTTCATCACAACTTGATTCAATTCCTAGTATAAGCATAAAGTAATTGTAGATGATTTTAATAAAAAGGCAAAGACTTAAACTATTGACACGTTAAGCTTTTATTTATACAATAGAGTCAACAATTTAGTTCCGACTGGTTCTAAATTTTTTTATGCCAAACTTACTGGTCCTATCGTCTAGTGGTTAGGACACCAGGTTTTCATCCTGGTAACAGGGGTTCGATTCCCCTTAGGACTACATTAAAAAACAGGCTGTTAGCCTGTTTTTTGTTGACAAAATATTTTCCAATATATAAACTTATACAAAATCTCGATTATTAATGTTTTTAATTGTTATATTTTTGTAAGACATTCTAGGTTTACCTCTAGTAGGTATTGAACTAACGTGATGCCACTAAGTGGAACTGAAGCTTGGAGAAGCGTTATACTGATGATGTTCAAACTTAAATGAATAGCGATATGCAAATGGTTAAAAATAGTTGATTAGTAATTAACTTTTAATTAAGATTTTAAAGCGCTAAGAAATTTAGCGCTTTTTTTATTATTATTTAGAAGGTATAATGAATCTTATATGGACAAAAAATTTGTAATGCTGGGCATGATTATTGGTTCAGTTATTGGTAGTTATATTCCCACTCTTTTTGGAGCTGATATTTTTTCATTTTACTCAATTATTTTCAGTGCCCTAGGAGCTTTTTTGGGAATATGGGTGGCTTTTAAATTTTTAAACTAGTTATTGACATAATAGACTTTATCTTGTATAGTTACTTTAATATTTAGTAATAATAAAAGTTTTTTAAAAAATTAATAACCTTTAAAATAGTGAGTCATGGAAAAGAGCTTGTCTACTAGGAATTCCTGGTATTGGTCGTTATTTATTTCTGGTTTTGTTGCTATTTTGTATTTTATAAGACTGGTTAACTTAAATTATATTTTTAATTTAGGAGAAATTACTTTATTTAAAGACAAAGTAGACGCGTTTATTGGTCTGCCGTTGAGCGTTAGTTTGCCCTTTGTTTTTTCTCGTATGTGGGATATCGTATTCATCTTTTTTGCTATTTTTTTAATAATAAAAACCTTTTATTATATTAAAGATTTGCAAAATTGGAATAGCTATTTTGCTGGGGCGATAGTTTACTGCTTGTTAATTGGTTTAGCGATTGGGGCACTTACCAGTTTTTTAGTCATTACCTTAATTAGTTTTGCTTTTGGCATATTAATATCGGTTTGCCTTGGATTCTTTCTTGGTTTGTGTTCCGGCTTCATTTTTGGAAATTATTTAAGTTTTGTTTTGTGTCTTAAATCTAGCTTAAGGGCTGGCTTAATATCAATTCCAATCTTAATAATTTCATTCGGCTCACTTTATGGTATAGTGCTGAGTCTAATATTAGGATTCTCTGTTTCTTTGGGATCCATAATTGGTTTATTAATCGTGCGCATAATTAGGCATATATAATTAAGGAGGAGTTAAAATAACTCCTTTTTTGTTTGTTCATCTTTAAAAAATGCCAATTTTTTGTTATACTTAAGGCCTATGAAAACTTCTAAAAAAATTGGTTTAGCTTTAGGCAGTGGTGGTCTTCGCGGCTTTGCGCTGCTTGGCGTACTTCAGGCCCTAGAAGAAAATAATATTCCAATTGATTTTATTAGTGGCGCTTCAGTTGGCTCATTGGTAGCGGCTCATTATGCAATTTTTCAAAACCCCGAGTTACTTAAAAAAGAACTGGCCGATAGTACAAAAAATAGAAAATTACCATCAGTTTTGGATCTTGGTTTTAAGGGTGGTCTTATTAAAGGAAAAAAATTTACCAATTTAGTTAATTACCTCTTTGGAAAAAAAACTTTTTTGGACGCTAAGATTCCTCTAAGAATTATGGCGACCGATTTGGTTGATGGAAAGGCCTATGTTTTTACAGAGGGAAATATTGCCTTTAGTGTTCAGGCTAGTTGCACAGTTCCAATTTTATTTGAACCAATTAAAATTAAAGGACATTGTTTTGTTGATGGTGGATTAAGCGACCCAGTGCCGGTCGACGCTTTAAAAAAAATAGGCGCCAAGATTGTGATTGCTGTTAATTTATATCATAAAAATGAATTTATTAATCGTCGTTTTACGGTTGTGAAAGTGGCTCTTAGAAGTTCTAGAATTGCTTTGTATAACTTAGCCCAAGCTTCTATTAAATCAGCTGATATTGTAATAGCCCCGGATATGTCGCCATTCACGGGGGACAATAAATTTAAAAAATATCTTACCACAGAAATGATTGAAAAAATGATAAGTGTTGGTTATAAAGAAACACTTAAATGTTTACCGGAAATTGAAAAGGCTTTAAAATAAATTATGAAATATAAATTTTATACAACTTCAAGTAAGGCTTGGGATGGTATGTTTAAGGCAATTTCTGAAGCAACTAAATCAATATATCTAGAGATGTATATTTTTTTGGATGACACTGGCGTAACTCATGATTTTTTAGGGATGTTAAAAAATAAAGCTCGCAGTGGAATTGAAGTAGTAATTGTGGCGGATGCTTTTGGTAGTTATGATCTTAAAGCCGCTTCAATCGCTGAGCTTAGAGAGGCTGGAGTTGAAATTATTTTTTTCAGTCATTTGTTACGTCGCACTCATCGCAAAATTTTGATTATTGATAACAAGACAGCTTTTTTGGGTGGTGTAAATATTGAAGAAAAAACTCGCTATTGGCGCGATTTGCAAATTAGATTATCTGGTAAAATTATTAAACCAATTATTAAATCTTTTGCTTACTCTTATAAAATGGCTGGCGGAAAAAAGATTTCAATTTTACAATACAATGACCATTCATTTCCAAAAATTATTCAGAGCTGGCTAGTTGATAATTGGTCAAATACACAACATTCATATTTTCTTAGTAATTATTATCGGACAAAAATAATTGAAGCACAAAAGTCTATCGTTATTGTTACTCCATATTTGATTCCGCCACGTTGGCTCTTAGCGTTACTTGATAGTGCTGTTCATCGCGGCGTGGAAGTGGAAATTATTATGCCACACAATACTGATTATAAAGTGCTCAATAAGGTTAATTATATCAACACGTGTCGTTTGTCGGCTTTAGGAGTCAAATGTTATTTTTTGCCAGTGATGAATCACGCTAAATTAATGTTGGTAGATAATGAGGAGGGTGTTATTGGTTCGCAAAATTTAGATTTTTTATCATTTGGCGTTAATATGGAGGTTGGAATATTTTTTAGGCAAAAAAATATTATCAACAGTTTGGTTCATTTGTTAAATAAATGGAGAAAAGAAGCTACTTTATTTATTGATGGTGATGCTAAAATTTCCCTGAAAGACCATATTTTAATTTTCATTTTTAAGTTTTTTTACCCTATTTTTTAGTAAAATATTTGAACCCCAAGACCTCGATTATCGGGGTCTTGTTTTTTTGGTAGATTTGGGCTATTATTTAGGCTAATCAAAATTATTTTTAAAATAAAATGTCATCAGATTTTATCAAGATTCGTGGCGCTCGCGCTAATAATTTAAAAAACATTAACTTAGATATCCCACGCAATAAACTAGTTGTAATTACTGGTCTTTCTGGCTCGGGAAAATCATCGCTAGCCTTCGATACTATTTATGCTGAAGGTCAGCGTCGTTACGTAGAGTCTTTATCTTCTTATGCCAGACAATTTGTTGGTTTAATGGACAAGCCAGATGTTGATATTATTGAGGGGCTTTCTCCGGCAATTTCCATTGATCAAAGAACGGTTGGTAATAATCCACGCTCAACTGTCGGCACTATTACTGAGGTCTATGATTACTTCCGTTTACTGTATGCTAAGGTTGGTGTGCCTCATTGTCCAAAATGTCAGAGCAAATTAAAAAAAGAAAGCATTGCGACTGATAAAGACAAAGCTAAACCAGAAGCCAAAGACAAAACTTTATTTTATGTTTGCCCAACTTGTGATTTTAAAAGAACTGAGCTTGAGCCTCGTGACTTTTCTTTTAATTCCAGTTATGGTGCTTGTCCGGCTTGCGGCGGACTTGGCACTAAGTTAGAAATTGATGAAGAATTAATTTTTAACAACAATTTAAGCATTAATCAGGGAGCAATTAAATCATTGGCTCACGCTAACTCCAGTAATCAAATTAGTTTATTAGCCGATTTAAAGAAAATGGCTGAGCGTAATGGTTTTGATTTAGATACACCGATCAAAAATTTAACAGAGATACAAAAAAATTATTTATTGCATGGTGACAATTTTTTTAACGGCTTAATTGATTATTTAATGGGCCGTTATAATAGTACTAAATCAAATTTTGTAAAACAAGAAATTGAAAAGATAATGCACTTATCCAGCTGCTCTGATTGTGGCGGTTCTCGTTTAAGACCAGAGGCTTTGGCTGTTAAAGTAAAAAACTATAATATATCACAACTAGCAGATTTAAATATTGAACGTTTAAAGGAAACTTTTAGAGAATGGAAAGAAGATGAAAAAGTTTTTAATGGCAAGACGGTTATTGTTGAACCAATCTTAAAAGAGGTGGCTAAAAATTTAGAATTCTTATCAAAGGTTGGTTTGGATTATCTAACTTTGTCTCGTGGAGCCGCTAGTTTGTCTGGTGGCGAAGCGCAACGTATTAGATTAGCGACTCAAGTTGGCTCTACTTTAAGCGGAGCCTTATATGTATTAGACGAACCATCAATTGGTTTGCATCAAAGAGACAATGACAAGTTAATTGAAACCTTGAAACACCTTCGTGATAACGGAAACACTGTTATTGTAGTTGAGCATGATGAAACTACCATGCTGGCCGCTGATCATTTAATTGATATTGGACCTGGTGCTGGTGAGTACGGTGGGGAAGTTATCTTTTCAGGCCTACCAGAAGAAATTAAAAATTGCCCAGACTCTTTAACCGGTGATTATTTAGCGGGACGAAAAACTATTAAGGCTCGCGGTATTACTCATAAAGATACCGGTAAGTTTATTAAAATTGTTGGTGCCACGGAACATAATTTAAAAAATATTGATGTGGAAATTCCTCTTGGAAAATTAGTAGCGATTACTGGCGTCTCTGGTTCTGGTAAGTCAACTTTAATGAGTGACATTTTAGCTAATGCTTTAAATAAGAAATTTTACCGCGCTAAGACTGAACCGGGTAAGCATAAGGAAATTCTTGGTTTAGAAAATATTGATAAAGTAATTGATATTGATCAATCACCAATTGGACGCACTCCACGGTCAAATCCGGCCACCTACACCGGTTTATTCACTTACATCCGCGATTTATACGCCAGCTTGCCAGAAGCCAAAATGAAGGGCTTGGAGGCTGGTGATTTCTCCTTTAATGTTCCTGGCGGTCGTTGTGAAAATTGTTCTGGTGACGGCGTTATTAAAGTAGAAATGCAATTCTTATCTGATGTATATTTAACTTGCGATGTTTGTCAGGGTCAACGTTTTAAAGACCGCGTTTTAGCGGTTAAGTATCAAGGTAAAAATATTTACGAAGTGCTTAATATGACCGTTAAAGAAGCCATGTCTTTCTTCCGTGATCAATCAGCGCTGTACCACAAACTAGAAACTTTGCATCAAGTTGGTTTAGGTTATATAAGACTAGGACAAGCCGCTACTACTTTTTCTGGTGGTGAAGCGCAAAGAATTAAATTAGCCACTGAATTATCAAGAAGAGCGACTGGAAAAACTTTGTATATTTTAGATGAACCAACTACCGGTTTACACTTTGCTGATATTGATAGATTATTACATGTTCTAAATTTATTAGTTGATCAAGGAAATACAGTATTAATTATTGAGCATAATTTAGATGTCATTAAAGCCGTTGATTGGGTAATTGATATGGGCCCAGATGGTGGCGATAAAGGCGGTCTAGTTGTGGCGGAAGGAATTCCGGCCGCGATTGCTAAAGTCAAAGAAAGTTTTACGGGTAGATATTTAAAGAAAATGATGTAAATAAAAAATAGACTCTTACGAGTCTATTTTTTTAAAGAGTTTCAAGTATTTTGAGTTCCAATTTTCCAGTTTCCGAATCAAGTACGGCAAATGATGATTTTCCAAAGACTTCTTTTAAGGTTCCAGGGTTGGCTACGATAACTCCATCTTCTTGTTTAAACCAGGGCTTATGAGTATGGCCGTAAAAAGCAAAATTAAAACTATTATCTTCAGCTAAATATTTTCTTAAATCAGTTGGCTTGTGAACAATGATAATTTTTTGATTATCAAGTTTAAATTCTAACTTAGCTTCAGCGTAAACTAAATTTTTAAACTTTTTACTATCTGATAAATAAAAAGAATCAGCGTTACCACCCACCATATAAATTTTGCCAGTAAAACTTTCGGCTAAATATTTTAAAGTGGCAACATTGGCCAAATCACCACAAAATATCAGGCTCTTAACCTGATGTTTTTTGACCCAGTTTAAAAATAAATTTAAATTGGGAATGTTGTCATGTAAATCTGAGAAGACGGCGACTTTCATTAGTTTGTTTTTAATTTTATTTCGTAAGCCATTTGTTCTAACTTGCGCAGATGGCCACGAGCTTGGTCATACTTAGTGCGAAGATAACCAGTCATATCAAAATCAATCAGTTGATCCATCATATCACTGGAGAATTTTTTTAGTTTTTCTACTTGATCAAAATTTCCTGCTGCCGCTTCGTTAGTCGCTTTTCTTACAAGCTCTCCTAATAAATCGCAAATACCGCCTAAATAAGCATCATTGTCTAATTTTAAAGTTTTAATGCGGTCTATTTTTTCACCCTTAATTACATAGGACAATAATTTGGCTTCGACATACTCTTCAATCGCGGCACGGTAAGCACCTTCTTCTTCAATTCTTTTAATACCAAATTTTTTTTCAAGCTGAAGCAGAATTACTTCCATGTCTTTTAATTTGGTATCGGCAATTTTTATATCATCACGGTGCAGGGCAAAGATTGCTTTTTTAGAATGAAATAAAACGTCATTTGATAATGAAATAATTTGACGCCGCTCGCTTTCCTGATTGCGATAATCTTTTTTTAACTGTTCAATGAATTTTTTGTTAATCATAAAAATTAAATTACACGGAAAACTTCGTCTAAACTAGTTTCGCCATTTAATGCTTTTAAAATACCATCGGCCACCATCGTAACCGTACCATTTTTGATAGCTGCTTGTTCTATTTCATAATCAGTAATATTTTCATTTTGAATTAGTTTTTGAATTTCTGGCGTAACCGTAATTGTTTCGTATAAGCCAACCCGTCCTTTGTAACCTAAGTTGCCACATTTATCACAGCCAGTGCTAGTAAAGAATTGTAAATCCTTAGGAATAATAACTGCTGGATTATTTATTTGATTTAAAATACTTTTAACACGGCTTAAAGTTTCTTCATCGGTGGTCGCTGGTTTTTTACAAAATGGGCACAGACGTCTGACTAAACGTTGACCAATAGAGAACTCTAGAGAGTTGGCTAATTCTTGTCTCTCAACTCCCAAACCAAAGAAACGAGAAATAGCACCAGCGGCTGAATTAGCGTGAATAGTTGATAATACTAAGTGGCCAGTAGAGGCCGCCTCAATTGCAATTTTAGCCGTTTCGTTATCACGAATTTCACCAATCATCATGATATTTGGATTTTGACGAAGCAATGATCTCATCGCTGAGGCAAAGGTATAACCATGCTCACTATCAATTTGAGTCTGCATAACACCTGCTAATTGATATTCAATTGGGTCCTCAACGGTAATTATTTTAACATCCGGTTTATTCAATTTATTTAAGATACTATAAAGAGTGGTTGTTTTTCCAGAGCCAGTTGGGCCAGTGGTAATAATAATACCCTTAGTTTTTGTCATCGCAGCCTCAAGTGAACTTAAAGTAGTTGATGCTATGCCTAAGGTCCCCATATCTAAATTAGCAGCCGAAGTTGAAAGCAGACGAATAACAATGGTTTCGCCGTATCCGCCAGAAATAATTGATAAACGGCAATCCATTTTTCGATCACTTAAATGTAGACTGAAACGTCCATCTAAAGTAGCAACTTTAACATTAGTAGCAAAACCAGCTAAAATTTTCATTTCCGATAACACTGGCAAGTAAGCAGATGTTGGTAGACTAACAACATCATGAAGCACACCATCAATACGGAAACGAACTTTAACCGCTCCTTCAACTGGCTCGATATGAATATCGCCAGCATTTCGGGAAATGGCTAAAGCCATAATTAAAGTAATAATTTCTTTCGATGGAATTGTTTTGGCAATTTCTGAAAGCTGGGTTGGATCTTGGCTAATAGTGTTTGCCCGATTCAAGTCTTCATCGCTAATTTTTAAACCACGACCAATAGTTTGAGAAACTACAATATCGTAAAGTTCATTTATATAATCAAAATTACCAATTACTCTGTATACTTCAGCCAGGGAAGTAATACCATCAAAACATTTTAGAACACCATCTTGAAGCATGGTAATCATGCCATTTTCAATAGCCTGTTGAAGTATTTTAAATGATGGCGCTTTATCAATAGTTAACTGCTTAATATTATCGGCCATGGTAAATATTTCATAAATACCTAAGCGTCCTTTATAACCAGTATGATTACAAGCATCACAACCATCACCAGCTTTATAGAGTTGTGGTAAGTTGTTAGGAATACTTACGCCAGACTTTGGAGATATAACGGCTAATATTTTATCAACTTGTTCTTTTTCATCTAAAGTTAAATCTTGCTTTTGACGACAAATAGGGCACAAACAACGCACTAAACGTTGTCCGATAACAGCATTAATTGATGGCACTAAGAAATAAGGTTTAACGCCTAAATCAATTAAACGAGGAATAACGCCGGCAGCGTCGTTAGTATGCAACGTAGATAAAACCAAGTGACCAGTAATTGAAGCTTGAACAGCAATCTCGGCTGTTTCTAAATCACGAATTTCACCAACCATTAAAACGTTTGGATCTTGGCGTAAAATGGAACGTAATCCATCAGAAAAAGAATACCCTTTAGAATTATCAACTTGACTTTGATTAATACCGGCTAGCTGATATTCAATTGGGTCTTCTAAGGTAATTATTTTAACACCTGGTTGATTTAATTTATTTAAAATAGCGTAAAGAGTAGTAGTTTTTCCTGATCCAGTTGGACCAGTAGTTAAGATTAAGCCATTTGGTTTACTGATTTCTTTTTTTAAAATATCAAAAACTTCAGAGCGAACACCTAACTTTTCAAATTCTAAAGAAGCGGCCGATGAGTCTAGTAAACGCATTACCACACTTTCTCCGTAGGCAGTTGGTAAAAAAGAAACACGAACATCTAAGCGATGATTAGTTAAACTAATACTAAAACGACCATCTTGAGGTTTGTCGGTAATGTTGATTTTTACTTTAGCTAAAATTTTCATACGAGTGGCAATTTTTCGCCACTTATCTCCAGTGATAACAGCTGCTTCTTGTAAAACGCCGTCAATTCTAAGTCTAATTACTGAACCTTTTTCTTCGGCTTCAATGTGGATATCAGAAGTCTTTACTTTAATAGCAGCTGCTAGCATTAAAGTAATAATATCAGAAATATTTACCTCGTTTATCTTCTTATTCAAAAGGTGATAATCGGTTAATTCTTCTTTAAACTGATTAAGTTTCTCTTCGCTAATTTCAACCGTGCCTCCGTATGGCTTAACTTTTGGTAGGGTTTTATAGAGCTCAAAAGCATACATTAAACTATTTTCAGACACTAAAAAAACAGAAACACTAGCAAAATAACGATCAGCTAAATCTTTGGCCAAATCAGAAACGACCTCACTATTATTTGTTGTAGCTAATTTAATATTTTTGCCATCATAATAAAAACAAACCAGTTTTAAACTTCTGGCTGTTTCTTCGTCAATTAAAATTAAAGACTCTGGGCCAATTGGAAAATTAATTAAGCTGATATAAGGAAGACCTTGTCTGTTAGCAGAATATTCAGTTAATTGTTCAATTTCTTTAGCTTTAATTTCGGCTTGCTTTTTAGAAAATTTATCCAGAACGGAACCTTCTTCAGGTTTTTCGTCGTGAATTAAATTATCAATTGAGGCCAAATCGCTCATAATCAGGGGTTAAGATTATTTTTTATTTTTTTGTTGTACGTTTTTTAACTATTTTATCCTTTTTGCTAAAAATTCTTTCTAACTTAGCTTTAACAGGATTAGCACTGCTTAGCTCTAAAAATAGTATAGTCCAGGATGATGTCTGAAAAGCCATTAAAGCAGCAGCAATCACCACTAGAAGTGAGAATGTAATAATTACAAATAAATATAAAGGAATAGCTAAGTTAAAGATAATTAGGGCTAACATTATTGGCAGTAAAATAACTGATAAAATGAAAACGCCAATTAAGCTAATCAAGAAATTAATTAAAAAAAGCAGAATGGCCATTTCTAAACTAACTAACCAATTATCAAAAAATAATTTCCAACCAGATTCTAAAGATTTAACAAATGATTGTTTTTCTAAAACAACACCAGCAATCGAATACTTTATGATAAGTGAGATAGAAATAGCCAGTGGTAAAAAAACAATAAAAAATAAGGTATAAATTAAAATAGCAAAATTAGAATCTTTAAAGTATAAGAAGATAAGAGGTAAACTTAACAAAGAAAAAAGTACAGTTATAGCTATTTTAATAACAATATTCAAGCCCAAAACTGGCCAAAATTTTTGATCTTTGGCAGATATTTCTTCCCAGAAGCTTGCTTTCTTTTCTTTATTTTTACTATTTAAATAAGTTTTAGTCCACTTTACCAAAGCGATTTCTGATTTAACACAAACCCATAAAACAGCAAAAGCGACCGCTGCCATGAGTACAATCATCATGATTATAGCTAAACCTGTTCGAGTATCGGTAGTACAAACCTTAAACAGATCAGACCAAAAAGCTGGCGTCATCATTGTTGAGCCGGAAACCATTTGGTTATAAACGCCATAACCATAATCTTCATTGATGATCTTTGTTAGAATTTGATACTCACCCCCAGCCGAAAGCAAGAAGGCTAAGAAGCCAAATACCCACAATTTTTTGTGTTGCTTGGTAATTGTCCAAGCCGAACCCAAGACTGATCGATAAGAAAACATAAATTTTTAGCTAATTTTTTATAGTTTTTGATTAAATAAATCTTATAAAAAGACATTGAAAAAAAAGAAAATCTTTGTTAATATTATATCATATTTATGAAATAATTTCCAAATCATTATGAGTCATGTAATCACCGATGAGAAGCTAGTTGATGAAATTTTAAACCGTGGGGTAGAAAAGATTTATCCTAGTCGCGCCGAACTAAAGAAAAAATTGATGTCTGGCGATAAAATTCGTCTATATTGTGGTTTTGACCCAAGCGCCCCAGCTCTTCATGTTGGTAATGCGATTTCAATTGCCAAGTTAGGTCAGTTTCAAAAACTTGGTCATGAGGTTATTTTTTTAATTGGTGGTTTTACTGGTATGATTGGCGACCCAACTGATAAAGCGGCAGCTCGCAGTAAGTTGACTCGTGAAGAAGTAATGTCTAACGCGACTAACTTTGTAACACAGGCTTCAGCTTATTTATCTTTTGAAGGCGATAATGCAGCGGCTGTAAAATATAACAATGAATGGAACGATAAAGTATCATTTAAAGACTTGATTGAACTTGCTTCTAATTTTACCGTTCAGCAAATGATTCAACGCGATATGTTCCAAAAAAGACTAGCCGAAGAAAAGCCAATCTTTTTGCATGAATTTTTATATCCATTAGCTCAGGCTTATGACAGCGTAGTAATGGATGTTGATTTAGAAGTTGGCGGCAATGACCAAATGTTTAATATGATGTGTGGCCGTGACTTAATGAAATCACTGGGTAAAAAAGATAAATCAGTCTTAACCATGAAACTATTAGCCGATAATAACGGTAAAAAAATGGGCAAGAGTGAAGGCAATGCTTTTTTCTTAGATGATACCGCCAATGATATGTATGGCAAAGTGATGTCATGGGCTGACGGCGTTCTTCCTTCTGCTTTTGAATTATGTACCGAAGTGGACATGAAAGAGGTGGAAAAAATGATTAAAGAAGTGAACCCTCGAGATTTAAAAATGAAGTTAGCTTATGAGATTACTAAAATAAATCACGGTGAAACTGGAGCTCAAGAAGCTCAGGATCACTTTATAAAAACAGTACAAAATAAAGAAGTGCCCGATGAAATAGAAGAGCGTAAGTTAACAGAAGATAAAATGAATATTGTTGATTTATTAATTCTCCTAGAGCTAGCACCAAGTAAAACCGAAGCTCGTCGTTTAATTGAGCAGGGTGGAATCAAAATTGGTGGTGCTGAAAATTTAGTAGCGGTATCTGATGTTAAGGTTGAAATTGACTTGGTAAATGGCTTGATTGTGCAACGCGGTAAGCGTCAGTTTGTAAAAATTGTAAAATAAAAGTTATGGTTTATTTGGATGAAATAAAAAAAGAGTTAAGTGAAATTTTAGGCTGTTCTCCTAAATCTTTTGTTTACCCGCCTAATTCGGAAATGGGAGACTTAAGTTTGCCAATGTTTGAAATGGCAAAAAAGAAGGGTTTAAATCCAGTGGAATTAGCTAAGACTATTGCTAGTTCATTTTCTGATTCAAACTCAGATATAGTTAAATCAGCCAAAGCAACGGGGCCTTATTTAAATTTTCACCTAGAACCAATTAATTTTGTTGGTAACTCATTAAATGATATAAGCGAACAAGGTAGTAAATTCGGAACCAATAATAAGGGAAATAATGACGGAATAATGATCGAATATTCTAATGGTAATACTCATAAAGAAATACATATTGGACATCTTAGAAATATTTCTTATGGAAACTCGGTCTGTAAAATATTAGAAGCCAATGGTTATGATGTTGTTCCGGTTTCTTATATAAATGATTTTGGAATTTTTGTGGCCAAAACTCTTTGGAATTGGCAAAAAAATCCAGAATACGCCGAGTCAGATGCCCCTAAAGGGTACTTGCTAGGAAAATGTTATAGCGAAGCCTCTTTAAAAATTGGCGACGATGAAGTTGCTAAAAAAGAAGTCGGTGAAATAATGAAAAGTATTGAAAGTCGAACGGGTAATGATTATAAGTTGTGGCAAGAAACCAGACAGTGGAGTATTGATTACTTTAATGAAGTGTATAAAGATTTAGGAATTAAATTCAGTGATACTTTTTATGAAAGTGATTTTATTGAGGCTGGACTTAAGATTAAAGATGATTTATTAGCTAAGGGAATTTTAAAATTAAGCGAAGGCGCAATTATTGCAGACCTTGAAGAGTATGGTTTGGGGGTTTTGCCAGTTATTAGATCAGATGGCACGGCTCTTTATCCGGTCGCTGATTTGGCTCTAGCCTCCGCTAAGTTTGATAAATATAAATTAAAAGAGTCAATTTATATTGTTGATGTTAGACAGAGTCTTTATTTTAGCCAGTTATTTAAGCTGGTGGAATTACTGGGTTATAAAGAAAAAATGACTCATTTGTCTTATGATTTCTTAACTTTGAAATCTGGTATGATGGCTTCTAGGACTGGTAATGTAATTACTTATAAAGAGTTATTAGATCAAGCTTTACTTCGCACCACTTCAGAAATTAAGGCCCGTCACGAAGATTGGTCGGCTGAAAAAGTTTTAGAAGTGGCTCATGGTTTGTCTTTATCAGCTATTAAATTTGAAATGATTAAGGTGTCGTCAGACAAAGTAATTACTTTTGATATTGATGATGCTTTAAAATTTGAAGGTTTTACTTCGGCTTATTTACAGTATACTGGTGCTAGAATTTGTAGTTTATTAAAGAAGGGTGAAGAGCTAGAAAGCGCTCCAGTTGATTTCAAGGAATTAGCTGAAGCTAAGGAATTTAAATTAGTTTTAAAAATGGAACAGTATAGTGATGCCATTGTTAAAGCTGGTATTGAGCGTGATCCTTCAATAATTGCCAGGTATTTATTTGAATTAGCTCAAGATTTTAATGATTATTATCATGATGTAAATATTATGAAAGCCGAAACTAGTGTACGTGTCGTCAGATTAGCCCTAGTTAAGAATATTAAACAAGTCTTAGAAAATGGTTTTAACATATTAGGCCTTACTTATTTAACTGAAATGTAATTTAAATATATATGACTTACGAAAAAGATGATTTAATGGATAAAATTGTATCACTGTCAAAGCGTCGCGGTTTTATTTTTCCGACTTGTGAAATCTATGGTGGTTTAGCCGGTAGCTATAGTTATGGCCCTTATGGTGTTACTTTAAAAAATAACATCAAACGTTTATGGTGGAAAAAATTCATTGAAGACAGACGGGATATGTATGGTATTGATGGCCCAATTATTCTTCATCCAAAACTTTGGGTCGCTTCTGGTCATATTGGTGGCTTTAATGATGCTATGGTTGATTGCAAAAAATGTAAAAAAAGATTTAGAGCTGATCACGTGGTTGAAGAAGCTACTGGTTTAGATTTAGAAGGTAATCTAGAAAAAATGAATGAAGCTTTAGGGGGTATCAAATGTCCTTTATGCGGTGCTTCTGATTGGACTGAAGCACGACTTTTTAATATGATGTTTAAAACTGACATGAATGGCATCGATGAACCTGTTTATCTTCGTCCCGAAACTGCTGGCGCCATCTTTGTTGAATTTAAAAACGTAGTCGATACTATGCGCCCTAAATTACCTTTTGGTATTGGCCAGATTGGTAAGGCTTTCCGCAATGAAATTGTCGTCGGTAATTTTATTTTTAGAATGCGTGAGTTTGAACAAATGGAAATTGAGTATTTCATTGATCCAGAAATAGACTGGGAGCCAATTTTTGAAGACTTCTTAACTAAGCAAGAAGAATTTGCCAATGAATTAGGCTTAACTTCTGATAAGATGCGTCGCTATGAACATCCAAAAGAAAAGTTATCTCATTATTCACGCAAAACTGTTGATATTGAGTTTGATGCTCCGTTCGGTGGTTTTAAAGAGTTGTTCGGTTTAGCTCATCGTGGAGATTTTGATTTAAAAAAACATAGTGAATTTTCTAACGAAAAATTAGAATACTTTGATGGTGTAACTAATCGTCGTTTTACTCCTCACGTTTTAGAACCAACTTTTGGTTTAGATCGTTCAATTTTAGTTGCCTTATTATCCGCTTATCACGAAGAAGTCATGGGCGAAGACACTCGTGTGGTTATGAAATTCCCACATAAATTAGCCCCAGTTTCAATTGCTATTTTCCCGTTACTTAAAAACAAACCCGAATTAGTAACTAAAGCTCAGGAAATTTATGATATGTTGCGCACTGAATATCGTTGCGAGTTTGATGACAATGGTAATGTGGGAAAACGTTATCGTCGCCAAGATGAAATTGGTACTCCATATTGTATTACAGTTGACTTTGACACTTTAGAAGATGGAAGTGTTACTGTTCGGGATCGTGATACCATGGAACAACCAAGAGTAAAGGTAGAAGATCTTAAAAACTTTTTTAAGGAAAAGTTTTAAAATTTTTTGTAAAAAATATTTTTTTGTTTTAAAAAGGAGAAAAATTTTCTCCTTTTTTGTTTTTTATGGCTTAGTGATTAAAATTATTAATTTTTTAATAATAATTTTAAAAATTATTAGTTAATTAATTTAGCCAATAGATATAAGGTTATTTGTCGATTTTAAAAAATAAAAATAAAAAATTTTTTATTTAAAAAAATGTTTTAGATAAGTTAAAGAAAGAAAAAGTTTTTTTTCAAAAAAGTATTGCTAACTATAAACCTTGGATGTATAATTATAGTATAAGTTTCTCGGTCGAAATTTTTTAAAAAAAGATTGTTTAAAATTTTATTTAAACATCACGTAGTAAAGGAGGTGATATTATGCCAGCTAAAAAACCTGCTACTAAAAAAGTAGTTAAGAAAGCTGCCCCTAAAAAGGCCGTTAAAAAAGTTGCCCCAAAAAAGGTGGTAAAAAAAGCTGCTCCTAAGAAGGCTGTTAAAAAAGTCGCTCCTAAGAAAGTAGTTAAAAAAGCCGCTCCAAAAAAGGTGGTAAAAAAAGCTGCACCTAAAAAGGCCGTTAAAAAAGCCGTTAAAAAGGTTGCAAAAAAGAAATAGTATTCTAAATACTAGTTTTATATAAAATCAATAAAGTTTATTGATTTAAAAATTATACATAAACCATCCTAGAAATAGGGTGGTTTTTGTGTTTTAAAATTTTTTATCAAAAATTAATTCCCAATATGTTATGGTTTGGGGATGAAAAAAATATTTTTTACAATTATAGTCTTGGGGGCTATTTTATACTCTATTCAATCTTATTATTCTTGGTTTAAGACCGATTATTTTAGGGTAATTTTTTTTGACGTGGGGCAGGGTGACTCAATTTTGATTATTGCTCCTGGCGGCAAGACTATTTTAATTGATGGTGGTCCAGATCAAAAGGTTTTGCGCGGTCTTAATCGGGCTTTACCATTTTGGCAACATCAAATAGATTTACTTATTATTACTCACGCCCATGATGACCACACTACCGGATTAATTGAAGTTAGTCGTCGCTATCAGATTGGACAAGTATTATATAATAATCTCAATGCAAAAACTTCAGCCCTAGAAGCAATCAAAAATATTTTTAAAGAGAAGAAAATAAAAACAGTATTAGCTCAACCAGGCATGTCTTTTAACTTTATGCCAAACTGTTCTTTGAATATTTTAGCGGCTAGTAAAGATTTAGGTTTAGATGAAAATGATTATTCAATTGTTACTAGTTTTAATTGTCTAAACAAAAAGATATTGTTAGCTGGCGATGCTGGTATTAAAATTGAGAATGAGCTATTAAATAGTGGCATTAATTTACATTCGGATATTTTTAAAGTTTCACATCATGGATCAAATACGGCTAATTCAGAAAATTTTTTAGAGGCTGTTAATCCTAAAGCGGTAGTTATCTCGGTTGGTCTAAATAATAAATATAATCTTCCGTCTAAAGTTATTTTAGATCGATTACAAAAATTACCTGTGGATATCTACTTAACAGAGAAACAGGGTACTGTGGAATTTTTAGCTAATAATAAACTAATAAAATTTATTAAATAATGTGGATAAAATACCTAGTTTATACCCTTGACAAAGGTTTAATGATATGATATAGTTAATCGTTAACAAATGAAGAAGAAATAAAGGCCAGTTTGAACGGGTCAGGCACGACAAGCATGGGGATGTTCTTACTAGGGTTTTTTGGGCCTACAAAAGATGACGAATAAGTCGTTATTATCATTTTTTGTGGGCTCTGGAATTCCTAGGAGATATTTTCTTGCCTACCCGTTTAAGTTGGTCTTTTTTTTGTATAAAAAAATCGCCCTTATTAAAGAGCGATTTTTTAAATACAGATTAGTTAGTTGGGGTAGTGGTCGCTGAATTTGTTGTTGTGGTTGAAGTGGCAGTAACACCAACTAAACAAACTTCTTGCCATGGTACATAGTGAGATTTAAAGCGAGTTGATTTAGTGTTACCACTAGGGTAGGTAACTGTGTAATCAAAGTAAGCATCGGCCCCATTATGAGCTCTTTCTGTGCATTTTTTCTCCCCTGGTTTTAAGTCGGTTGTTTCTATTAATTTACCTGGAGCAGGTTTGGTTATATTGTAGACAACTGGCGTAGTTGAAGAAGCAATGCGTCCATCTTTCTTTCCCCAGAAATCAAAATAGATATCATTTTTAACTATTCGTGATTGAATTAGAATGTAGTTACCAGAGTCATTTAAAAAGCGCATATCTGGCCATGGATCGTAAACAGCAGCATCGGTACCAGCTGGCTCATAATAAACAACACGATAAGAATGATTCTGCCTGGCAGTAATTGGTAGTCCTGAAGCTAAAGCAGATCTAAAAACCGTTGTGGCAACTTGGCATAAACCGCCACCATATTCTGGGATGGTTTTATTTTCTTTAATAACTAATTCTTGTAAGTATCCTGAGCTGGCATCAATTTCTCCTAAAGCTTTAACTAAAGAAAATTCTTCCCCTGGGGCAATTAACATACCATTTACGGCATTGGCACCAACCTGAATATTGTGGCGACGATTAGCTGGTGAACCAGCGAAATTAGAGTGGCCAGTGCCAATTATTTCTTGAATATTCAAATTATCAGTATTTTCAGTTAGTTTATTCTCTGTTTGATCAATTACTAAATCAGCTTGATTGTTTTTATTAATAAGATATTGCTGTTTAATATTAGCAGCACTACTTTCCAAATTTATTTTTTGACCATTTGTTCCGGTTTGCCAACTAGATATTTTACCGTTTTTGACTTCATAACGCGGTGTTTTAGCTTCTTGGTCAATGGTTGGGGCGATTTTATTTTTTAAATAATCAGAAATTTTTGTCAGATCAAGAGTTAAATGAAAATTACCAATCTCTCCTTCGCTAATTATCCAAGAGGCTAGAGCATCCTTTTTAACTGTCCAAGAACTGTTAGTAGCGGTAGTACTGGCCATTAACTTTAAGTCACCACGTGAAATCAAATCTTCAGCCTCAGGCTTTAAAGATTCTAAATCATTAGCATGAACAGCCGGTCTAGCAGTAATTGTTTTAATAATAATTTTATCATTGTTTAAATTTCTGAGCTGTTCATCTATGTCAGTAAAAGCTAAATCAAAATCAATCTGTCTACCTATTCGTTCTGGTTCGATAGAAAAAGTCACCCCATAATCAGTATTTTTATTAACAATAAACGTAGCGTTTTGCGGTGGTGTTTCCACATCTTTTAAGTTCTCACTAATAAAAGATTTTGCTCTGTCTTTATCTAATGTGTAAGACATATTAAGATTGCGATCATAAAAAGCACCTCTTAAATAATTTATTAGATAAGAAAAAAACGAATTTTGAGGGCTTACAACTGATAATTGTTTTAGAGTTTCATCTCGATTATAGATAAAGACGGGAAACGACAAATCGGTATTAGCAGAGATTACGGCCGGTAAAACTATTTGTTTATCTTCATAAGTAATTGGAATTCCGGCAGTTTCTATTCTGTCAGCTTCATCATTGATTTTTTTGCCAGCTTCTTCAAAGGTTAAACCGCTTAAAGAAATATTACCAACTTTAATGCCTGGATTAACTCGGTTACGAAAACTATTGTTCCAGTTATTATAAACTAGACCTAAGGGTACAATTATTAGTAATAAAAAAACCATTAAAAATATTATGGTCTTTGGTTTGTTTTTTAATTTGTTCATATTTTTCCAATCAGGAATCTAATTTTTTACCGCCCAATAATTCATTAAGTATTTCTTTAGCAATAATATTTTTTTGGTTAGCTGTTTCAAAATTAATTTGTAAATTAATAGTTTGTCCAATATTTGAATTGGTTGGTAATTTATCTAGCGGAAGATAGATGAGATTATTGTCCTGATCCTTTAGAGTTGCTTGGCAACTAGATATATCCTGAATAGTTAATGGGTAGTTCATAATTTATTCTTTAGTTCTGATTTCAATTTGGTCGGAGTTTATTTTATGAAGCGTAATGGTTAATAAGCCATTTTCCAGAACGGCATCAACACGATGATTATCAACTTCGGCCGGCAGAATGATGGAGCGTGAAAATGAGCCAAAATAACACTCTTTATAAAAATAATCCTCTTCTTTAATACTAGTATCCTCTTCTTTTTTACATTTAATGGTAAGCAAGTCATTATGTAAGGAAATTTTTAAATTTTCAGGGCCAATTCCCGCAAGAGCCGATTTTATAATGATTTCCGTTGGTGTTTGATAAACATCAATAGCTAACTGACTTTCCAAATCTTTTTCACCAGCCCATTCGCTAATAGACGGGTAGTCATTTTCATCTACTAAGGCCTGATTTTTTTTGGTAAATAAATTGTTAAGCATAAAAATATGAGTATTTGATGTGGGCCCGTGCAGACTCGAACTGCAGACCTCTACGATGTCAACGTAGCGCTCTAACCAACTGAGCTACGAGCCCCAATTGGCTCACCACAATTATCAATATTTATATATGGTATCAGCTTTAACTTCAAAAGTAAAATAATAAAAAATAACTGATTTCTCAGTCATTTTTTAGGGTGCTCCCAGATGGAATCGAACCATCGACCCCCGCTTTATAAGAGCGGTGCTCTAACCGCTGAGCCATGGGAGCGCTTATTTTAATCTTATTTATATATAGCACTAGAGGCGTTAGAACGCAAGATTATGGTGATTTTATTTAATGAAGTTTTTTAATTTTATTTCTAAGTCTGCTAGATATTTTTGGCTAACTTCCTCTAGTTTGCCAGGCAATTCAGCTTGAGCAATTTTAGAGTTGCCGGTTGGTGAGTAGTCTTGAAGTATTTCTAAAGCATTTATATTTTTAACGGAGTAAAGTAATATTTTATTTTGGTCATTTTCTGGATTTTCAAAAACAATGGTTATGACTTTAGCTTCGGGGATATTAATGATAAGTTCATCAATGATATCTAATAAACTATCTTCTAAAGCTTCGGCGTTTTTAAAATCATCACGTTTGGCTACTGACCACACCAATAATCCATTTAGGGAAGTATTTAAATTATTTAGAACCTTGCCCCACAATTTCAGAGTTTTGAAGTTACGAGAATGATAGAGCTTGTCGATGATTTCTTCGCGCCGGCCACCTAAGGAAATTAATTTTGAGGTAGTAAGTAGGGTACGTGGTGTTAAATTTGGGGTTCTAAAATTTTTAGTGCCAGAGATTATACCGGCCAGTAAACAGGTGGCAATATCATCGTCTATTAAATCCAATTGTTTTTCTTGAAGTAGGTTAAATAAAGTCTCAGCGGTAGCCGCTGAGTTAACATCAATCATATTTACTTGGCCAAACTCTTCATTACTAACATGGCAATCAAAATTAATAATGCTGGTTTTGTAAAAAAACTCAATATTACTGTCATATATTTGACCAAGTGATTCTAAATCGGTGGCACCAAGAGCAATAATTAAATCATATTTGAAACCGCTATCTGAGGTCGAAATATCGTCCGCGGTAAACCAACCATTCTCAGGTGCGACAATAAAATTTAATTTTTTATCTTCAATTGTATACTTAACTTGGTTAATTTTTGTCTTACTAATATCAAGAGAAATAATAAATTTCCGCAAACCATCTAAGGAATTTTTTATTTCAGTACTAGATGGTAAAAATGACCAAACAGGACTTTTAGCTGATGCGGTAGCGACAATTTCTACTTCTTTTTTTAGTTTTTTTAAAAATAAAAATAAGGCTAAAGAAGAGGCGACAGAATCACCATTCCAATCAGCCGAAAAAACGATGAGCGGTCGCTCAGATTTTTCAATTTGTTTAAAAAATTGTTCTTGGGTATTTAACATTAAATTCCGATTTTATTTAGGTAGTGACTTATCAATATATCGTTATTTTAGCCTTAAGTCAAGACAACTAAAAAGGGACTTTTTAGTTGACTATTAGGCTTTTTTTTGGTAATTTAGAGAGTATGAAACAAGAACTAGATAAAGCCTATATCCCTCAAGATAATGAGGATAAAATTTATAAAATTTGGGAGGATTCTGGGTTATTTAATCCGGACAATTTGGGTTTGCCAGATAGTGCTCCGTCCTACACAATTGTCCTACCTCCACCAAATATAACCGCTAAACTTCATATTGGTCACAGTTGTATGTTGGCCATTGAAGATCTGCTTATCCGCTACCGTCGAATGAATGGTTACCGAGCTTTGTGGTTACCAGGGACCGATCATGCCGCTATCGCCACCCAAATGGTGGTAGAGAAGAAAATTTTTCAAGAAACAGGGCAGACTCGCCATGATTTAGGCCGTGAAAAATTACTTGAAGAAGTTTGGAGGTTCTTAAAAAGTACTCAAGCCACTATTTTACATCAGACCAAGAAAATGGGTTCATCTTTGGATTGGTCACGCGTTGCTTTTACTTTTGATCAAGAGAGACAGGTGGCGGTTAATCGAATGTTTGTTGATATGTACCGCGAAGGCGTAATTTATCGCGGCGAGCGAATTGTTAACTGGTGTCCTCATTGTCATTCTACTTTAGCTGATGATGAAGTGGAATATAAAGAGCAACAAGCCAAACTCTACACTTTTAAATATAGTGCTGATTTTCCAATATCTATTTCAACTACTCGACCGGAGACTAAATTAGGAGATACTGCCGTGGCCGTTAATCCTAAAGATGAACGTTATAAAGATTATATTGGTAAAGAATATGATGTTGATTTCTGTGGTCAAGCACTTCATATAAAAATTATTGCCGATCGTAATGTTGAATCCGATTTTGGTACTGGCGCGCTTGGTGTAACCCCGGCTCATTCCATGGTTGATTGGCAAATGGCTCAAGCTAATAATTTGCCAGTAATTAAAGTTATCGACGAAGATGGTTTGATTCATGATGGTTTTGGAAAATATTCTAGACTCACCGCTGAGGCTGCCCGTCAATTAGTAATAGAAGAACTTCGTGGCCGTAATTTAATGGAAGCCGAAGACGATATAACTAATAATTTGTCAGTTTGTTATCGCTGTGATACTCCGATTGAACCACTGCCATCTAAACAATGGTTCGTTGGTGTTGACGTAAAGTTAGATAGACTAGGCGGAAAGTCTTTAAAAGAAAAAGCCCTTGAAGCCGCTCAAACTAAAGCGATTGAATTTATTCCGGAACGTTTTAATAAACGTTATCAAGATTGGATGGAGAATTTGCACGACTGGTGTATTTCTCGTCAAATTTGGTTTGGTCACGGTATTCCAGTTTGGTATAAAGGCGATGAAAGTTATTGCGGTGAATCTGCGCCAGAAGGCGATGGTTGGATAAAAGACGAAGACACATTAGATACTTGGTTTTCTTCTGGCATGTGGACTTTCTCGACGCTTGGTTGGCCGGATAATTATAAAGGCGGTGTTAAATCTGGTGATTTAGCCAAGTTTCACCCAACACAAATACTAGAAACTGGTTATGAAATTCTGACTCTTTGGGTGTCACGTATGGTAATGATGTCTTTCTTTGCTTTGGGAGAGATTCCATTTGAAAAAGTTTATCTTCACGGCACAATTTTAGACGCTAAAGGGAAGAAGATGAGTAAGAGCAAGGGTAATGGCGTTGACCCATTGGATGCAATTAGTGAATATGGCGCTGATGCTCTTCGTTTATCATTGCTAATGGGTTCTACTCCAGGAAATGATAGTCGCTATAGTGCCGAGAAAATTGAAGCAAAAAGAAATTTTATTAATAAACTTTGGAATATTTCTCGTTACATTTTAAGTACGATAAACCCAGAGACAAATTTACAAAGCGACGAGATTCCGATCGCTAAAACTTTAGCTGATCGCTGGATTTTAAGTGAATTAATTAGTACGAGAATTAGTATTAAAACTCGTTTGGAGAATTTTGAATTTTCACTCGCGGCGGAAGAATTGACCGATTTTACTTGGAATAAATTAGCCGATTGGTATTTAGAAATTGCGAAAATTGAAAAAGACAAAGATGCTATTTTAGTTTATTTGTTAAAAAATATTTTAATCATGTGGCATCCATTTATTCCCTATGTCACTGAAACTATCTGGGCCCAACTTGAAGATGGATTATTGCTAGTTAGACAATGGACACAAGATGAAAATTTTGTTCCTGACGCCGAAGCGGTAGAACAAATAAATTCTCTACAAGAAATAATTATTTCGATTCGTAATGCCAGAAGTGAAAATAAAATTGAACCAGGACGCAAGATTAAAGCTTTAATTCATGGCCAAGAATCTTTTTTAACTGAGTCTGTAGAACTTATTAAGGGCTTAAAGACTGGTCTAAGTGACTTAGAAATTGAAAGTGCTGGTGATATTCCGGTTAATTCAATTGCCATTGCCACTTCTCATCTAGATATTTATCTACTTGATGCGGTTGACGCTGAAAAAGAAAAGGCTAGATTGTTAAAAGAAAAAGAAAATTTAGAAAAAGTAATTGCTAACTTAAAAACTAGACTAAGCAATGAAGAATTTGTATCTCGGGCTCCAGAAAATATTGTTAAGACGGAAACTGAAAAACTAAATGGTTACCTTTTAGAATTAGATAAAATAAATAAGCTAATTGTATGACCTTAAAAAAATATTTAATGTTAACGGCAGTTGCCACCGCTATCTGTTGGACAGTTTTTCTGTTTATCTCTAGCGTGGTTAATCCAGAACTAACTAGTTGGTTAGGTTTTGCTTTATTTTATTTAGCACTATTTATGGCCGTATCAGGAACAGCCTCACTAATTGGTTTCTTGGTTCGTTTTGTGGCTTTGCGTCATGAATTAGTTTTTTATGCTGTTAAAATTGCTTATCGTCAGTCCTTCATGTTTGCTCTGTTTATTGTTGTTACTTTAATTTTATTATCTCAAGGATTATTTACTTGGCTTAATTTATTTATGTTAATTGCGGTCTTTGTGATTGCGGAAATGGTAATGATTAATTCTCAAAAAACTAGATAAAAATATATGAAAACGAAGTTAGAAAAACTTAAAGATGAATTCTTAAAACAATTAGAAACCGTTAAAAATTCTGAGGCTTTGCGCGAATTTGAATTAAAATTTTTATCACGTAAAGGAGAACTAGCTCAAGTGATGAGTTCAATTAAGGAATTAAGTGATGAGGCCAGAAAAGAAGCTGGTGCCTTAGCCAATGAAATTAAAACTGAACTTCAAGAACATTTCGATAATGTTAAAAAATCTTTTGATGCCCAAAAAGCGGAAAGTGATACTATTGATGTAACTTTGCCTGGTAAAAAAATTGAATCTGGTCACCTTAACCCTTTGACTCTAGTCCAAAACGAAATTGAAGATTTATTTACTTCAATGGGCTTTATGGTTTTAGACGGTCCAGAAATTGAAAGTGATTATTATAACTTTGAAGCTTTAAATGTTCCACCACATCACCCAGCTCGCGATATGCAGGATACTTTTTATGTTGATTTAAAAAATAAAGATGGGGAATATGATTTACTGATGAGAACTCAAACCTCTCCAGTTCAGGTTAGGGCCATGAGAAAATACGGGGCTCCACTTAAAGCGATTGTGCCTGGCAGAACTTTTCGTTGTGAGGCGACTGACGCTCGTCATGAACACACCTTCTATCAATTAGAAGGCATTATGATTGATAAGAAGATTAATTTTGCTGACTTAAAAGGAGTTTTGGAAATTGTTGGTAAAAAACTTTACGGACCAGAAACCAAGCTTCGGATGCGCCCTAAATTTTATCCATTCGTTGAACCTGGTTCAAATGGTGAATACACTTGCTTCTTGTGCCAAGGCAAAGGTTGCCGGGTATGTAAACAAACTGGCTGGTTAGAAATATTAGGTTGCGGTTTGATTCACCCAGATGTGCTTCGGGCTGGAGGTATTGATCCTGAAGAATATTCCGGTTTCGCTTTTGGTTTTGGTTTAACTCGTCTAGCGATGCTTAAATATGGCATTGATGATATTAGATTATTTATGGGTGGCGACCAAAGATTTACTAAGCAATTCTAATTACGAACATATGTTATTATCACTTAATTGGTTAAAAGATTTTATAAAAATTCCTAAAGGCATTAGCCCGGAAGATTTAGCGTTGCGTTTAACGATGCATACGGTTGAAGTTGAAGGCTGGAGCGATCAATCAACTAGTTTTGCTGGTGTGGTTGTTGGCAAAGTCTTAACTGTCGACAAACATCCTAATGCTGATAGATTGCGAGTTACTACCGTTGATATTAAAAAAGAAGTGCTAACAATTGTTTGTGGTGCTCCTAATGTTGAAGCCGGACAACTAGTGCCAGTTGCTACTATCGGTGCCATATTACCTAATGGTTTAGAAATTAAAGAATCAGAAATTCGTGGCGAAAAATCATACGGCATGATTTGTGCTGAAGATGAACTAGGACTTGGTAATAATCATGAAGGTATTATGGTATTAGATAAGAAAGCTAAAATTGGTGAAGCTTTCTCTGAATACTTAAACTTAGATGATATTATTTTAGAAATTGATAATAAGTCATTGTCTAACCGTTCCGATTTATGGGGTCATTATGGTATGGCTAGAGAAATTGGTACTTTTTACGATGAGCCGTTGAAAGATTATAATGAGTTTTTAAAACCAGAAATTACTCCAGGCACAGAAATTCTGGATGTTAAGGTTGAAGACAAAAAATTATGTCCACGTTATATGGCACTTGCCATTCGTAATGTTAAGGTAGAAGAATCTCCTCGTTGGTTAAAAGATCGTTTGATTGCGATTGGACTTCGTCCAATAAATAACATTGTTGATGTGACTAACTATGTCATGTTTGAAACTGGCCAGCCACTACATGCTTTTTCTAAAGACCAAGTGGCCAAAATAATTGTACGTACCGCTAAGAAAGATGAGCACATTGAAACTTTAGATGGTAAAGAAAGGGAATTAAGTGATGATATGTTAGTTATTGCTAACGCTGAAGGCCCAATTGCGGTCGCTGGTGTGATGGGTGGACAAAATAGTGCCATTAACAATGAAACTACGGAAATTGTCATTGAGGCGGCTAATTTTGACGCTGTTTCGGTTCGTAAAACCGCTGGTAAATTAGGACTTCGTACGGATGCTTCGATGAGATATGAGAAATCACTTGACCAAAATTTAGCGGAGACTGGTTTGCGTCGCGCTTACGCACTACTAAAAACTATCTGCAAAGATGTTGAGGTAATTAGTGAGATTACTGATATTAGTAATTTCTCTGTTAATCAAGGACCAATTACTTTAAGTTTGAATTGGATTAACGATAAAATTGGTCAAGAAATTCCTGAAAAACAAATTATTAATATTTTAGAGCGCTTAGGTTTTGTAGTTGTTAAGGATAGTAATAATTTAAATATTACTATTCCCACTTGGCGTGCTGCTAAAGATGTTTCAATCCGCGAGGATATTTTAGAAGAAATTATTCGCATCTTTGGTTATGATAATATTGTAACTTCCGCACCTCTTATTTCTTTAGATCCGCCAGAAATGTTAAGCGAAAGAATGCTGGAGCGAAAATTAAAAAATATTTTATCAGGTAACTTAGGTTTGAACGAAGCTTACAATTATTCTTTTATTGGCGAGAGCCAGCTCATGAAATTAAATTTAGATTTTACTAATTATTTGAAGTTAGTAAATCCAATTTCTGATCAACAAACAATTTTACGCCAAAATTTAATTGTTGGATTACTTGGCAGCGTTAAGGTTAATCAATTTAATTTTGATGAAGTTAGATTATTTGAAATGGGTCGTGTTTATTTTAACACCCCGGGAATTGATGATAAGGCTGGTGATGATAAAGAACGTTTACCATATCAAGAGAAGAGAGTTGCCTTTGTTTTATCAGGTAAGAGTGGTGATTATTTTTCAGAAAGCAAAGGCATAGTTGAAAATATAATTAATCATATTTTTGGCGGCTTTTGGGAAACGGAATTTGTAACAGTGGAAGACTTTCCGGCTTATAGTGATGACAAAAAATCAGTTAGAATCCGTATTAATAATCATGACTTAGGTTTAATTTCAACTATAAATAACGAAGTGGCCAGTAAATTTGGTTTAAAGAATGAAACTGTTACCGCTGAACTTAATTTAGCAGAACTCTTAGCTTTGTCTGTAGTCTGTCCACAGATTAAATATGAAGCCGTTCCAAAATATCCAATGATTTCTCGCGACTTAGCTTTTGTAGTCGACAATGGAATGATGTATAATGATTTAAGAAGAGAAATAAAAACTTTTGACGATTTAATCGTTGAGGTAGAATTATTTGATAGTTATCAAGGGGGTAAATTAGGAGAAGATAAAAAGAGTTTAGCTTTTCACGTAATTTATCAGTCACTTGAGAGGACTCTTCGGGCCGAAGAAATTGATGATATTCAAACTAGACTTATTGCTCGTTTAGAAGAAAAATTTGGTGCTCAAATTAGAAACTTTTAAATTTAAATAAAATATAATTTTATGTTCGAAACTTCTAGCGATGTTTTAAACTTGGTACTTTCCATTTGTATCATCGCGCTTACGTTCTTTTTATGTTGGGGTATTTATTACTTCGTAGTGGCGGTTCAAAAATGGTACCGCATTACTAAGAAGATTGAGACTGGCGTTGATGATGTTGAGCAAATCATTTTTACAGTAAAGGAAAAATTACATGGCAGTGCGGCTTATCTTCTAACTATGGGAGATGTCGCTAAAAAAATATTTGATTTTGTTCAGGAAAAAAGATCAGAGGCTAAAGCTCGACCAAAGACAGCAAAAACAACCACCAAAAAGAAGAAATAAAAAAATCGCCCCTACGTGGGCGATTTTTTGTTAGACTAGGTTTATTCATTAAATATTAAATACTTACCCTCACTAATTAATTCAACCTTATTATTATTTATTTTCAGAGCGGAGTTATCGTCGATAGCGTAAATAGTCTCTTTAATATTTTTAATTTCCTTTTCTATTAAATTTTTTCTAACCTTTTTAAACCAATGAGAATTAAGGTGTGGCAGAACATAAAAATCAACAAAATTTAACCCTTTTAACTCTTTTCTTCTATCTAAGTCTTCTTGGTAAATTTTTTGTGATACCTTTAAGTTTAAATCCTTATTAGTTATCATACTGCCAGCACTAACACCAACGTAAACTTTATTTTTAAGTAGATCCGGTAGTAATTTATTAAGGCCGGTTTTGTTAAGCCACTCCATTAAATAGTAACTGTTTCCACCTTCAAAAAATAAAATATCAGCTTGATTAAACTTTTCTATAATTACTTTTTTATCAAGGGCGGCGATATCAGCTATATCAATTGATTTTAAATTTAGTTTTTTTAAATTATTTAAATCATCAATAAGCCATGTTTTATCACCAACTTCAATATTGGAAGCGGTTGGAATAAAGACCAGGGAAGTATCTTTTGGTTTTTTACCGACCAGCTCAAACAAAGCCTTAGCAATTGATTTATTAGTTATGCCGCTAGAGGTTAGAAGTAGTTTCATATTTATTTAATTGGCAATGAAAGAAAAAAGGTAACTCCTTTTCCATCATTTGCTTCAAATGCAATTTCGCCACCATGAGCATCTACAATTTTTTTAGCGATAAATAAGCCTAAACCAAAACCATTAGGTGAAACAGCGATGGCTTCTGGACAGCGAAAAAACTTTTTGAATATTTCATTTTTATTATCATCAGAAATACCAATTCCGTTATCAGATATAGCAATAACTATCTTATCCTTTTTGTTAAAAATTTCTTTTTTTATAGAAATGTCTATTTTACCTTCATTAAAGACATAATTAATAGCGTTAACCAACAAAATATCTAGAACTTTTCTAATCTTATTTTCATCACAAGCAACCTCATCTTTAATCTTGTTGTCTTTAAAGCTTACCTTTAATCTTTTATTATTTATATTTATCTTATTATCAGTAATTACTCTATTCATTAAATCATTAATTTTTACCTTATTTTTTGCCAAGATAATCTTTTTCTCTTCAATTTCTAAAACGGTAATGAGTTGATCTAACTGACGACCTAAAGAAATTGTACCCTCGTAAGCTGATTTTACAGCATCTTCTTTTTCTTTATTTGACACACCGTCATCAAAACATAATTCTAAGTTACAGCGCGTGACCGTAACAGGCGTTCTTAGTTGATGAGAAACAACGGAGATAAAATTAGATTTAACATCGTCAAGCCTTTTTAATTCTTCATATGAACTAGCATTATCAATTGAGAATCCCATCTCCCAAGCAACGTGACGTAATAATCTCAAATCTTCTTGAGTATAGGGATCCTGAGATTTTTTAGAGCCAAGAAGATAAACACCAATTAGTTTGTTTTTAAGTTCAATCGGAACAACTAGTGAAAGATTATTTTTATTTAATTCTTCGACTACCTTAGCAAGACTTTTATTTAAAATATTCTTATTATAAATATCTCTTTCTAATTCTTCTTTGTCTAAAATTTTATTTTTATAAGTGTTTAGATAGTTAATAATTGGATTACTTTGTTTTAGTTTGAAGTCATTTAATTCTTCACCAATAACTTGTCGTGAAATAAAGTGTCCTTTGGGAATTAAAATTAAAATGGCACTGTGTTCAACTTTTAAGGCATCAGTAATAACTTTATTGACTATCTCAAGACTTTTATCCAAATCTAAACCAACCTCATGAATACTAGATTCAATTTGTCCTGCTACGTTAGAAAATTTGTATTGTCTCTTAAAGAATATATTATCGGTAGTTTTTTCGATTATTCTTTTAATTGGTAAGAAACAAAATGTGATTAAAAGCGAAGGAATTATAAAACTCCATGGGTCACCAATATGAAAAAAACTAATAAATATATAACCAGCTAACACATACATTAATGTTATAGTGGTTAACAGTAGTGTGTAAACAGCTCCTAAACGCAGAATTTTACCAATATTCATTAGATGGTATCGTACGATAGCATAGTATATGCAGAAGATAAAAATTATTGGACTAGAATTACCTATTCTAAATAAATTCTGAGAAACATTATTTTGCAAAAACAAGTTGAATATTAGGCCGACAATTGCTACAAAAATAACGCCAAAAAGGACATACTTTACTTGCATTTTTCTGACGCCAGTAACTTTCTTGAATTGCCAAATTTGATAAGTAATAGCAGAAATTAGATAGAATAACATTATAAAAGCATAAATACCAAATAATGAACCAAAATCAAAACCAATCTTTTCGTTGTTAAAATTAACATTTTTAATTATATTATCTGTTAAAGTTAATCCAGATATAATTAGGGTTGGAATTAATAGCCAAAAAGCATAACCATTTAATTTTTTATTAGGTTCTGGAAAATTAATTAAAAATAAAAAAACAGAATAAAAAACAAAAGGACCTAATATAAAATCAAAGTTTAGAAAAATAGTAGCAACATTTGGTGATCCTACCCAATCTTCTAAAAAGTTGCTAGCACACCAAAGAGCTAAAACGATTGAAAAAACAAAAAACAATCCGTTTGTCAGGGATTGTTTATTTTTTATAAAAGCCGCATATCCAAGCCCAGCCATAGAAGCTGAGATAGAAAAAGCGATGATAGCAAAAAATATTGTCATAATTATAAAATAAATACCCTTAGATTATAACATTAAATATCTATGATGAACAATAAAAAACCCGTTTTTTTGTAAAACAGGCTTTGAATTATTAGATTGATTTGCAGGCACAATTAGGAATTTTTCCCAACACTCTTGTTTGGCGATATTGTTCGATGGCTTGATAAATAAAAGGTGAGCATTCAGGACAATTTTCAGGAATAGCAATCGGTGGTGGTTCATCAGTAAAACCACCAATTAAAACCGGCCAATTATTTTTTCTTATTTCTTCAATTATCTCCAAAATAGTCCATAAAGTTGGTGGTTTAAAATTTCCATTATAAAACTCATCTACCATTTTAGTATTTTTTTGAATAAAGGCACACGATAAATTAATTTCGGTAACATTTAAAGATAGTGCGTATTTAATTGAGTTTAAAACTTCTGCTAAGGCATCTTTTTCTGACAAACCAAGAGGTTTTAAAAAAATGTAGACCACGCTTTCTACTCCAAAATCTTTAATTATCTTTACTTTATCTTCGAACAACTTTTTTGATAACCCTTTTTTAATCAGTTGATTTCTCACATAGTCATCTTGGCTTTCTAAACCAATACCAATTGATAGACGCTTGCCATTAAGTATTCGCAACGATTTCTCAATTTTATCTTCTCTGATATATTCACAACGATTTTCAATAAATAGTCTGTTTATCGAGTAACTATTTGCTATTTGTTTGCAGAGGTAATCTTGAAATTTTAGAGGTATTTCTTCATCATTCCAAAAACTGCCACCATTGTAGACAAACAATTCTTTTGGTTTTGCTAGAATAGTCTGTTTTTCTGCTAAAAGATACATTGATTCAAAAATTATACTCCAAAATAAATGACCATGTGTGTATTTATTAGTGGAATTTCCAAAGCCACACATAGTACAACCTCCAGATGTTTTAGAATACGCACAACCAGCGCCAGGGAGCATTAAAGTCCATCTAGTAATTTCTTTGTTTTCTGATAAGGAATATTTTGGACTCAGGTCGGAATAGTTTATTATTTTTTTCATCTTTTATTCTATTTCTTTAATTTTTACTACAGAAATATTTTTTCGGTACCTGATTGGTATATGAGTAATTAAGCATATCCATAATTTACGAAATGGCCAATTATAAAAAGGGTTCTTACCGTAAAGCAAAACACCATAATCTTCGCTGGCTGGATCAGGAAAATATTCTGGCAAAATTTTAACTATACGGAGACTATCTTTTTCATACATTCTAAGTTCAGGGTCGCGAGTTTTTCCATTCCTTTTTATTTTTACATATTCTTCAGGAGTTATATCTGAATGATGTTTCTTATAAGTACTATAACCAGGCATTCGAGAACCAACAAACATTCCTTTTTTGTTATTTAAGATCATATTTATCCAAGCTTGCAAAGTTAGTCCAAAACCTAGTTGCTGTCCACTCATAGATTTATGTACTGATAAATTAATGCCGTACATGTATCTTTTTTTAGGTTTATGACTTTTACAAATCATGCCATAATCAGTTATATTATTCCAAGAAAAAGATGGACGCTTCGTTACGTTACCTACATATTCAAAGGATAAATAACCAACCACATTTTCTTCATAGATAGCTATAATATTACCTTCGGGGAATATTTTTATCCTAGAGGTTAACTGAAATTCGGTAGCCCCATTTTCTCCCCAAACATTTTCTTCTAGTTTGACGATATTTGGAATATCATTTAATGTGGCCACTCGGAAAATAAATTTAGACTTTTTCTTTTTCATTTGATATATCCTTTCTGTTTTTTAAGTTATTAATGTTCTGATTTAATTTCTTTTTTAGTATAACAATTTAATCTTTTTTTATCCATAAAAAAATAAGGCTATTGCCTTATTTTTATCTAATGGTAATTAAATTAGCTAACTTTTTTCTTGGTGGTAGTCTTCTTAGCTACTTTTTTAGCCACTGTCTTTTTCTTAACGACTTTCTTAACTGTTTTTTTAGATCTTAGGGCCCCTAAATATAAATTGTAGGCCCTGGAAGCGTTGGCGGCAGCTTGCTTACTGGCGGCCTGAGTGGCAGTAGAAAAACTAAAACCAGAAACAATAAAAACTAACAATAAAAAAGAGCTAAGCAATGATTTTTTATTCATATTTTTATAATTTTATTTTTATAATCATTAAATATGATAGCTTATAAACAGATGGCTGTCAAAACTCTTAATTATTAATAAAGAGCCTGGTAAAACACCAGACCCTTTATTTCAACTTATAATAAAGCAATGATTAGTAGATTTTTTTTGTTTTAGCTTTAGGCTTTTTTTCGCCAGTCTTTTTAGCGGCCGCCTTCTTAACACCACCTTTAAAGCCACATTCGCGGTTACTACATTTAACAGTTTCTGTTTTAACATCCTTAATCATCAAGGCGTCACACTTAGGACAGGTTTCGCCAGTTGGTTCACCGTAATAAGCATTTTTACAGGTTGGGTAATTATCACAGGCATAAAAAGCACCGCGCTTACTAAATTTCTTAACAATATTACCATGTTCACACACTGGGCATTTTACATCAGGTGCATCACTAGTTTTAATGTTTTTAATATTCTTACATTTAGGATAAGCAGTACAAGCTAAGAAAGCGCCATATCTACCATTTTTAACAGCCATATCAGCGCCACACTTATCACATTTTTCACCAGCGTGTTTTTTAGCTAATTCTTCTAGCTTAGCATTTTCTGGAGTCGCTTCTTTAGTCTTATCAACTAATGATTTAATATTTTTACAAGCCGGAAAACCGCTACAAGCTAAAAACTTACCATAACGACCAGTTTTAATTATCATGTTGGCGCCGCATTTATCACATTTTTCCTCAGTTGTTTCTTCGGGCATAATGTCAGTTTTATTTATTTCCGCATATTTAGCTTCTAAATTTGCGTGAAATTTATCATAAAAATTCTTAATAACGGGTTGCCATTCCTCTTCGCCAGTAGCCACTTTATCTAAATCATCTTCCATCTTGGCGGTAAATTTATAATCAATAATTTCTGGGAAATGTGCAACAAGTAAATCGGTCACTACAAAAGCAATATCAGTTGGGGCTAATTTTTTATTATCATCACGATTTACATAACCACGAGTGATAATAGTATTAATTGTTGGCGCGTAAGTTGATGGACGACCAATACCATGTTTTTCCATCTCTTTAACTAAACTCGCATCAGAATAACGACCAGGCGCTTTAGTAAAATGTTGTTCGCTTCTAATTTCTAATAAATCCAATAAATCTTTAGCAGTAACGGCTGGTAATTCTTGTTCGCTAGTTTTTTCTTTGTAAACTTTTAAGTAACCAGGGAAGTCTAAAACTTGGCCGCTAGCTCTTAAACTGTATTTATCAGCGCTAACATAAATAGTGGTCGCACTTAAAATAGCCGCTGGCATTTGACTGGCTACTGATCTTTCCCAGATTAATTTATATAATCTATATAGTCCTTTTTCTAATTTTTCTTTTAAGTCTTCAGGAGTTTTCATCACTTCAGTTGGACGAACCGCTTCGTGAGCCTCTTGAGCATTCTTATTTTTATTTTTGAAAACACGGTGCTCGGCTAAAGTATATTCTTTACCTAAGTTATCAAGTAACCAAGTTTTAGCTTCACCTAAAAACTTCTCTGATAAATTTAGAGAATCGGTGCGCATGTAAGTGATATAACCTTGCTCGTATAATTTTTGAGCGAGAGTCATAGTTTGCTTAGCTGAGAAACCCAACTGACGGTTAGCGCTTTGTTGTAATGTAGAAGTGGTAAATGGATTAGGAGCACTCTTATTTACTTTTTTCTTTTCAACTTTTTCAACTGCGTAAGAAGCAGCTTCTAATTCTTTTTTATAAATTTCTGCTTTTTTAGCACTAATTTCCAATTTTTCTAAGTTCTTATCTTCAATCTTATATAATTCAGCACTAAATTTTTCTTTGTTTTTGGTAGCTAAGTCAGCGGTAACACTCCAGTATTCATCGGCGTTAAAAGCTCTGATTTCTTTTTCTCGTTCGACTACTAAACGCATGGCGACACTTTGAACACGACCAGCTGATAATCCGCGAGTCACTTTCTTCCATAGAAATGGTGATAACTCATAGCCCACTAAGCGATCTAAAACACGGCGAGCCTGTTGGGCGTCAACCATTTTCATATCAAGGGCTCTTGGGTGTTCTAAGGCAGTCAAAATAGCGTCTTTAGTAATTTCATGAAAGACGATTCTTTTAGCACTACTAGGATCAATTTTCAATGCTTCGGCTAAATGCCAAGCGATAGCTTCTCCCTCACGATCTTCATCCGAGGCGAGAATAATAGTATCAACTTTAGCCGCTTGTTTCTTTAAATTGGTTACAGTCTTTTTAGCGGCGGTTGGTATAATATAGCGAGGAATAAATCCATTCTCGATATCAATACCCATTTCACTTTTCGGTAGATCGCGAATATGGCCGAATGATGATTCGACTAGATACTTCTTATCTAAAAATTTAGATATAGTACGGGCTTTAGTTGGAGACTCAACGATGATTAAAGTCATATTTTTAGCTAAGATTTTTTAGTCTGTCATAACCAGTGTACTATTTACTGAAAACATGTCAACCTTTGACATATTTCGCTTAATTCGGCTGAATTAGTAACCGGAGTAGCCCCCTGAGCAATCAAAAGGTGCGGTCCAGCACTTAATTCGTTAAATATTGAACCGGGAACAGTAAGCACCTCTCGGCCTTCTTCTAGGGCTAAACGAGCCGTAATTAAGGCCCCAGACCTTGCTTTAGCTTGAATAACCAGGGTAGCGCGACTGAGTCCAGCGACAATTCGATTACGTTGCGGGAAATTTTGCGGCCTTGGCTTGGTGCCAACAGGGAATTCAGAGATAATTAAACCACCACCAGCAATAATTTGATGATATAGTTCCAAATTCTCTTTAGGATAAAAACTGACTTCATCTAATCCTGTGCCTAAGACTGCAATCGTGTGATTAGCAATTTTATGAGCCTCCGCATCAATGCCTTTGGCCAGTCCACTGACAATAACTGTCTTCTCTAAAATATCCTCGCTTAGTAGTTCTTTAATTATTCGTTGGCCATAAATATCTGATTCACGGCTACCAACAACAGCCAACGGAAATAAATCAGTCTCGGGCCACTTACCAATATAATATAAAACTTGAGGTGGATTATTAATTTCTCTAAGAAGTGCCGGGTAATTAGAATCACTTATTTTAATAGTTTTAATCTCATAATCAGGCATAAAGGTAAATATAATACCCGGAATAATAAATAATCCGGGTATGGTTGCTAACTTAGCTCTTTTATATTAAGATAGTAGCGCTATAGTGCTTAAAATTTTGCCCAAAAAATAATCAGATTAAACCGCCCCTCCTTGGTTTAGTTGCCGATTGTTTTGAGGCAAAATTATAAGCACTATTTTTTTATAAAGATTTTATCGCCTCAGCTAAAACATTTTTAATAATATCTTTTTCTTCAGCGTTGAAGTTTTGCAAAACAAATTTTTCAACGGGAATTCTGGTTCTAATTAAATCATTCTTAACCCCAATTTTAATTCGTCTAAAGTTTTTTGTTTTAAGGTGATTAATAATTGATTGCACGCCGTTATTGCCGCCACTCCTAGAATCAATGGCAATTTTCCACTTACCAACTTCAATATCAATATCATCGTGAACAATCGTTAAGACGTCTGATAAGTCAGCATCTTTTTTGTTAAATAAACCAAGTGACTTTGGCATTAGCCCATAGTAAGACAAGATTGCTTGAACTGATTGCCCGGAATTATTCATGAAAGTCTGAGGCTTTAAATAAATACAGTCACCAGCTTCATAAGTTAAAGCATTAAATTTTTTGCTTAATTGCCACTTAACATCGCCTAACAATAAGTCTAAAGCCATAAAGCCGACATTGTGACGATTCTTTTGATACTGGTCGCCTGGATTTCCCAGACCAACGATAATTCTCATATAATTTAGGTTATTTATTTCGATGATTTTATTATACAACATCAATGATTAAAAGACGATTAGTAATTGACTTAGTTCAGATAGAGACAAAATTAAGAAAATCTAAAGATAATTTTTTAGATTTAGTTTATTTTTTTAGATAAACTGAAATAATGTATTTTAAAAATAATTTTTTTAACTATTTTAAAAATAACTGGGGATAATAAAAATTTAATTTATAAAAAAAGACTCTGTAACAACAGAGTCTTTTTTCTTAGGAAGCAGTACCGTGAACTTTTTTATTTTTAGTCACTGTCATTTTAATTGGGGTACCAATAAATCCCCATTTCTCACGTAATCTATTTTCCATAAACCTGACATAGGAAAAATGTAAGTTATCTTTAGAACCGATTCTGATATCAAAGGCTGGTGGGTTGCTGCGGCCTTGAGTAAATTCGTAAATTCTTGGTGCTTTTAACCCCTTGCCTTTAGCTGGTAAATGGATCTTAACAATTTTCATTAAAAACTTTTGTAATTGAGAATCGGAAATTTCAATCTTACGCGCTTCAGCGATTGTGGTTACTAAATCCATAATCTTTTGCACTTTAAGACCGGTCTTGGCCGAAATAAATTGTAGTGGTGCCCAAGCGGCAAATGGTAATTCATGATAAATATCTTGAGTCCATTTCTTAGTATCTTTAAGTTCAACTTTATCCCATTTATTAGCGATTAAAATTAAACTCTTATGGCGTTCAATAATTTCACCCACGATTTTAGCGTCTTGGTGAGTTAGGGGTTCGCTAACATCAAAGACTAATAAAGCAATGTCAGCTTTGTCTAATACATGTAATGATTTACCAATGCCTAATTTTTGGATGCCATCACCTTTATGTCCTTGGCGAGAAATACCAGCGGTATCAACAAAGCGAATTTTTTTCTCACCCCAAGTAATAACGGTGTCTTGTGGTTCGCGGGTGGTATGTGGTTCATCACTAACAATCACACGTTCATAACCTAGAATAGAATTAAGTAGGGAAGATTTACCAACATTTGGTTTGCCAATAATACAAACTTTAATTTCGTCACTTCTATCTTCGACAATTATTTTTTCATCAGCAAATGGTTTCAATTTAATAACTATTTCATCTAACAAATCGCCAGTTCCAGAACCAGTTGTTGAAGATATAAGTCTTGGCTGGCCAAGTCCTAATTTAACAAAGTCTAAGGCTTCAGTAGCATGTTTTTGACTATCAACTTTATTTACTACGACAATTGTTTTTTTAAGTAGCTCAGGATTCTTTTTTAAAGCAGCGGCTAAGTGACGATCTTCAGTTAACAAACCAGCACGATTATCAACCATAAAAATAATTATGGCCGCATCATCTAAAATTTGACGAACTTGTTTTTGAGCTAAAAAATCAATACCACTTTCTGATTTTTTAAATTCATTATTTAAATGTTTAGCATCAAAAATACCAGCGGTATCAACTAATTCGAAATCACGATGATTCCAGGATACAAAACCATAGTTACTGTCACGAGTAGTACCGGCCACATCAGAAACTAGAGCTTGTTGTTTTTCGGTTAGACAATTAAAAAGAGTAGACTTGCCAACATTGGCTCGTCCAAGCAGTGCGACTAGAGGCAGATTGTGTTTATTGTTGTTCATTTTTATTGTTGAGGGGTTGTTAGTGCCCAATTTTCCGCATCAGTTCCTAAAATTAAAACTAGGTCAGGTGTGGAAGTACTATTTTTTAAATTAGTGAGCCAGGCTGGACTATCATAGTTTAAAGTGGCCCCGGTTAAATCTTTTAAAGCTTTAATGGCATCATCATGTTTACCGTAAGATAAATCATAGATAGCACTTTTAGTAATATTTCGATCATTACCATTACTCTTAGTAGAGGTAAAATTATAAGCATCTAGAGTAGTTCCAATTTTACTAGCTAAACCAGTCACCCAAGTGCCATTAACTATTTGTAGATTAACTGGTTGTGTTAAAGGCTTTACGCTGACAGCGGCCGGATTATTACCAAAGATATCTTGAACGAAAGTTTTTATCTCATTATAATTTCCACTCTTAGGCATTAACAGATAAGCACCATCAACTCCTGTTTGATGCACTAATAAACCATCAGCGGAATCATCTAATACCTTATTAATTAAACCAGCCTTATTAATATTTTTATATTGATCCCATAGAGCAATTAAATCGGTGATAGAAATATTAGTATCAATATGTTCTCTTAACTGGTTAGTGATACGAACAATCATGGCCGGTTTAAGTAATGTACTAGTAGATAATAATTTATCTTTTACCGCTTGTAGAATTAATTGTTGACGTTTAGCTCTGGCAAAATCTGATCCTTCACCATTAATTCCATGACGACTACGAGCAAATTTTAAAGCCAAGCTGCCATCCATTTTTTGTAAACCAGTATCAACATGCAAATGTTCATATCTAGAATAATAATTAGGATTATCTTCTTCGCCTAAAATTGGATATGAATAATCATCTAAGGTATGTTCAACGTTAACGGTTACACCACCCAACTCATCAACAATATTTATAAAGCCTTGAAAATCAGCCCGAACATAGTATGTAATTGGTGTGCCCAAAAGATCACTTAAAGCTTTAGCGGTTTCAGCTCCACCAGAACCAACTTGTTTAGCTTCGGCCCTAGCATTAACAGAATTAACCTTTCGCCAAACACCGTCATCACCAGGAACGGTCATATCACGAGGAATCGAAATCATGGATATTTGTTTGGTTGATGGTTTAATACTAACTAACATAATAGTGTCAGTTAAGTAGGCGCCATCGTGTCCAGCACCACCCATGCCAAGAAGTAAAATATTGATTCGGTCATTTTCCTCACCAACTAGTTTTTTATTTGATGAAGTGGCAATATGAGCAATTTGTCCAAAAATACCAGTATTAAACCAAGAATCGCTGCCAGCACCAGACACAATCACTTTGCCGGCAAAAATTATAATCAAAATTATTACAATTGCTAAATAATTAAAGAACTTTTTGCCTTTCTTAGGCTTATTTTCTAAAACTTTGCCATCTTCTGGCTCCATGCCTTGTTTGAAATCTATCATATATAATAAAAAATAATTCAATGACTGGAGCAGTATTGAATTACCAGAATAAAGTGCCAAATTTATGTAATTACTTAAGGTATTATATAATCATTTAGTGTTTTTGGCAACTTGACGTATATTAGCAAAAAAATGACTTAAAGTCAAGCCATTTTATGTATGGTTTTTGGTCGGGTTGCCCGGAATCGAACCGGGATTACGCGAACCCGAATCGCGCGTAATACCACTATACCACAACCCGTTTTTCTATTGTTTAACTAGCCATTCCGCAAGAGGTGGTATGATATCAGCAATTAGGCTATATTCAATAACTAAATCGGCAATTCCGGTGGCCGTTTCTTTCATGGCAGTTCCTTTTTGAGCAATAATGATTATTTTTTTGTTTAAAGCAAAAGCAATGCCTGCTTCAATCGCTCGTCCTGTTGGTTTATTGGTTAAGTCAATGAGTAAGGCATCTGATTTGGCAATTTCCTCCTTAGAGGTTTGCATTAATTTTTTGGCATCACTAAAGGTTTTTTGGTAATTTTCAATGTCACGAATAAAACAAAAATCTTCGAAGCCAGCCTCTTTGGTTAAGTTGCAAAGATATTCAATTTCTTGTTTATTTTCGTCGCCTTTGAAAGAAGCAGTGATAAAAAGTTTCATAGTTTTTGAATTTTTATGAGATTATATTTTTATTATACTATATTTAAAAAATAGAAAACAGCTCAAAAAACTTGACGAACCTAAAAAATAGCCTTACAATGCTTGTAGGTACGTTACGCGAAAGGCCCAGACAGGGGTCTTTTTTTGTTGCCTAAAACCGTAATTTATCATAAGATATAAGCATAAGAAAAATCATATGACTGATAAAAAAATAATCTTTTCTGGTATTAAACCAAGCGGCCGTTTAAATATCGGTGGCTATATTGGAGCCTTGTCTCAATGGGTAGAAATGCAAGATAAATATAATTGTATTTTTTGCGTGGTTGATTATCACGCCATTACTGTCAAGCAAGACCCAGAACAATTAAAAGTTTGGACGATTGAATTAGTTAAAACTTATTTAGCCGCCGGAATTGATTATAAGAATTCTGTTCTATTTAAACAGTCTGACGTCTCAGCTCATACTGAACTGGCTTGGATTTTAAATTGTTGAGGTGCTCGGAT
>Ga0302292_1000196_pt1 | contig 43297 bp, 43 predicted proteins | sample III_Fen_N2_1_FD_194553 | JGI IMG/M metagenome (GOLD analysis project Ga0302292, IMG submission 194553) | Peat permafrost microbial communities from Stordalen Mire near Abisko, Sweden - III_Fen_N2_1 | ecosystem: Environmental > Terrestrial > Soil > Wetlands > Permafrost | place: Sweden: Abisko...
TACATACCCCTCGACTTGCATGTGTTAGGCCTGCCGCTAGCGTTTATCCTGAGCCAGGATCAAACTCTCCATTGTCAAAATTATTATTGTACTTTTTTTCTTCCAACAAAAGTAGTGTCCCGCTCTTCGCTAATTGTTATTTATTATTTCTTTTTAAGCCTTTATTTACAATGAACGTCCCCATATTTTGGGATTGCAAAGATACATACTTTTTATCCATTCACAACTCTTTTTTAACTTTTTTAATCATTATTTTTAATAAGTTTTATTTGATATCATATTATACTCATTATGTGTATTTTACAAAAACAAGTAAACAACCCTCTTCAAATTTATCTTTTACAAAATTGCATACCAGAAGCTATATTTTAACTCTAACAACATGGTTTCCTTGTGGTAATTTCAATATGAAGTCTGTTTTTCCTTGAATAACACACTCAAATTTGTTTCCATCGACAAAGACCGTTTCGGGCTTTCTGTCTAATATAATATAACAGGATGTTACAGATTCTGAATATGAAAAAGTAAGCTCATTATCAGCAAATTCTGCTTTCTGTAATTCTCCAGAAAGCTGTTTTATATAGATAGGATTTATTTTCGATTTTAGAGTATCAAGATTTAAGGTATGTCGACCTTGTGGAATTATTACCTGTCCGTTTGCCTGAGCAAACCACGGTTTCTTATCAAGCAAAAGTCGTTGGTTTTGCCTGCCGATATTTATAATTATGGTGTATGGTGTGGTAATGATCCACTCGTTTTGATTTGATTCGGTAATGGTTGCTTTTCCTGCCAAGACGGTACTTATATTTTTGAAATCAATGAGATTCACCCCATCTTCGGCATAAAATGCCGGACGAACATTATGTGATGCCATGTTATAAGCTATTTGCCTAATTTCTTCGCCTGATGGTTTTTCAGAAGGAAATCCGCCGGATCCTTTTTCGTGGCTTCCAACAACATTGCAGTCGAACACTAATCGATTTTCATCGTTCACTGTTTTACGATACAATTTACCAAGCTGTGCATATCGTTCCGGGCCTGTTCCCCAGCAATTCGAAGGATCTTCGATCTGTAGTGTGATATTATATTTTTTATACAGTTTCAAAGTAAGTTCGGTTGACTCTCCAATATTATCGGCTTCGGCAGGTTGCAAACTGACATCAATACCGGTCATCATCACGTCGAAATTCCCTTTTCGTTTTTTGATATTGTTTAAGAATTCTAAAAATTGACCTTTTATTGTATATGATAATTGTTTGCGATAATTGGCAAAAGACTTCCAGTCTTTTTTGTTTTTCTTCCAATAATGAGTGCTTTTCGAATTAAACAGATCAATGGGATCAAACCCTGATTTTTGTTTAAAGTCATTTCGCACAATCGAATTCATGGGTGTAAAATTATCGGGATTATCAAAGCCTTCGGGATGTGGTTCGAAATACATCTCGGCAAAGTTTACACCATCCCAATCGTTTTTCATCAAAAATTCGTTGATCTCTTTCCATACTTGATTGCGACAGTTTTCATCGGCTAGATTCATTAATTTTCGCCAGTCGATATTTGCATCTCGACCTGTTGCTGTCTTTTCACGCCATTCGGGATGTTTATCCCAAAATGTTTTATTAACCTCGGGGGTTTCAAGCCAGCAATATGCTTGTATTCCATTCTGATGACAGGCTCTAAGAATCGGGATATAATCGACATTGTCATCGTAATACCAACCGGCAACATACACTCGTTTTATTTTCCGTTGACGCCACAAACTTGCCAGTGAATCAATATTTGTATTGTCTTCACGCATTCCAGGATCAAAATACATTTCCATAGCCTGCCGTTCAACGATTCTTTCTAAGCCCAAATCACGTTCCATCCATTCAATAAGGAATGGATATCGCGAATATCCTTTAATAGTATTAGGATCAAATAAAGTGGCAATGCTAATAAAACGACCATTACCAAACATTCCACTTACGGCAATGGGTTGATGCGTTTTTTTTTCAAAAGAAAGTATCGAATCTTTGCGACTATTTTCGATTGGGAAGGTCACCGTTCGGGTTGTCCAGTAAAGTGTATCTGCCGAAAAATGAGAATCGCCAATACAGGAGATGCTTATCGGTGTTTTTTGAAATTTGATTCCTAAAGAAGCACTTAATACAGAAGAGCTATCAATCAACAACCGACTGCCCGATTTTACGGCTTGTAATATTCGATTAAGAGAAACTGTATCGTTCAACGATTTTGCGGTTGCAAATGGAACAACGATTATTGTATAGTTGGCAAGTTTTTCAGACTTTAACTTAGACACCGGAATCTCCGAGCATGTAATACCAGAAACAGAAAGGACGTGTCGCAATGATCGAAAATCATTTTTTTCGGAAACCGCAAGACTATTAATATCCAAAGGAAGAATAAATGCTACGGTTTGGATTTTTTTCAGCCCTGTTTCTGTACTCGACGATCGATAAGAACATCCGAGAAGCATTAACATGGCGACAATTGCAGACAGATTAAGACAAAGACCCCTTTTCATGTGTTATATTTATTTACGTTTTAATTTTCAGATGAAACCCCGAAGGACACACCGAAGCTAATCGCCATATAATCATTCTCGCATGGGATGCAAGTTTTACTTATGGCTATTCATCTAACTATAATTTATCTTGATAGTAATGATGTTAATCATCATATTATTACATAAATGTTCCTTTAGCAAAACATAAGAGAGACAGATTTACTCCTTCAACGATAATCGTCTTAATCCAGGAGCAAATTTCGTAGCAAGACCAACAACGACAAGTGTCATTGCTCCTCCAAAAATTACCGAAGGAACCAAACCCATAAAACGGGCTGCCGTACCCGATTCAAAAGCTCCAAGTTCGTTGGATGAACCAATAAAAATACTATTTACAGCAGCTACTCGACCTCGCATTTCGTTTGGAGTGTAAAGTTGCAGAATAGTGGAACGAATCACAACACTCACATTGTCAAACACTCCGCTGAGCAACAAAAGAGCTGCAGATAAAAAGAAGTTTGTGGAAAGAGCAAACCCTATCATGCATAAACCAAAAGCAAAGACCGCACACAACAGCAATTTCCCTGCATTTTTACCGGGAGTTTTTGCCATTAGCAAGAACGACATAAAGATTGCACCAATAGCAGGACAGGAACGCAAGAAGCCCAGCCCTTCAGGCCCCACTTTAAGAATGTCGGATGCAAATACAGGTAACAACGCAACTGCACCACCAAAAAGGACAGCAAACATATCAAGCGAAAAGGCACCCAACAACATTTCACTTTTAAATACAAAGCGAATACCTTCTCTGATACTTACAAAAACGCCCTCCGAACCCTCTCGTAATAGAGGTTTATGTTCAACCGAAACTAAAGCAATTGCTATAACCGCCAATAAAAAGAATGAAAACACAAACGAATAAGCTGCCACTAATCCGAAAAAGCCATAAACCAAGCCACCAATTGCGGGGCCTAATACAGCAGCAATATGCCAGATAGCACTATTCCACGTGGCAGCTTTGGCTAGGTTTTCACGAGGCACGAGTTGCCCCAATAAAGCCACATGAGCCGGCATAAGGACACCGCGAACAAAGCCTGTTAGAAATATGGTAATAAACAATGGAAATACGCCAAAGCGTGAAAAGCTATGCAAGGAGGGAATACTGTAAACTAACAAAATAGACGATCCCAACAATAACAAAACACTTGTATTGAGTATCATTTTCTTACGATTCCATATATCTATAAAATGACCGGCAAACAAAGAGACACTAACCTGTGGGAGAACTTCAACCAATCCTATCAAACCAAGATAAAACACACTATTGGTAAGACTATACATGTGCCAGCCCACAATAACAGATTGCATAAGTGTTGCAACCGTCAACAAAAAGCGATAAGAAAGAAATTTCCGGAAATTTCCATCTTTTACTACATCAAATGCTTTATTTTCAGACATTCTTTTTTCCGTTTTATTTATAGCAAATATACATTATTTCGAACAGAGTAACTTAATATCAGTCATCATATATCAGCATCTGTTTTAATTATTATCGAACAAGAATATCGCATCGGACTCTATTTATAATAGATAGCGTTTGGCAATAATATAGCAACTGTGGTTATTTCCCAGTTCGTTCAATATCCCGTAGATTTTCCAACTTTTTGGTTTCAAGAAAATATTTAATATCACCAAGATGTTCTTTTACACGTTTATGTCCGAATTCATAAACTTTTGATGCCAAGCCATCAAGGAAATCACGATCATGAGAAACGAGAATCAAAGTTCCGTCAAAATCTTGCAAAGCCGATTTCAAAATATCCTTGGTTTTCATATCCAAGTGGTTTGTCGGTTCATCGAGAATGAGCAGATTTACAGGCTGCAACAGAAGCTTTATCATTGCAAGACGGGTGCGTTCACCTCCCGAAAGAACTTTTACTTTTTTTGTCCAACTTTCGCCACCAAACATAAATGCACCCAGAAGATCTTTTATCTTGGTGCGGATATCTCCAAAAGCAACGTCATCAATTGTCTGATAAACAGTCAGGTCTTCATCAAGCAATGAAGCTTCGTTTTGTGCAAAATATCCAATTTGCACATTATGCCCAATGGTCAATCGTCCATCGAATTTGATTTCGCCCATAATGCTTTTGACCATGGTCGATTTCCCTTCACCATTTTTACCAACAAAAGCAATCTTCTCGCCTCTGGCAATGGTAAACGATGCACCGCTAAAGACCAGATGATCGTCAAAGGATTTAGCCATATCTTCGGCAATAACAGGATAGTTTCCTGAACGTGGGGATGGAGGAAATTTCAGACGAAGTGCTGACGTATCTTCTTCGTCTACTTCAAGTATTTCGAGCTTCTCAAGCATTTTTACTCTCGATTGAACTTGCAATGTTTTTGAATACGTTCCTTTGAATCGTTCAATAAATTCTTCGGTTTCTGCAATCATTTTTTGCTGTTCTTCTGCTTGTTTTTGTTGTTGTTCGCGGCGTTCTTTACGAAGTTGCAGATAAGTCGAATAATTTACTTTATAATCGTAAATACGTCCCATGGTAACTTCAATAGTTCGTGTTGTGATGTTGTCAACAAAAGCACGATCGTGCGAAATAATAATTACGGCACGTCCACTATCTATAAGAAACTGTTCCAACCATTGAATTGATTCAATGTCCATGTGGTTTGTCGGCTCATCAAGAAGTATAACATCGGGTTTTTTTAGTAGAATCTTTGCCAGTTCAATTCTCATTCGCCAACCACCACTAAAGTCACTTGTCGGACGTGTAAAATCTTCACGTTCAAACCCAAGTCCCAAAAGTATTTTTTCAACCTCGGCATCGAAATTTATTTCTTCAATGGAATAATACTGTTCACTAAGGGTCGAAACATCTTGAATCAATTCCATATAACTGTCCGACTCGTAATCGGTACGCGATTCAAGCTGTTTATTGAGTTCTTCCATCTTATGTTGCATCTCGAAAATACCTGAAAATGCTCGCGAAGCTTCTTCAAAAACGGTTCGTGTATTATCAGTCATCAGGTGTTGTGGCAAATAGGCTACAACTTTATCTTTAGGAATTCCTACTCTGCCTGCTGACGGTGTTTGAGCTCCTGCAATTATTTTGAGCAAAGTCGATTTCCCTGCACCATTTTTACCCATGAGGGCAATCCTGTCCTTTTCGTTTATTACAAATGAAATATCTTTAAAAAGCGTACTTCCACCAAATTCTACTGTTAATCCGTCGACTGAAACCATGTATATTTTTTTTGCAAATATATTGAAATTTAGTAATATAAAAGACGGACTATATTTTCTGGATGGCACTAAAGAAGTGTCTAGAAACTCTGATTTTTATTATACTTCAATTATCAGTCGTAGAAATACTTGCTAATTTTTTCGACCAAAACTCTTTGATTAAACAGTTTAGAAATATAGTCATTACATCCAGCAGATATCGCCTTTTCTTTATCACCTGCTAATGCAAAAGCAGTTTGTGCAATGATAACCACACTTTTGTTAAACGTTCTGATTTGACGTGTAGCCTCATAGCCATCCATTAGTGGCATTTTATTATCCATTAATATTAAATCAATATCCGGATTATTGCGACACGCATTTACTGCATCTACCCCATTATCAACTTTGATTATTTCACGACCTAAAGATTTAACTGCTATAGAAATAAGAATTTTCGAAGATTCATCATCTTCTGCTATCAATATTTTTAGTTTTTTTATTGTTTTTTTATCATCAAAAGGTGTATTATAACACTCTTCGGTTCTGTCTGCATCTTTATCGTATGGAATTGTAAAATAGAATGTTGATCCTTTATCCATGATACTTTCTACCCAAATTTTGCCTCCAAGCATTTCCACGTATGCTTTTGATATAGAAAGTCCTAACCCAGCACCTTCATAGTTCCGTGTTAGTAATTCGCTACCTTGTCGAAATCGTTCAAAGATAATATCCTTCTGACTTTTAGGAATTCCGGCTCCACTATCTTTAACATAAAATTTTATAATATTATTTATCTTTTCATAGCCAACTTCAATTACCCCTTTATTTGTAAATTTTATTGCATTCTTTACGAGATTGGTGAGTATGGCATATAATTTTTCTCTATCGGAACTGATTACCGATTCTTTATCGTCTAATTGTTTATGGACAATAAATTGAATACCTTTTTGTTCTATTTCATGTTTAAAGAAAGAATATATATAATCAATCTGTTCATTAATATTGGCTTCAGAAAGTTTTAATTCCATTTGACCCGATTCTATTTTTGAAATACTTATAATATCATTAATAATATTAAGCATTCGTGTTCCACTTTTTTCTATTATACTGATATATGTTTGACGTGTTTCACCCGTTAATTGAGGCTCTTTAAGTAATTCAGTAAAGCCTAAAATTCCATTCATTGGTGTTCGAATTTCATGACTCATATTGGCAAGAAATGCGGATTTTAAACGATCACTTTCTTCTGCTTTTTCCTTTGCGTGGAATAGTTCTTCATTGGTTTGAGTTAATTCTTCGTTTAATTGAAGATATTCTTCATTTTGAACTTCATAGTCTTCACTTTTTTGTTTTAAAAGGAGTTCTATTTTTTTACGTTCTGTTATATCTGTTATAATAATTAACAGACATTTCTGATTATCAAGAACTATTAATTCACCATTTACGAGTCCCCATGTAACAGTTCCATTTTTCATAGTAAACTGTTGTTCTAAACCATCAATTTTATTGTTTTTTTCTAATAGTTGACGTATTTTATTTCGACCTTCAGTATCTATCCATCCTATATCATGTGTTTTTCCCCCAATAACTTCTTCTCGACTATACCCGGTGAATCCTATGGAATAGCTATTTAAATCTACATAGACACTATCTTCCAATCTGATAATGGATATTAATACGGGAGCCAGATCAAAAATTTTTAAGAATTTTTCGCGACTTTCCGATAATGCGAGCTCTATTTTTTTACGTTCTGTTATATCCATTATTATGAGATAGCCTGCAATGATATTCCCCTCATCATCATAAATTGGATAACTACTAATCAATCCGTAACGAATAGAACCATCTTTTCTTAAAAGGATACGTTCTTCATTTTCTATTTTTTCACCATTTATACAACGAAACAATGGCATAGCATCCTTCGGATTGGGGGTTCCAGCCATGTCAATATCGGCCCATGTGGATTTTAAATCATATATTGAGGTATTTTTGAATGATACTTCATCCTGTACCCCAAATAATTCGATGCTTGCTTTATTTGCAAATTTTAGCAATGCATTAGGCATACTAACTAAAATCATGGGGACTGGTGATTGTTCTATAGTCTTTTCAAGAAGTATATTTGTATTTCGTAGCGTTTCTTCAGCTTTTTTTCGTTCTGTTATATCATGAATAACACCAAAAACGATTTTCTTTTCTTTGTCATATTCTGCAATTGAATGAATATCAACGATTACACCATCACTTGATCTGCGGATTTTATATTCAATACGATACGGATTATTTTTTGTAATCAAATTTTCAAAAGTCTGTTTTAATAACATCCGATCTTTTTCGATGGTCAATTGCAAAAATTCGTCTATAGAGACATCTATATTGACTCCTGTTATAAGTCGAGCTCCTTCAGATAAATACAGATGGTTGCTCTCTATATCCAATTTCCAGTTTCCTATTTTAGCAACTTGTTCAGCTCGAGCCAAGCTTCTTTCGCTATCTTTTAGAATATTTTCGAATTGTTTTTGTTCCGTTATATCTCGAGAATTTCCTATTATACCTACTATTCGACCATTTGAATCTCGCCATGGAGTTCTGTAAGCAAGGAATACAAATTTTTTACCATTAATGATAACATACTCTTCCTGTTCAATACCAATTTCTTTTGCTAGAACAAATTCATCAGCTTTTCGAAATTTCAATGCTGCTTCTTCTGGCAATAAATCGAAATCGGTTTTTCCTACAATATCAGAAACCTTATATCCCAAGATTTTTGCTCCTGGTTCATTAATTGTACAATATCTACCTGACAAATCTTTAGCATAAATAGCTTCGGTTGTACTTTCTATTATTGTATTTAATAATAGATGATTCTGAATAAGATCCTTTTCGGTTTGTTCTCTTATCAAAATTTCGTTGTTCAGTTTATAGTTTTTGTATGCTTTATCCGAAATTTGATTTGCAAATGCAAATAACATTTTCGAAATTTTTTCAAATTGAGCCAATGGCATAATAGGAACATCATTCAACGCTTTAATATACTCGGTTTTATCAGCTCCAATTTTGTCTGCATATTGTAGTATTTGATTTTCATCAGATTCTTCACTTCTAATTTGACCTATTAGCCAATTTGCAATATGAGTATTATCGACTGTAATACTAACCCCCGCATCCCATAAACCACCACTTAAGCATCTCTGAATTATTGGTCCATCTACATTGTTTCGACCTATAATAGAATCTGATTTCATACAATTAGAACACCCTATTTCCGTTTTACGAATTACATCAATACATAATCGGCAAAAATTGCTTGGTTTTGTTATTGGATTACCATCGGGATCTGTTATTAATGATGCTACACCATTTATTTCAGCAAACCAATCCTGTAATTTTTGGATTTCTTCTAAAGTAAAAAGGTCATCAAATCGGACTTTATTTGTAAGATCTGCCTTCTTTTTTTGATTGTCAGATAGGTTATTCATGCACAACGTATTTATATAAAAACTTGCTTGTCTCAACTATGGTAAAAATACGAAATCTAATATACTATGAAAAGAAAATACATCAAAAGTATTCACCATTTATTTTTCAATAAAAAGTTTACCCCTTTTGTAATTTTTTTATCCCGATTATTAATACTTTTGTCAACCAATTTTCACAATTTAAATCAAGTGTTAAAGAATGAAAAATACCTACTTTGACCTAATCGAACAGAGTTATTATTTCCCTCAGGAAGGCTTTGACCTACGCGATGGATATTTGACATTTCATGGCGTTTCAATAAAATATTTAATTGAAAAATATGGTACTCCTTTTAGGCTGATGTACTTACCTCGTATCGGCGATCAGATTAAAAAAGCTAGAAACCTTTTTAACAGAGCCATAAAGGCAAATAATTATCAGGGAGAATACAATTATTGTTATTGTACAAAGTGTTGCCACTTTCACCATGTAATTGGAGCAGCTCTGAAACATAAAGTTCAATTAGAAACCTCATCATCTTTCGATATTGATTTGATTGAAAAATTAATCGAAAAAGGTGAAATAAGTAAATCAACCAAATTTATTCATAACGGATATAAAACGGAAGATTACATCAAGAAAATAATGCAACTTCAAAAGGGCGTTCACGAATCGATTGTGGTTATTGATAATAGGCCGGAACTTACTCGTTTTACAAAATATTGCACCAAGGGTACGAAGATTAAAATTGGCATCAGAATGGCAATAGATGAAGAATCACAATCATCTTATTACACATCACGTCTTGGACTTAGGAGCTCTGAAATTATTGAATTCTTTAAAAATGAAATTTTGGGCAACGATAAAGTTGAACTCAAAATGCTTCATTTCTTTGTCGATTCGGGAATCAGCGACTCTTTTTATTATTGGGGTGAATTCCAAAAAGCAATGAAGATTTTTGTAGAGTTGAAAAAAATGTGTCCAACACTTGATAGCATAAACCTTGGAGGAGGCTTCCCTATCAGAAATCATCTGGGTTTCGAATATGATTACGAATATATCATTAAAGAGATTATCAAAAACATCAAGGAAGCTTGCAATAATGAAGGTGTAACAGAACCTGATATTTATACTGAATTTGGCAAATATACCGTTGGCGAAAGTGGTGCAACCATTTTTCAGGTTTTGGAACAAAAGCAACAAAACGATGCGGAGCTTTGGTATATCATAGATAATAGCTTAATGAACACAATTCCAGATGCTTGGTCTATTTATGAAAAATTCATTCTGCTTCCTGTCAATAAATGGGGAAATGAATATAATCGTGTAAATATCGGAGGAATAAGTTGCGATCATTCTGACTATTACAATTCAGAGAATATGAATCAGCAGATTTTGTTACCAAAACTTGACGACAAAACACCGGAGCCTCTCTATCTTGGATTCTTTCATACCGGAGCATACCAAGATGCAATAAGTGGTTATGGTGGCATTAAACATTGTTTGATTCCTTCACCAAAACATATTGTAATTGATCGAGATGAAACAGGAAATTACATCGACTATGTTTATCGCAGCGAACAAACAGTCGATGACATGCTTAATATTTTGGGCTATAATTAGTCTCCACATCTATTCGTTTAGTAATTTAAAGGATCTCTTAATATTAACGATTCCCTTCTACGACGAATCTGTTTCAGTACATTTTTCGACAGGATACAAAGACGTGCCTCAATCAGTCAAGAGAACAAATTGTAGGATTATTTTATTTTAAAAATGGAACTCCTTATTTGCAATCTTAGCTTTACTAAATGTATAAAGCATTTGACGAACATTTGAGCCTTCTTTCAATAATTTATCTGAAATTGACGGATTTTCAAGTTCTATATATTTACAGGTTTCATCAAGGAATAGATCGTTTTTAAAACCATCGAAGGTATCGGTAATCTCCACAAGTATACTATATAAAACATAAACCATAACACGTGATGCAAGCCTGAATGAACCGTTTTTCTCGTCAGGCGAGACTTCCCGCGAGTGTGGCTGGTAAAATAAAGATACATTTTCGACGAAACAATCTTCACAGGTTTTAAGCAAAACAGCCTGTATTCGTAATGTCTCGAAATGAGTTTCGAGATCAGTAATGTGTTTTGATTTATAAAGATCTTCGCTACGTTGCAAGTATACCAATGACAAATGAGCAAGTTCAACATTTTGTTCTTCGCTATCAAACAGATCTCGATGATACATCACCAAAAAAACACGACCAAGCAAATACACTCTGGAGTGATTCCATAGCAATAATGGATTTTGGTGAACAGCTTCATATATAAACCGAAAGGCGTCGTTAGCTATACGGTATTTTCGATTTTCGACAGCCCGTAATGCAGTCTCTATATTTTCTAATAATATCTTATCGGTTGTCATATTATTCAAGTCCTTCGGATAATTCAACATTTGATTCATCAAAAGCTTTCAAAAATAGTTGTGCCTTTTCTCTATTTTGATTCGAGACATAAACAACAAAGCCCATTGCCGGCCCCAAAGCATTCGATTCTGTAACAAAACTTTCAATGGATTCTTCATCAAGAATCTCCGACAAAATCTGTGCTTGCCAAGCATACTGAAATCGGACCAGTTCAATTAAATCGCTATCCATCTGAAATGTTTTTGTAATTCGGACACAAAGGTACTGTTTTTGTCTTTAAGAATTGTAAATTTGTTTCATCTATACATAAAATGAAAATATATGAAAAGACTATTTTTAGCCATACTATTGAGTGTTCCTGTAATGCTGTCTGCACAAACGGGCGAAAAGAATTTTATCGACCAAAATTACATCGAAGTAAATGGGAAAGCAGATTTGGAGGTTGTTCCGGATATGATTTACATTAACATCACCATTAACGAAAAAGACAATTCAGGCAAAACGCCTCTTGACGAACTGGAACGAAAAATGAGGGCAAAATTACAGGAACAAGGAATTGATATAGCGAAAGACCTTTCGGTACAGGATCTTGAAAGTAATTTTAAATTCTATCTGTTATTCAAGCCAGATGTAATGCTCTCGAAAGAATTTCAACTTTTGGTTCATGATGCAAAAACAGCTGGCAACGTCTTTATTGAATTGAAGAAACTTGGCATTTCAAATCTTTCAATAGCAAAACTCGACCACAGCAAAATGGAAGATTTGAAAAAAGAAGTTAAAGTTAAAGCCATAAAAGCAGCAAAATTGAAAGCTGAACTTCTAACTCAAGCAATTGGGCAAAATATTGGTCGAGCAATTCATATTCAAGAAATAGAATATGGCGATTATCAACCTATGATGATGAATACCAGAATGTCAAAAGCATCATATACAGCAACAGATTCTGCACAAGACTCGGAACCGAGCATTGATTTTCAAAAGATTAAACTTTCGTCGACAATTGCCGTAAAGTTTGAATTGAAGTAAAGATACATCAATAAAATAATCTTAGCCTTAAAGCTATTTTTTATACTTTTGTTGGTCTTTACATAACATCTTTACATAATGAAAATAGGTATTGTAGGAGTTGGTTTACTCGGAAGTTCTTTGGCTGTAGCACTGAAAAACAAACTAAAAAACGACATAGAAATCGTAGCCTTTTCGAGCGAATTGACACTCGAAAAAGCCAGAGCATTGAACATCTTTTCAGAATTTCATTCTTACAACAAAATTACAACAGCAATCAATGGGCTCGACATTCTGTTTCTGTGTTCTCCTATAAAAATCATTCTTGAACATATCGAAACAATTGCAAAAACGTCGGAATTAAGCAAACCCATTATTATTACAGACGTTGGTAGCACCAAGCGTCTGATTATGGATAAAGCCGAAGAATGTTTTTCGAATCGTCGGGACATTATTTTCATTGGCGGACATCCAATGGCAGGAAACGAGTTTAAAGGTATTGAAGCCAATGACAAGAGCTTATACGAAAACGCAATATACGTTGTAACGCCAACACCTCAAACCGAAGACGAATATGTAAGCAAACTGATTTACATTATAAAACTCGTTGGTGCAATTCCTCTTATTCTCGAACCAACGAAACACGATAAAGCTGTTGCAGGCATTTCTCATCTTCCACAAATGATGGCATCGGGACTCGTTGATATGATTTCGAAAGAAGATAATGCAGAACTTTCAAAGATTTTAAGTGCTGGTGGATTTCGGGATATGACTCGTATTGCGTCATCTCAATATCGTATGTGGGAAGATATTGTTGAAACAAATAAAGACAATATTTTCGATTTGATAGATCGGTATATTTCAGAGTTAAACTTTATTAAAGAATCCATTCAGCAACAAACTCTTGAACAGGTATTCGACAATGCACGTATTACCCGCGAACAAATTCAAAAAGGTAAAAAAGGTCTCTTATTGCTGTCTTTATTCGAAATATTTGTACGTATTCCCGATGAACCAGGAATGATCCTCAAGATTTCGACCATTTTAGCAGAAGAAAATCTCAACATCAAAGATATTTCTATTCAACACAGCAGAGAACAAGATGGCGGTCAGTTCCGATTAGGATTTGCTTCTTTATCGGATAGCGAACAAGCCGTTGAATGCCTTATGAAACAGGGCTATTTTGCAAAGATTATAGAATAAGGTCATTGATTAATAAAAATAACAGGGAAAGACCTCTCTTTACTTTTACTCTTTAATCATCTTTGCCCCTAAAAATTTATAACCAGCATTTACCTGTAAAAAATAAACTCCGGCAGGGAGTTCTTTTATATTTATTCGACCATCTGTTGTTTCAACGCTTGCTACTTTTATTCCTTCTGTAGAAAATATAGTGACATTTGCTTTCGTAATACCTGTCAGTGAAATTATATCTTTAGCAGGAACAGGATAGACCGAAAACTCCGATTCCCCTGACAATTCTGATGAACCAGTTCCCGAACCACTGAGAATGGAAAGTTTCACTGGGACTACATCACTAACACAACCTTTAGACATCTGCGATACATAATATGTATAATCACCAATCTGTACTATGTTTGGCTTATAGTATTCTCCTACAAAAACAGCTGGTTGTGCAATATCTTTATACCAACTAACAACACTCAAAGAGTCATCACCAAAAGCATATAACTCAGGAATTGAATCTAAATAGCCAATCATATCTCCCGCTCCTGATGGTTGATAAACAAAACGAACAACCACCTTTTGATTTACGGTAGTTATACAACCTTTATCATCTGAATAATAATATGAAATGGGTATAGTATCTTTATGCATTTTAAGTCTTAGTTGTCCTGGATGAAAGGAATAATCTGTCAGTACAGAATCGAAGACCTGTAAAATGCCACCGGTTGGAGATGCAACAATCTGAACTGTTTGGGTTGAGGCACAAACAGTATTTGGAACATAGAGTGTTACTGAAGGTTTCGGATAAACAACAACGGTAAATTCAGCTCCAGCTCCATAACAATCATTCAAAGTGTCATGTTCAAATGCATAATACAACCACGTTCCCGGGCTATTTTGCTTCTGAAATTGGAACACAGCACTTTTAGATACAACATTTGCATTTGCTGTATTTGATCCATCAAGCCATTCAATATTATTAAAATTGGTATAGTATGCTGTATCTTTTATTACAGTTGCATCTCCTTGACATAAAGAAACCATAGAATTAACTATAATAGGCTTTTTTGCATTACAAATTGAAACAATTACTTTCGGTCGATAGATTACAGCAACTTTTACCGGATTACTTTCACAATTATTCAAATTTTGTGTTACATACAGATAGTGAGTTCCGGTATCTGTGTTAGGAAGCACATACTGAAATGTTTCACCTGTAATCAATGGATTCGTTAACGTCGAATCGGAATACCACGTCAATGAATCTCCGGTTGCGTATACATTTTGAGATGTCTTTGGAGTAATATATTCTTTAGACAAAACAGAAGGACTTGGGGTTGAATTTACTTTTATTTTAAGCGAATCGATTGAAAAACATCCATTTGCATTCGTAACTTTACAATACAAATAGTGATATCCTTCTCCGGCGGTCGCAGGCAAAAATGAATTATTCGTTACTCCCGCTCCACTAAAAGAAGTTGTTAGACCACTTGCCGAATAGGAAAGCTTGAATGCCGACTCTGTTATGCAAAAAACACTATCATTGGATGTAAAATCAAAAATTGGCTTTGGCAAGATACTAATAGTTTGTCCCTCTGCACTTTGTACAACGGGAGATGTACTGACAATACGATAAACAAATTGGGCCAAATCTCCGGGAAATGACGCCGGAAAAATTACTGAAACAGAATCTAAACCAGAGGCCGAACTTTCTTTTTCACCGATATAAAGAGGTGTAGAAGAATACCCTCCACTAATAGATCGAATTTCTATTTTAAAGGAATTTTCAGCACTAAACCCTGTTGCTGAATAAGGAAACCAAACCTTATCACCTTCACAAAAAGAACTCTTTACTAAACTTGAAACAGTTATTGACTGAGAAAATCCAGTACAAACGAAAAAGAGAAAAGAGGCTGCAATGAGTAAATTTTTCACAAGAATAATATTTAATAATTTGTATACCCTTGACAAATATAATAAAAATAACCATAAATAACTTTGTCTTAATTTTTTATTTAATATCGAAGAATCAATATAAAATAATCTTTACAAGATAAATCTGTTACTAATTTTATGTACTTTTATATCTAAATTAATAACGTAAAATATGACATATAGATACTTAGCTTTTAGCATACCTTTTTGCCTTATATCACTAGCCTTTTCATGCAATCGAGGAACTCAACCGACTCAAGAAACGGGAAAGAGCAAAGACAGTATTGTCCAAATTCCTGATTCTCTAAAACAAGAAGTTATTCAAGCACCTAAAAACGATCTTGGAAGTTTACCAAGAATTGCCGGAATATATTCAAGAAAAATCAATTCGTTACTTAAAGAGCAATCGGAATGTACTGATGTTGAAAAAATGTTTGCATTCGACAGTATCATAGCATCAGCAAAAATGAAAGCTAACATGCATATTTCTCATGTCTTTGACTCTCTAAAAAAACCCGTTATAGTTTATTTCTCACAAACCAAAAATTTAGACAGTATCAAAATAAAAGAAGTGAGAATGCTTAAAGCAACATACGATTTTATTCAATTGGAAGCCACCGTTGAAGCCGTAAGAAATAGTGCGTTCAATATGCCGTTTACAAGTTTATCAATCTACGACTCAACAGGCAAAAGACTTGACATTGGCGGAGGTATTGGTATAGATAATAAAAAACTCAAAGCTGGTAAAACATATATCTTTAAAGGTCAAATGGATAATGTTTCGAAATTGAAACCCGGTTTTAAAATGATATTTAATGAGCAAATGAAAAAATGGTAATTAAATCGCTTTTAAACCCAGTTCTTCGCCCTTTTTCAACATAAAAGCACGAGCTTCGTCATAATCATTTCGAATAATACCATCAAGAATGGCATCTTTGATGGCATTCTTGATATCACCGACACATTTACAAGGACTTATCCCAAATATTTTCATAATCTCTTCACCGCTAACAGGAGGTTGAAAATTACGCAATTTGTCATGTTCTTCTACATCTATCAGTTTTCCCTTAACTTGTTGTAAATTATGCAAATATCGGCGAACCTTTTCATCGTTTTTAGAAGTAACATCGGCTTCGCAAAGCATCATCAAATCATCAATATCATCACCGGCATCAAACAGTAACCGGCGAATAGCCGAACTTGTAACGACATCCTCGGCTAAAACAATGGGACGTAAATGAAGCAATACGAGTTTTTCCACATATTTCATGTGTTCATTGAGCGGAAGTTTCAGCCGTACAAAAAGTTTTGGAACCATTTTAGATCCAACAAATTCATGACCATGAAACGTCCAGCCGATTCCGGGAATAAATTTTTTTGTATTTGTTTTTGCTATATCGTGCAGTAACGCTGTCCATCGCAACCAAACATTTTCCGACTTTGAACAGACATTATCGAGCACCTGAAGTGTATGTATAAAATTATCTTTATGTCCATACCCATTAATGACTTCAGTACCTTTTAAAAGTGCTAATTCTGGTAATATCTGAGTCAGTAAAACACTTTCATCGAGCAAATTCCAACCGAGTGAGGGTTGTTTTGTTACCATTATTTTTTGTAATTCATCGGTTATCCGTTCCTTTGAAATAATTTCTAACCTGGTTGCATTTCGTTTTATTGCTTCAAAAGTTTCTGACTCTATTGTAAATCCTAATTGTGTTGCAAATCGGACAGCACGCATCATTCGCAAAGGGTCATCGCTAAAGGTAATATCAGGTGCTAATGGCGTTTTAATAATTTTATTTTGCAAATCGCAAATTCCTCCGAAAGGATCGACCAATTTTCCAAAATCTTTACCTGATAATTTGATTGCCAAAGCATTAATCGTAAAATCTCGGCGATTTTGATCATCACTTAATGTTCCTTCTTCAACAATCGGATTTCGTGAATTTCTGTTATAAGATTCTTTTCGTGCCCCAACAAATTCTACTTCTAAACTTTTATATCGGAACATTGCCGTTCCAAAGTTTTTAAATGTAGAAACTTTAATTTTGGGATTGATTGATCGAGCAACATTTTGAGCAAAAGCAATACCACTACCAAGAGTGACAATATCAACATCTTTCGATGGACGCCCAAGTATGACATCACGGACAAAACCTCCTATAACAAAAGCTTCACGACCTTCATCTTCAGCAACATTTCTGATTTTTTCAAACACTGGATGATTTAGGAATTGAGCAAGAGAATCACCTTGTTTTATTGTTATAGGTTTAGAGTTCATTAATATTCTTCAATTTATGGGCAAAAATACCATTAATTTCCGACTTGTGAAATGCTAGATTCTATTTTATAGTTGACCGATTTCCTTAATGATTGTTAGACAATTTAATGTTACCTATCAGATTATTCAAATTTTAAGAAAGATTAAGTATCACAATTCGTCTAAAATACTAAATTTTAAAATAGGAATTTATGGCAACAATTATTACAACCGATGAATTTAAATCAAAAATATTTGATTTTGAGAAAGATACAGACTGGGCTTTCAAGGGAAATAAACCTGCAGTAATAGACTTCTATGCCGACTGGTGTGGCCCCTGTAAGATGATAGCTCCAATTATTGAAGAGTTATCGAAAGAATATGATGGGAAAATTGATATTTACAAAGTAAATACAGAAGTTGAACAAAATTTAGCATCGGCATTTGGAATAAAAAGCATTCCTTCTATTCTTTTTATTCCATTAAATGGTAAACCAAGAATGGCAACCGGAGCAATGACTAAAGTTGGTTTTAAGAATGCTTTTAAAGAAATTTTAAATGTTATTTAATAATTTCAGCACGAAATACTTCGGCAAAATATAGCAATAGTAATGCATTTACGTTTTCAATATCGACATCAACTCCAAGTTCTGACTGAATTGATGTAACTTTTTTATCAGGAATCCCACAGGGAATGATCTTTTGAAAATAATTAAGATCGGAATTTACATTCAAAGCAAATCCGTGCATGGTAACATATCGACTGGCACGAACACCTATTGCACAGATTTTACGAACCTTCGCATGATTATGTATATCAAGCCAAACACCTGTAGAGCCTTCAAGTCTTTCAGAAATGATTGAATATTCTTTTAACGTGCGAATTATAACTTCTTCAAGAGCAAAGATATAATCATGTATTCCCATATTAAACTGTTCGAGATCTATAATTGGGTATCCCACTGTTTGACCTGGACCATGATAGGTTATATCACCACCTCGGTTAATTTTATGAAATGCAACACCAGCCAATTTCAACCATTGTTCGGTTACAAGAAGATTTTTATCTGAGCCACTTTTCCCCAAGGTGAACACATGTGGATGTTCACATAAAATCAATGAATTCGATATTGGTTTTGCTTCACGTTTTGCTTTAAGTGATTTTGCAAAAAGCTCTTCCTGGTAATCCCAAACTTCTTTATAATCTTTTAAACCTAAATTGATTAAGTGAACCGTTCTATTATTCAACATTTTACCATAAGTTTTGTAAAAGCATTACAATAAATAACAGATTAGGCCTGTGCTATTGGTCCTCCAAAATTCATAGGAATAGAACCTCCGGTTGCTCCATCCAAATTTTTGATTTTTCCATGAGCCATTTCATATTTTGTAATATTATCTTGCAAAGCGAGCATTAAACGTTTCGCATGCTCGGGCGTTAATATAATTCTTGATTTCACGGTTGCTTTTGGCAATCCAGGTAAAAGTCTTACAAAATCGACCACAAATTCGGATGGTGAATGGGTGATGATCGCTAAATTCGAATATGTACCTTGCCCAACATCTTCGGGAAGCTCTATATTAATTTCTTGTTTATTGTCCATGGTATTTAATTATTTAAAGGTGTAAGATTTTAAATGTTAATTCTTTGAGCAATTGGTCTTCAGACGCCGTACTATTAACGCCTTTTGCTTTTAAATCGAATTCACGAAGTAACGATATGATATAAATTACTTTCATCAAAGGATAATTATTTTTAGCCGGTAGATAATCCTTTACAAAATAAGGATTTATTCCAAGTGCCGACGCTATAGCTCCCTGTGAGTTATCTTTCAAGCTATGAATCTTCAATAGTTGCGAAAAATAAGTAAATAATGAACTTATGATTACGACCATTGGTGCGTCCTTATTATTATGTTCAAAATAATTCACAATTCGATTTGCTTTTAAAACATCCTTGTATCCAAGAGCTTTTTGCAATTCAAAAATATTATAATCTTTACTAACTCCGATATTTTTCTCTACATGGTCGGGTGTTATGGTTGTTCCTTCCGGCAATAAAATTGCAAGTTTATTTAGTTCGTTGGCAATTTTCCCTAAATCGGTTCCCAAAAATTCTGACAACATAGCCAAAGCTTCTGGTTTTATATTCATTTTTTTCTCTGCCAGATAACTGGTTATCCACGCCGGAATTTTATTATCATATAATTTGGGAGATTCTAAAATGACACCTGTTTTTTCGATTAATTTATATAGTTTCTTACGCTTATCAAGCGATTTGTATTTATAAACAATGACAAGAATTGTCGATTTTAAAGGCTTTTCAGCATAAAACGACAGGCTTTCTATATCCTTCATTTCATGAGCTTCTTTTACCACGACCAATTGGTAGTTTGACATCATTGGGAAACGTTTAGCTGCTGAATCAACAGTACGGACATCGGTATCTTTTCCATATAGTACCGTCATGTTAAAACTTTTTTCGGCTTCTGTCAAAACATTTCCTTCTATATAATCTATAACTTTATCGATATAATAAGACTCGTCACCCGTCAATAAATAGATAGGTTTATAAATTTTATTCTTTAAATCGGCAATAAGCTGATCATATATCATGGTGTAAATAAAATGAAATAATTTAAAGCTTATATTTGTTTTCAAATGTACTCAAAAAAAATGTTTTGCGGAATATTTTGCACCAAATTCTTCGATTACTTTCGTAAATCAAAACAGGAAATGATACAATTTTTAAAACATAATGAAATTGATAAACAAAAATGGGATGATTCTATTAGTAGTTCATCAAGCAAAATTGTATACGCTCTTTCTTGGTATTTAGACTGTGTATCACCTAATTGGTGCGCTTTAATTGAAGATGATTATAAAACATGTATGCCACTTCCTATAAAACCGAAATGGGGTATTCCCTTGATTACTCAACCCTTCGCCTGTCAACAATTAGGTGTATTTTTTACCAAAAGAAGTATAATGACTGATCTAAATCTTTGGATAAGAGCGATACCTCGAAAATATCCACTCATCAGATTATCAATGAATATTGAAAATTCGAAAAATTATTTACGGAAGCAAAAACTTCGAAAAAACTACATTTTAGACCTTTCAAAATCATATATTGAAATATGCAAAGAGTTTACGAAACATACAAAACGAAATATTACGAAAGCTCAAAAAAATATGCTAGAGATTAAAGAAATTAAAATAGATGAGGCCTTTGCATTTCTTAAAAAAAATAATTCTATATTCAATACACATGATTTCAAGAACATTTTTTCAACTATAGAACATCAAAATAAATTACAAATATTTGCAACAATTTCCAATGAAGATTACATTTCTATTGCATTCTTCATTAAAAGTTTTTCATCTTACATTTATTTAGCTTCGTGTACCAATGAAATAGGAAGAAACCTAAGAGCCAATTATTTCCTTATTGATCTGTTTATCAAAGTTCATTGCAATACAAATTCAACACTAGATTTCGAAGGATCTTCGATCGAATCTATTGCTAAATTTTATGCTGGATTTGGTGCAAAAAAATATGAATTTATGAAAATCAAAATATGGAATTTATCCATTTCGAATACTATCTTGAATAATCTTTAAATCAGTAGCTTTATCTTCCATCCCAAGCTTATTATATGATAATATAAGATATTCCATTTGGAGAAGTATTGCATCAATATTATGCATGGGAATATAGTAATAATTTTCAGGATTAATTTTGAGCTTTTTTAAGAAATCATCAATTTCATTGCGACCAAAGACAGCTCCTCTGTTCGCCGGATTTACAAAGAATAAAGCAGAATGCTCATCTATTGGTAGATCGACAAACCGCGGATTTATATATGCAACGGCAAAATTATCGGGAAGATTAAGAGCCATCAATGGAATATTCAAACGTTGACCAATACCTGCATATAGCAAAGCTAACGAATAAAAATTTCCTTTTTTAGTCTGCAATACATTGTTAATGTAAAAATTTTGAGGATTATGAATTGTCGAAAATGTTCTGGAAAATTTTTGCGATTGAAAAAGAATATGATTAATTAATGTGATCTTCTCTAAAGGTGTATTGTCATCACTGATTTCTTCTTTTATATCTGCAATTATTTGATTTAGAATAAATTCAAATGAGTTGAAATCATAACTGGGATACTGATATTTGGCAATCCAAAATGATGCTTCGAGCAGGTCGTGCTTCCCGGAAATGGCCCATTTACTGATTTCTCGTGAAATATAGTTCAATTGTATTTCACGAGTCAACAGCTCGATTCTTTTCTGAATCATTCCATTTTCTGAATTTCCCCACGTCGTTTCTAATTGTTTAATTACAGAAACGCCCTCATCAAATAATTGCTGTTTAACGGCAACAAACACCTCATCGTCAGGGTCATCCAGTAAACGTATAATTGCCTCTATTTTAGTTGATTCACTCATTATTTATTTTAAATCAGGGAATTTGTACCTGTAAATATATATAAATGTTTCATTTTATGCAAAAAAATGATTTAGAAAAAACCTAATAATTATATCTTCTTTCAAAATATTTTTAATTGTTTTATCTTTACAAACATAATATATAGCTGGTGAAAATTTCAATCGTTATTGTAAACTATAATGTTGCCAAATATCTTGAGCAATGCTTAAAATCAGTAGTGAAAGCGATTGATGGTATTGAATCTGAAATATTTGTTGTAGACAATAATTCTGTTGATGGGTCATGTCAAATGCTTCAAAATTTATTTCCAAACATTAACTTAATTGAAAACGTCACAAATGTTGGTTTTGCTAAAGCTAATAATCAAGCTATTAAACAAGCTGGTGGGGAATATATTCTACTTTTAAATCCAGATACTGTTGTTGAAAAAGAAAGTTTTAAAAGAACTATAAATTATATGGATTCTAATCCGGAAACTGGAGGATTAGGAGTTAAAATGATTGATGGAAATGGTAATTATTTACCGGAATCAAAACGTGGTTTTCCTTATCCAATAGTAGCGTTTTATAAGCTTTCAGGTTTATCTAGGCTTTTCCCGAAATCTAAATATATAAACAAATATCATCTAGGTTATTTAGACAACGACAGCATTCACGAAGTTGATGTTCTTTCGGGAGCTTTCATGCTTATCAGAAAATCTGTTTTAGATAAAATAGGATTACTCGACGAAACTTATTTTATGTATGGTGAAGATATCGATTTGTCATACAGAATAATAAATGCAGGTTACAAGAATATTTATTTCCCAAAAACGACAATTATTCATTATAAAGGACAAAGCACACAAAAAGGTTCACTTAATTATGTAATACTTTTTTATAAGGCGATGAAAATTTTTGCAAAAAAAAATTTTTCAAAATCGCATGCTCGGAGTTTTCTATTTTTCATAAATATCGCAATATATTTACGAGGGTTTATATCTTTAATTCATAGAACTATAGCAAAACTGATCTATCCAATTTCCGATTTTATAGTACTTTACGTTAGTTTTGCCATATTCTCACCATATTGGAGCAAATATAGATACAACAGACCTGATTACGATTTCCCAGCTTTTTATTACCATATTAACATTCCGATCTATGCCACAATATTAGTTATATATATTTATATTTCTGGCACTTATATTCGTCCTATAGATATAAAAAAGACTATTAAATCAATAGCTATCGGGATGCTTATAAATCTAGTCCTTTTTGCGTTACTACCTGATGAGTTACGTTTTTCGAGAGCTATGTTTTTAGTTGGCACAGTTGGCACTTTTACAATAATTCCACTTTGTCGAATTGCATTACATTTTATAGACAAACAAGATTTTGAAATAAAATCAAAGCAAAAAAGGCGAACAATTATTGTTGGCAACGAAGACGAATGCTTAAGAGTCAACAAAATAATTAAAGAGTTAGATAAAAAAGAAATAATTATTGGTTATGTGTCAAATATATCAAACAATGATTCTTTTTTTATTGGCAATTTGAATCAACTAAAAAGTATAATCAAAATACATAAAATTAATACTGTAATATTTTGTGAACAAGATATTCCTGAAACTATTATTATCAATAAAATGATCCAAATAGCCATTAAAAACATTGACTATAAAATTGCACCTCATCATTCTCATTTTATCATTGGAAACGAAATATCCAACTCTATTTCTGATATTTACACAATAGACATCAATTCAATCGCGTTACCTCGAAATAAAACACTAAAAAGAATATTCGACATTAGTCTTTCCTGCATTCTTCTGATATGTTCACCACTTCTAGTATTCTATTTTGGGAGAAAAATTGGTAAACTAATTAAAAATTGTTTGATTGTTTTAGAATTAAAAAAGACTTGGATCGGATATAATAATATTGAAACAGATAACGATCTGGAGTTGCCAAAAATTAATGAAGGGATAATTTTCGTAGCTTCGGAAATAGACCTTGAGCCTCAACAAATCCTAAAAATGAATATTATATATGCAAAAGATTATAGTATCTTCAAAGACATTAATATCATTTTTTATAATTTTAGTCGTTTAGATTCCTAAATTTTTGATACTTTTAGGGAATATTTCAATTGATTTAATATCTTTGAACGTTAAATTTGTTCGAACAAATATTTTGGAAAGAACATACAAACTTAAAAATCTGATTTTTAAAAACTTATATATTTCATGAAAAGATTACTCTCCTTACTTTTCTGCATTTTGTGTTTTAATTTTGCATTTTCACAAACCGATGATGAAGAAACATCGGATGAAAAAGAAATTAGAGAAAAAATAGATGATGCATTTTATCTTTATCTAAATGAACAATATGCAAAGGCTCTACCTGTATTTAAAGAATTGGTATCGAGAGATATAAACAATGCTAATTTAAATTATCTTACAGGCATGTGCTATTTGAAACTTCCATTCGAAAATGGACGATCAATACCATATTTGGAAAGAGCTGTTAAAAATTTAACAAGACACTACACGGATGGCTCATACAAAGAGACCAAAGCTCCAGTTGATGCTCTTTTTTGGCTAGGTTACGCCTATCATTTGAATAAAGGGTATACGCCAGCTCAAATTTATTACAACAAATATCGGGATACTCTACTTGTATCAGACATTTTTAACATTGAAATGGTTGAACGACAAATAGAATCATGTAAGACAGCAAAAGAACTTTCAAAAAATCCTGTTCCTGTAGAAATAGAAAATCTTGGAAATTACATAAACTCTAGATATAAGGATTATAATCCATGTCTAAATGGATCAGGAACATCGATAATTTATTCAAGAGTTAAACCAAAGAAAGATAAAGATACTGACGATCTGAACAGATACACCAAGACTGAATTACAGATTTTAGAATCACATTGTGACTCAACCGGAAGATGGATGAAACCAAAAGATATTTCAAAAGAACTTGGCACGAAAGGAAACTGTAAAACATTAAGTCTTTCTGCTGATGGAACAGAATTACTACTCTTTAAAGATGATTTAGAAAATGGAAGTGTTACAGGTTACAAAGCTGCAAGTATATACTATGCCAAGAAAAAAGATAGTGTTTGGACAACTGCAAAAATATTGAACAGCAATATAAATTCGGTTTACTGGGAATCAAATGCCACGATATCTCCAACAGGGAAAGAAATTTATTTTACCAGCGATAGACCCGGTGGATTCGGCGGATTGGATATATATGTATCAAAACTTCGTAATGGAATCTGGGGTCCAGCAGTCAACTTAGGACCAACCGTGAATACGAAATATGACGAAGAAACACCTGTGATTTTACCAGATGGGAAAACATTATTTTTCTCTTCAGAAGGTCATTACAACATGGGCGGATTCGATATTTTTTACACGACAATGCTTGACTCATCAAGATGGACAGAACCAATCAACATTGGATATCCAATAAATTCGACCGACGATAATCTATTTTTTGTTCCTATTGGAGATGGCTCAAAAGCATACTATTCGGTTGCACGAAACGAAGGTTACTTTACTTTTGGAGAAGAAGATATCTATGAATTGGAATTTGTTTACGATCAATCGAAACTTCCAGAAATAAAATTAAGCGGGAAATTACAATTTGAAGATATGAATCAACTTGATTCTTCATCAAAAATTTCGGCAATAGATACCATTTCAAAGAAAACAATCAAATCAATAGTCCCTGATTTAGAAACAGGTAAATACGAAATGTCTCTAAAACCCGGCGAATACGAAATTCAATTTAAAGCGAATAATTACAGAGAGGTGACTAAATATATTTCTTTACCCAAAGCCCTGAGACCAACTCCTGTAAATATTGATGCCGGCTTGGTTCCAGAATCAATTAAGCAAAATAAATATTTTGAAATCAGAAACGTTTATTTTGGGACAAACTCTTCAAGCCTAGACAGAGAAGCCTTAATCGCCATTGAAAAGCTATATTCAACAATGAATGAAAATCCCGGATTATATGTTGAAATCATAGGGCATACCGATTCTCAAGGATCTGACGAGTTTAATGAAAAACTGTCAAGAGATAGATCACGTGCAGTGATAGATTACCTAATAAAAAAAGGTATTGATCCGATGCGTTTTGTTGCAAAGGGTCTTGGAAAAACACATCTTGTAGCCAACGATTTAAATGAAACGGGAACACTTATAAAAGAAGCTGCTAAATATAATCGAAGAGTAGAAGTTAGAGTTTTAAAAACCGATAATAACGAAATCGTCACAGTTGATGAATATATACCTGAGAACCTGCGATTTAAAGAATATAACAGATATTCAATTATAATCGAAGAAAACGAAGAATTCGTTAAATTTTCCAATTACGATAATTTAAAACCAATACTGAAAACAATCAGTGCTCAACCAACTCAAACAGGCTTTATTTACTATGGCGGAGATTTTAAAAAGCAATCGGAAGCTTCTAAAGCTTTAAACGAAATTACAGCTAAAGGATATCAGAATGCTAAAGTTGTTGATTATTTCTATTTAAATAAACTAAACAAATTTGTTGTAACCAATACCGTTGACTGGCCAAGGAAATTTACCATCCAACTTAAAGCTTGTGACAAACAGGTAATAATGGATGCAAAATTTATTGATGGAGTAAAAGAAGTTAAAACCAAAGATGGATACTATCGCTATACATATAAAGAATTTACCGATCTAAATATTGCAAACGAAGAACTTAAAAAAATGGTAGAAAAAGGTTTTGTCGATGCATTCATCATTGAAATAAGTAAATTGAAATAATCACTCCATTCCCGATGAAAAAGGAAAGCATGACCATCAAAGATGCATTGTCGAAAGCAATGGATTGGTGTAGCAAAATGGAACGAAGCTCCTTTGATGTAAAAATAAAATTGTCGGGCTGGGGAATCGGGAATGAAGATATTAATAAGATAATAGAAACCTTGGAAGACGAAGGTTTTTTAAATGCCAACCGATATATTGAAGCATATATTAAAGGAAAATTAAACTACAAAAAATGGGGACGCATAAAAATCAAATACCACTTGAAAGCCAAAGGATTTAAAGATAATATTATCGATAAATCAATACAGGAACTTGTCGATGATGAAAAATACTATGCCATGATTTTGGATCAACTCCGTAAAAAAAGCACATCGATAAATGACAAAGATGAATATATCCGGAAATCGAAAGTAATAAACTTTGGTGCAAGTCGTGGATACGAAACAGAACTCACTTATCAATGCCTCAATCAATTATTCAGTTAAAACCTACAATATGATAACAACAGAACGAGTTAAAGAACTCGTTGAGCGTCAGCAGACACTCAGGAGGCATCTTTGACATCGACAACAGATTAATACGTCTCGAAGAAGAAGAACAGCGGACAGCAGATCCCTCATTTTGGGAAAACCCTCAAGAAGCCGAAAAGCAATTAAAGAAAATAAACAACATAAAGAAATGGACTGATGGTTATGCCCTGATAAATCAGTTAGTTGACGATATGCTGGTGGTTACCGACTTTGTAAAAGAAGCTGCGGCTACGGAACAGGAACTTGAAGATCATTACAACATTGCTCTCCAAGCAATCGAAGATCTGGAATTTAAAAACATGCTTCGAAGCGAGGAAGATCAATTTGGTGCTATACTCAAAATAAATTCAGGAGCTGGAGGTACAGAAAGCCTCGATTGGACTGAAATGCTTATGCGAATGTATACACGTTGGGGCGAACGAAACAAATATCAAGTAAAAATCCTTGATTTTCATAAAGGTGACGAAGCTGGTGTGAAATCAGTAATACTTGAATTTATTGGCGATTATGCTTATGGCTACTTACGAGGAGAAGTTGGTGTACACCGTTTAGTACGGATTTCGCCCTATGATGCAAATGCCCGCCGACATACTACGTTTGCATCGGTTGATGTGAATCCGGCAATTGACGATACCATTATTATCGAAGTTAATCCTGCGGATATTGAATGGGAAACATTCCGTGCAAGCGGTGCCGGTGGACAAAATGTAAATAAAGTAGAAACAGCCGTGCGTTTACGACACAACCCAACAGGTATAGTAGTCGAAAATATGGAATCACGATCACAATTGCAAAACAAAGAAAATGCAATGCGACTGTTGAAGGCTCAGCTTTATGAAATTGAACTTCGCAAACAACGCGAAGAGGAAGCAGCTCGCAAAGGGGTGAAAATGAAAATTGAATGGGGATCGCAAATCAGGAATTATGTTCTTCATCCATACAAACTGGTTAAAGACTTACGTTCGAACTACGAGACTTCAGACGTGCAAGGCGTTTTGGATGGCGATTTGAATGAATTTATCAAGGAATATCTGATGTTTATAGCCGAATAGCCACACAGCTTAAAACAATAGATATCAAAATCGAGGGAAAATAAATAATAGAATATTATATGCAATTTTTTGAACAAAAAGGTTATAGTTCCTCGCAAATAGCCATCTGGTTATATAGCAGTTGCCCCCCTCTTTGCCATAATACAATATCATGTAATATAACACAAAATCATTTAAACATTTACATCCCTAATTGTTTTATAAATTACTACCACTAACCGAATTCAATTAATGTTTAACAATAAAACCCAATTAAAAAATGGCGACTTAAACTAACGACATCATCACTCATGGACTGAGTGGAACTGTGGGCGATATGCTCGTATTCTCGTAACGAGGCGGAAAAATAATTGTAAGCAAAATTGCCGACCTTAGCAATGTACAGCTTACCGAAAAACAAACAAACAAACAAACGGTTTCAGGAAGCAGTAATCTATGCAAAGTCTGCATTTGCCGACCCTGCAACCAAGCAAACTTACGCCGATAAAGCCACAGGCAACCTAACCGCCTACAATGGGGCTATAGCCGATCTGTTCAATACTCCCGAAATAGAGCCAATCTACAGAACTACACCGGAAAACTGGGCGATACCATTACGGTACGAGCAACCGACGATTTCAAAGTAAAGCAAGTTACTGTTGCTATTTACAATAGCGATGGCAGCTTAGTGGAAAAAGGCGATGCTCAGCTTGATGCAACGGGTTTGCATTGGGAATATACAACCACCGCGGTAAACGAAAAGTTGAGCGGCGATAAAATAGTGGTTCAAGCAAGCGATTTGCCCGGAAATGTGACAAAAAGTCAGAGCAGTTTGTAAAGAGGGAAAAAGCATTTTGGTCGGAACGGTATCGGAGAAACAGAGTAACGGTAATGTGAAAAAAGGATGAAAAAACTGCCGTATTGACGGATTTTGAAAAAAGTTTCAATAGTGATATTGAAGCTTTCCTCGTTTTAGGACGATAACTTATTGTCAATTATGAGTTATGAATTGAAGGGAGCTGGGAAACCTGACAGGTTTGGATGGGTCAAAATTTCCTATCTTGATACTCTTTTCAAGATTAAAAAGAGTAGCTAAACGATGTCGTTTTTACCTTCGTACCACCAAAACGCACCTTCACGCCTCAAATAAAGGCACTCATAGACATAATATAAAATGGTATTGAAAATGGATATATCTTTACAAGTAAAAATGCAAAAATGTACTCCAACGGAATTATGAATTATGAATTATGAATTGAAACAGCCAGTGAATTCAATGGTATGGGGATAGAGACGCAATATTTTCGTCTTACATAAAACAAAAACAACTGTTTAAACCTGACAGGTTTTTAAAACCTGTCAGGTTTAAACAGTTAAATAGATAAAAAACGAAACAGAAAGAAAAACAGTCCTACACAATTATTGAAAAGTACAGTATCAACAATTGTCCTGTTAACATACCCAAGGCGGGTGCGGAATAGCAGGTTATCGAATATCCGCAGTTTTTAAACCTGACAGGTTTTTAAAACCTTCAAGGGCTTATAAGTGATTTTATAATTAACTGATTTTTAAATTATTATCGAAAGAGTACAAACTAATGGGGACAGATTGGGATAAAACTTATACAAATTACTCTTTAGCCGAATTCCAATGAACCAATTTTGTGTAAAATTACACTAATAACTGAAAAATTGTAGTTGGTATTGGAATAAATTTAATTTTGAAGCATAATTTTTAACTATGTATTTCAAAATGGCAAAAGAATCTTATCAAAACACGTTTGTAATCCGTTCTTACGGATTTTCTGAATTAGCTCAGTTGTATTTACCTAATATTTCTCGTAATTCTGCAAGTTATCGGTTAAAATGTTGGATTGAGAAAAATACTGAACTCTCTACAAAGCTAAAACTACAACCGTTTACAAAAATTCTAACTCCAGCCCAAGTACGTCTAATCGTTGAATATTTAGACTTTCCCGAAGTTATAACAACAAATTAATGTTCAAACATCATTGAACATCATCGAATAAAATGTAAAATCTATTATTTACATTGAACTTCAACAAGGACGTTTAAACATAATCATTTCACCAATTCCCCCCAATGTAACATTGCAGAAAAATAAAATGCAATGGCACAAAACGAAGTAAATTCTATAATCACAACTTCATCAGGCATCTTCGGAGGACTGAGTAAAGCTTTTTCGGCTCATATATTCATCATGGCAATTACGCTACAATCTCTGCTGGAGGTAGTGGTGTATGCCTCTGTTTCAGCCGTTGTAGGTTATTGCATCAAGTTGGGCATCGACCTAATCACTAAAATCTTTTTTCGCAAAGATGAATAAGCTGATGAAAATAGGAATCTTCGGTGGCTTAACACTTGGTGCTGCTTGGCTTTTCAAATTGAAAACCATGTCAAGCAAACTAAAAAGTAGTTTGTCTAATCCCCGTATCCATAAAGTTGACCTTAAGGGAATTGCATTCAGAACCGAGATAAAACTGCAAAATCCGACCAAAAACAGCATGACCATCACCAAACCAGTAGTGTCAATTTCAACAAATGGTAATGAGATTACAAGTAGCAACCCCGAATCAAAATCGTACACCATAAAACCTCTTTCTGTTACCATGATTGACACCATTGAACTCATTATTCCATGGACATCATTCACAGATATTTTAACAAAAATCCCAGCAATCATAGCAGCTTATAAAGCAGGAAAAACCAAATCCATTTTAAAAGAATTAGCAATTCCCCTTGAAATGAATTACAGCCTGTATGCCGATGGACTTTTTTTTGAATCAACCCCTCAAAAACTCATGTAATGAAAACTCGATTTGTAAAAGATGATATTACGGCAGGCTATCGCAACATCGTTGATGGCAGAGAATACAATGTATATTTTGTTCGCCCTCAAAACGAGGACAATATTATACTTGATGATGGTGAAGTTGAAGATACTGTTGAGCTGATGAAAAAGGTTGTTTGGAAGTATATTGACGACACCAAACAAATTGCTCCGATTTTGGAAGGCAAAACAGTCCGTCAAACCTGCGAAATCATTTGGAACTTCTTGTACAATCATATCCAGTACAGATTGGATAAAAAAGGATTGGAACAACTACGCCGACCTTGCCGAAGTTGGGCTGAACGAAAACAAGGTATTGACTGCGATTGCTTTTCAATATTTGTATCGAGCATCTTAACCAATTTACACATACCACATAAGTTCCGCATTACAATGTATAGTGCTGGTGTATATCAGCACGTGTACGTGATTGTGCCAACTGGAAACGAATATATTACCATCGACTGTGTGGTGAGCAGATTCAACTATGAAAAACCATTTTACAAACATAAAGACTTCACTATGAATATAAACGGAATTAATGTTGCTGTCCTTTCAGGAATAAATGATAAAGCAACGGACGACAACGTGGTAGATATGCTTTCGGGAATCGAAGGTATAGGCGAAATAAACGAATCGGAAAACAAACGCTTTTTGTATGAGCATCTTGTTCGTACTAGAAATATGATTGCTGCAAATCCTGCATTAATCAGTAGTGTTGATTATCCACCAGCCTTTCTTGAAATGCTCGACTATGCAATTAAACATTGGAATACTCCAATGAGAGATGCTGCACTCGAAAACCTTGCACGAAACGAGAATGAACTCAATCGAATGAATGGTTATTCGGGTACTGATGATTATGAACTTGATGGTCTTGATGACTTGTTTGGATTTGATGATGAACTCAATGGTAAGAAAACGGGTAAAAAAGGTTTTTTCAAAAAAGTCGGTCAGGCAGTAAAAAAAGGAGCTGTAGCAGCTACAAAACTGGCTGTGCGTTTCAATCCTCTTACCATTACCGCTCGAAATGGATTCCTACTTGCAATGAAACTCAACTTGAAAAAGATGGGAACAAAACTCAAATGGGCGTATGCAACAAAAGAACAAGCAGCAGCCAAAGGTGTTTCGGAAGCTCAATGGCAAAAATCTAAAAACGCATTAGCAAAAATTGAAAAACTCTTTGCCGACCGATTACAAGGTAAAAAATCAGCCCTAAAAAATGCAGTCCTAAAAGGGAAAGCAGGTGGACTAAACGGAATTGATGAAGAGGGTTCGTTGGAAGGACTTGGTGTACTTCCTGCTGCTGCAATAGCTGCTGCTATCCCTGTAATTACATCAGCATTAAAAGCTTTGGTAGATTCTGGAGCGATGAAAAAAGAAGAAGCTCAAGGTATCGAGGACGAAGTAAAATCAAAAACGAGCGAAGCAAACGCATCAGCGAATGAAAGTGATATGTCATCGAATGCAACAGGAACAGAATCGAGCAACGGTGCAAGTTCAAATGCAAGTTCGGGAGCTGATTCGAGTGGTAATGACGATTCCAAAGATAGCAAAGGCATATTCGGATTTGTAAAGAAACAACCGCTGGTTGCTATTGGAGGTGCTGCATTAGGAATTTGGGGATTAACAAAACTTTTAGGAGGAAAAAAGAAAAATGCAAACGGACTTGGTCGTGTTCCTAACAAACGCAAGAAAAACAAGAAACAACCCAATAAAATGAAATCAATAGAATTCAAATAATTTTTAAAAGTAGCATTATGACAAAGAAAAAGACAGTACCCAAAAAAGCACCAGCAAAATCGAAAGAAGAAAAGAATTCTAAATTAGGATTAGGTGCAGTATTAGAAGAACTCAAAACGCCTGGACTAATTATTTTAGGAATGGTTGGAGGAAATATGGCTGGAAAGCTGATTGACAAAGTTATAAAGGTCGATGAAACTGCAACGGGAATTCAACCAAAGGCATTTATAAAACCAGTTGTGCAAATAACAGCAGGTGTTGGAGGTGCGTTGTTTCTGAAAGACAAAAATCTCAAGTTGATTGCATCGGGCATAGCAGCAAGTGGAATAGCTTCATCAGTTAAGGTATTCCTCAAAAAAGATATTCTGCAAGGCTTAACCAATTTCGCTGGACTTGGTGAAACAGCAGAAGTAAAGAACGTTTTTCGTGAACCGATAAATCTACAAATCGAACCATATTATCCAAACTTACCTGCATTAACTGGAGGTGGTGATGAAAATGAAATTGACGGTATCGCTAAAATTCCAGTTGAAACCGACGATTTTTCGGGCACTGAATTGGGAGACTACACTGAAATAAAAGAAGTACAAATTTTATAGAGTTGAGCGTTTTGAACTTTTCGTTTTGAGTTGGGAAAACCAAGCATTACGAGGGATTCAAAGCCATTAAAGAAGAAAAAGTAAATCATAAAATCAAAATTAATAACTAAATAACATGACACTAGGAGACATAACAAACAGCGACCTTGATTTAATGGGAGCTATGACCGATGACGAATTGATGGGAGCTTTAGAAGCAGCAAGTCCATTACAACGCAAAGCTTTTATTCGTAAGATGAAACAACCTTTTACAATGGCTTCGGCAATTGCTGGAGGAAAATCAAGTTCTCGTGGCGAATTTGAACAAAGAATCAGCCTATTACCTAAAGAAATTCAAGAAGGTTTGGCTCGCAAATCATTACAAGCTGTTGATGCAGCGTACTATGTAACGAAAACGGTTTCGGGCAATCGTATCGCCAAAATGTTGAAAGATGATGATACCAAAATTGTCGGTATCTCAAATATTTCGGGAGGTAAATTTGAGAAAGGAAGCGTGATGCTGTTGAGCGGAATCGTGATTCTCGCATCGGTTGGTGTTGCAAAACCCGAAGAAGGAAGCTACGATGTGTTACCAAGCATTATTCGCAATGGTGAGTTCGAGTTCAAAGCTAACGGTACAACCATTGTCCCTATTACCTCGCTCGAAGTGTTCAATACGAGTGGAACAACTCGTCAAAAAGGCTTTTACAAGCTCGACAACCCCAAAATAATTCACGACCAACAAGCTATGGAATTGAACATTGAATGGGGAGCGAATGCTGTTGCCGATACTCATATCAGAGCATTACTTATTGGAACTGCCGTAACCAAATACTAATCGTAACCCGACCTGCAAGGTGAAATATACTTGCAGGTTTAAATCTCAAAAACCATGAGCAAACTTGCAATCAAATATCAAATCATCAAAATCGTAGTACCTATTGCCGAAGCATTAGTAAGCGTAACAGTCAATTCGGACAAGCTATACAAACGTATTTCGGGATTGTTGATAACAATGCCATTTGATATTCCTGCATCGGATAAATCTCAATGCTCGATAATCATTAACGATAACGAGATTTTTCCTGAAAATTTTGAGGTAAAACTTTTGGTTAGTGATTTAGCAATACCAGTTAATGAAAGGTTTTATGGGATTGAAGAACAGGCAGAAGGTTCAACGGTTAAGATTAAATTTAAAGATGGTGGAGCTGTTGGTACAGTCTATCCATATCAAGCAAGTTTATATTTAAAACTGGAGGACAGAATCTAATGTGTCATTGCAAGCCAATAAAAAAATGGATTGTTATTCCAATTTGGTCAGCACCATCGGGCGTTTCCAATATTGAATGGAAACTACCTGCAAATGTTGAAAAAGTTATTGGTGTAGCATTTACTATCACCGATTTTAATGGAGTTTTTCCTGTTTCAAAAATTGGCGAAATCAGTTTGCTGGCAAATGAAAGACTAAGCCATCCACTCAATTTTGATGTATATAACAAACCGAAACTTCGCCGAGTTGATAAGGAAGAACTGGAACTTTCAGAACCTATTCGAAGCGGAACAAGAGTTGAGGGATATTATCGCAATTGTACGGACATCGAGCATCAAGTGAATTTATATCTGCATTGCATACTTAAACATGAATAATTATGGAATCGGTAATTGAACATTTAAACAGATATATTCCGCAGTTGGGATATTCAAATTTTATTTGGAGACCACGAAAAGTTGTGCTGAACGAACAAACTCCGAAAACGACAATCATGGCTCAAAATGAATATTGGTATTTGAAACCGCAATCGGTGATTGAAGGATTAAAAATCTTTGCAGACAACGATTATATCATTACTGATGCAACAACAACAGCAGAACCCGAATTCTTAGTTAAACCGCTTACAGGACAGATAGATATTAGCGTTCCCGTCAATTCACGACAAGTTTTAGTATTTATCCAAGTAATTCCGCAAATATGAAAAAAACGAAATTAAAATATAACTACAACAATATTAAAAGAAGCCTCCTTGCTTACATTCAAGATGGTTTTGATTTGTATTATTCTGTATATTTTTATATTGGTAAACAATGGAAAATACGGATAAATAGATTACCCTATTCTCAAATAGATTCCTTAGCCAATCATGTAAAGCTTGACATGCCTCAATCAGTAAGATTAGAAGTGTTTGATGGTAAAGATGCTGAAAATCCCCATTGGGTATATGAATATGAGGTTAGAAACGATGAATCGGCTCTGAGCAATTCCGCTGCTGAATCATTTAAGTCTACTTTTAATGGTTTTGGTGAAGCTGAAATAAATAATATCGTTGACCAACGACTTCGTGAACGTCAACAGATAGAAGAATTCAATTCTCTTAAGAAACAAGTAACAGAACTAACCAAAGAACTAGAAGAACAAAGTCAACAAGTTGAACAACTCGAAGATGAAAACGAACGTCTCCAGTTGGAACTTGAGAGTAAAAGTCAAATTCGCTATTATGCAGGAATGCTTGGCGATGTTTTAGAGGGAATTGGTATTTCAAAAGACAAAATTCGCAATCCTATTGCAACACTTATGGGGATTTCCGATAACGAAAAACCAACGGAAACCAACACTAATAAGCAAGATACATCGGGTATTGTTGAAGATGATGATGAAACAGAACCCGAAAATCCCGAAGTAAAAAAACGAGCTGAAGTAATTTCTTTGATGACTGATTATTTACAATCGACCGATAATCAAACTTTAGCAAATCTGTTTACCATTTTTTCAGATATTGAAAGCAATCCAGCGGTTGCAATTGATGTGATGAACTTCTTACACTCAAAAAATTAAGACCATGCAAGCATACGAATACAAAGTAAAAATTGAGGCAAACTCTGATGCAGAAGCAAAGAAAATATTATCGGCAATGTTCGAACTGATGAAAGCTGCACGCAAAGAAATGACCACAACCGAATTCATTGATTTTGCTGCCAAAGTAAAACCATCACAGATAAAAACAGCAAAAATGTTCGTGAAATAATGGGTATCAAAAAAAAACATATTGATTCATATTTGGATAATCCAAAGCGGATTCTTGTAGGTGGCGTTGTTGTTGGCATTGGAGGCTTTTTGCTTTACAAATTAGGTAAGAAAATTATAGCCGACATGAATAAAAAAAGCACCGAAAGTCAAGCCGATGATAGTCCCGAAGTGCAACAAGCAATGGCAATGCGTTCGGCAATCAATCCATCGGGAGTATCATGGTTAAAGTCAATGGATGGAACAAACACAACGGCAATATTTGATACAGCAAAACAAATCAAAAAACTCGATGCAGTAAGTACAGCTTATCGCAACCTTTATAGTGATGATTTGTTGATGGATTTACAAAGTGAACTTAGTACCAGCGATTATCAGAAATTTTTGACAATGGTGTCGAGTAATCCTACAAAAACAGGAAGCAAGCCACAAACATTTGCCAAGAAAAATCAAATGATTGTTTCAAAAGCTGAAGTATATCTTCGAACATCGCCCGATGCAAGTTATCACGGTGCAGTTTACGAAATAGGTGAAAACAAAAACATCATTCGCAAAACTAAAGTTGGTGAGTTTTTAGGTTATGCAACAGGTCGCCAATCATTCGACACGAAAAACAATGTCAAATTTATTGAAATTGCCTATTTGATAAAGAAAGACAATTTACCAACTAACTTAAAACCGTATGCTGGGAAAAAATATGCGTTTTGGGTATCATCAAGTGCAAATTTCATAGACCAGTTTGAATACTTTGCCGATTTACTCAAACAATATCCAAATCTGCAAAACGAAGTGGCTTATAAAAAACCGCTTGATTTTTATTCGGCAGTTAAAGGTTTAAAAGGAATCCAAATACCAGTTATTACCAAACAAAAAACGCAGGTACTTGATGGAAGGATGCAACCATTAATTTCAGTTCAATCGGGAACTCTTTTAGGCAACTACATAATGAGCCTAAACACAGGAAAAATAAACTATATCCAATTTAAAACTATTGATAACACGCTTCGCTGGGTAAAAGCAAATGCAGTTGTAATTCAAAATTCATAACTAAAAACTAAAGAAATGATACTGTTAGATTCTGTACAACTAAATAAAGGCGAAAAGCTTGCAGATTTTGAGCAAACCATGAACTCACTTTGCACCAAACTTGAGATAAATCCAAACTGGTTAATGATGGTAATGTGGAGTGAAAGCAGGTTAAAGGCACAAGCCGTAAATAAGCAAGCTGGTGATTCAACAAATCCTGCCGTTCGTGCAGCGAACCGAGCTGTGGGGCTAATCCAATTCATGCCTGATACTGCAAAGAATTTGGGAACAACAACTCAAAAACTGTATGCAATGAGTGCAATCGACCAGTTACATTTTGTGTATGCTTATTTCAAACCTTGGACAGGCAAGATTCACAGTTATTTCGATTTATATCTGATAACGTTCTTTCCTATCGCAGTTGGAAAGCCTGATGAATATATACTTGAAACGACAAAACTTGCTGCATCAAAAATAGCAAAGCAAAATCCTTTTTTCGATATGAACAAAGACGGCAAACTAACGGTTGGGGAAATCAAACGCAAAATGTATGAATCTATTCCCGAAGCTGTAGTTGCCGAAGTTGTAAGTCAAGTTGAAAAAAAAAGTTTGAGTTAGGCATTGTAGGCTTTATCCTGCTTGGAATTGGAGTTATGTATCTGATTAAAAGGAAACGCAATCATAAAAATAAAAATTATAAAAAACAGAAGAAATGAAACAATCGAAACGCTATAAAATCACCGCAATTGCAGGAATTGTATTATCAACACTTGCAGTACTCAGTATTTTCAAAGGTATGGAAGCCGTATCCACAACCTGTATTGCAGGAATACTGACTATTCTATCGACTTACATTTGGGGCGAAACAAAACGACCTTCAGATCCTACAAGTGCGAAGCTAAAACAGCGATATGGTAAAAGAATAAGAACCAATAAACTGTAATAAAATGAGAACAGAAATCAGCTTTATACTCATAATGTTAGTGTTGCTGTTTACAACTATCGGCTTTGCAAAACTGTACGAAAACGAACGGCAGAAAAAAGTTCGTTTGCAAAGCAGTCTCAAGGCTTCTAACCAAAAGCTTCAATATTTTACAACAAAAAATGGAATGGTTGCTGCAAAAAATACTGTTGTAAAACTTACAACCAGCGAATTAAAAGAATCATTTCCGCATGAAACAGCGGAAGCTAAGAATCTTGATATTACTACTGGAAGAATAGAGCATTATTCCGAAACAGCATCACAAACCAATATTTCATTCACCGTACCAATAAAAGATTCGGTACAAAATGATTCTACCAAAGTCAAATACTTTGATTTCCATAGACCAGAACTATCGATCAGAGGTATGATAACAAGCAATTCTGCAAGCTTAAATATACACTCTGTCGATACGCTTATTCAAGTCGTTTATCGTGGTAAACGAAAAAATCCGTGGTTGTGGTTTTTTTCAAAAAGACAAATGGAACAAGTGATCAGTTCAAAAAATCCAAACACCACCATTGTTTACAATAGGACGATTCAAATAGTAAAGAATTAACTCAAAACTATCAATTATGACTACGAAACGCAAAACCGCTAAACACAAAGGCATGAAGAAAACAACTGTCAAATCAACTACTGCAAAGAGAAAACCAGTTGCGAAAAAATGTACGGCAAAAGCAGATGAGCTTGATGGTATAAAACGTGCAGGTATAAAAAAGGTCATTAAAACCTTAAAATCGAAAATCACCGAATTGGAAAAGAAAATAGGATAAAACCAATGACAAAGAAGAACCAACATACACTCAATGATGAAATAGCATTATTTATTACTGAAAAGGATAAAAAGAAAGAATCCTATTCTGAAAGTGATATTGCCTACATCAAACAGTATGAAGGTTCGGGAGGACAAGGCAAACAAGGAGCTACGGGTGAAGGACTATTATATGAGTTTTTCACACCGTACTATGTTTGTGAACTAATGTGGGAATTAGCATATCGCCACGGTTTCGATAAAACAAGAACGGTACTTGAACCAAGTTGTGCAACTGGTCGATTATTGGAACTAGCACCCGACTACAAAAAATGTGTTGGGTTTGAAATCAATCCTATCTCAGCTCGCATTGCCGAAATCGTTTGCGATGGAGCAAAAATTTATCGTGGTTATTTTGAAACGGCAATGATGCAACCACCTCGATTTACTACACGATTAAAAAATCTTACTACATGGTTGCCACAATCTCAATTTTCATTGGTAATTGGTAATCCACCTTACGGCAAATACAAAAATCATTTCAGCAGTTATTTTCCAAAACCAAAGATGATGCAGATTGAGCAATTCTTTATCTACTATGGATTGCAAATGCTCAAAAAGGATGGATTACTGATTTACATCTTAGGTTCAAATTTTATGCGAAATGGTTTAACTTATAATAATGCCAAAGACGAGATTGGCAAATATGCTGAACTGGTTGAAGCGTACCGATTGCCGACGGTATTCAGATATTCAGAAGTGCCAACAGATATTATTGTATTAAAGAAACTATAAAAAATAAAAAGATGACAAACAAAGAATTAGAGACCAAGTTACGACTTGAAATCAAAGAACAATTATGCAAGGTTACACAAGCAAATAGTCCACTTATTTGGGCTGAGATTCATAAGTCAAATGGGAAATTAAATACCATTGGATATGCTCGAATTGAATCTCGCATTATCAATAAAATTATTGTCGGACAATTAACTCCTTCGGCAGCAATTCCACAATTAGAACAAGAACTGGATTTACGTTAATAAGCGAGAAGTATGAATGACATTGCAAATAAAAATGGTATCTTGTTTAAAGCGAAATACCAAAACATAATTCTTTTCAAAAACAACGCAAAAGTATCCTCGATTCTCAAATCGTCTGTATCGACATGGAGCGTATTTTGGAGGCAGAACGCTCAATTTTTCGCCAAAGGCAATCATACGCAAAACAAAAGTTTCGGCATTTTGGGGATTTTCTTGAGCAATATATTCGAAAATGGATTTAACAGAATTGTTGGCTCGTTTTTTCCAAATCAAGCGTATTTCTTTTTCCATTTTTTTACAGATTCAACCATTTGGTTTGAAGTTATTCCTTCATCAGGGTCGTTATCCATTGCATCGAAAAGAGTATCAAGTTCTTCATCACTTGCTGACCTTCCGACTATTGCCCAATTGGTATCAGTTTTATTGATGGTATGTTTCTCAAGTGCAATGCTTTTAACACAGTTAAGCGACTTAAGATATTTTATAATATCCTTAGCATTAGTTGCTTTATCTATGTTTACCGTTAACGTGGTCATTGCATTTATTTATGCTGTAAAGATACAAAAAAATAAAAGATGATGCAATCACCTTCATATTATCGTGCAAGAATTTCTGCGTTTCGCTATTTCATTTCACAAGGTGGTGAATCGAAAGATAGAAATAGTCCCAATGAACTATTGAAATATGGAGTGATACATCCCGATATTGCCGATGAATTTGAAAAGTACCTCACAAGACTTGTTGCCGAATATACCTTTTCTGAATTACCACTCACCTTTACTGAACTATGTTCTTTCAATACATGGTTTGCCATGCATCCCGAAAAGATTGCAGGTAAAGAAATAATCACAACAAGTCGTGAATTCCCCATTGGAATAAAAGGAACAAAAGAAGATGTGATAAGAGTTGTTGGAAGTTCAGATAAAACAGGAATCAATAATAAAAACAACCAACAAAACAGAATACGAATTGCAAAAGCAAAAGCTCAAGCAAAAATCAAATTATTGAAACTCATAAAATAGTATTGATTAAAAACATGAATGTATTAAGTCTTTTTGATGGAATGAGTTGCGGACAAATCGCTCTGCAAAAACGTGGAATAAAATATAAGAATTACTTTGCATCAGAAATAAAACCGTATGCAATTACTGTAACTCAGCATAATTTCCCTAAAACCATTCAATTAGGAGATATAACCAAATTAAAAGCAACAAGTCTTCCCAAAATTGACTTACTCATTGGCGGTTCACCTTGTCAAAATTTCAGCATTGCAAGTTCATCTCGAACAGGTTTACGAGGTGAAAAATCAAGTCTTTTCTTTGAGTTTTTACGATTAAAAAACGCATTAAAACCAAAATATTGGTTGTTTGAAAATGTAAAAATGAAAGAATCCGATTACAAAGCTGTTTGCAAACATCTGAGAGCAATACCTGTTAGAATCAATAGTTCGCTTGTCTCAGCACAACTTCGTGACAGATTTTATTGGACAAATATTGGTCAAGGTCATTTTGATAAAAAAGGATATTGGGTATCTACAATTCCACAACCTAAAGACAAGAAAATAAAACTGCAATCCATCTTGGAACATGGATATACCGATAGAGAAAAGAGCAGAGCAATATTGCAAAGCGACAGCCGAGGAACTCGAAAATTTGAAAGTATGTGGCATAGATATAATGACACAGGATTTTCAACGATAATCTACAACAGTCCAGACTTTGACCAAAGAAATGGAATTCGCTATTTCAATCAAAGAGAATTGGAACGCTTGCAAACAGTACCAGAAGGAACAACCAAAATAGTAACAAAGAATGAAGCAGCAAGTCTATTGGGCGATGGCTGGACAATTGATGTTATAATACACATTCTATCGCAAGGCAAATTTTAAGAAGCTAAAATTATGAAAACAGCAAACGCACTCAACGGCATAAACGGACTAGAAGGACTTGGAGCATTATCGCCAAATCTGATAGCTACAATATTGACTAACAAATTTGTTATTGAGAAAGTACTCAAGCATTCATCAAATCTGAAAGGATTAGGATTTGTTGAAGGAAAGAAAGTCGCTTTTAACGATGTCGTAAAAATGTATAATGAAGGAATTTCTGAATCGGAAATCAAAGCATGGATTTGGTATAAACAGAAACAAGGCGTTCCGATGAAACATTGGTCAAAGCATTATAAAGTAACAGGTATGGATATTCCCAAACTGGTACAAGATGGTGCAATGTATATTAGTGGAGATGATTTTTTACCATTACCAATGTATTCGTATGGCAATATGTACGACCGCAAAGACCAACTTATCAAAGATAAAGACATCATCATTAAACAGTACGGCAATTCTATCTATGAAAACCATTTGAAAGTCATTACCGAAGCCGTTCCAAAGATGATAAGTGTCAAAGAATCCGACCCACGAGAACGCCCAATCATAATGGCAATATCGG
>Ga0302292_1000199_pt1 | contig 42926 bp, 63 predicted proteins | sample III_Fen_N2_1_FD_194553 | JGI IMG/M metagenome (GOLD analysis project Ga0302292, IMG submission 194553) | Peat permafrost microbial communities from Stordalen Mire near Abisko, Sweden - III_Fen_N2_1 | ecosystem: Environmental > Terrestrial > Soil > Wetlands > Permafrost | place: Sweden: Abisko...
GTTAACGTCCAATTGCCCTTGATTGGCTGCAATCTGAGCATTAACAATTGCCATTTCTTGAACCAACTTAGCTTTTTCCTGTTCAGTTTTATCCGGCCAAATTTTATTAATGGCGGTAGCAGCTAAGTCAGAAAGTGCGCCAATTCCCAAAGCATCAAGGCCCATTTTAACACCTATTAATTTTTAAATGTTTTAAAACAAGTTTGCTGGCAAGTTTCTTAAGACCAACAGACAATAAAATAACAACGGCATACATTAACCACTTTGGAATATTGATTTTAAATTTAATTTCATCAACCGCCATTAATTGTTCCTCCCTTAGATTTGTAATAAGTGATTAAATCGGTTAACTTATTTTCCCGTTGCCCATAACCAGCACCGGGAAGGCTAGCCCAAATATGGGCGCATAAAGCGATTGCCTTTTCAATGTTGCCCACAGAAATATCAGTCATCGCCTTGCATTCCCGAATCTGTTGAATGGCTATAGCATCCTGGGAAATAGGACTGAAGTCTGATAAATGAAGTTGAATTTTATAAGGTTCGTAATATCTCGCCATAAGCTGATAGCGCCCTGCCGCAGTCGATTTAAGTTTAGCGTTTAACTGCACAAGCTTTTTAGGATGCGCTGCATAAGACGAAAATAAAGAACCGCCGACAATAACATTATAACCGTCATCTTTACCATATTTAATCGTTCCCTCACTATATGCAAGCATATCAAGGAAAGCGCCAAGATTAGGCAAAAGGTTTTTAGATCGCGGCATTTAATACTCGCTTTCTGTATGAGTCAATAAGTTCAACCCTGTTATCAATATCAAAGAACACCAAAAGCAAATTGTTTAACCTAATATCACAATCAGCACAAACCCCAAAATAGCTATTTCCTAATGAACATGAGGACCATTGATAAACCGAAGGCTTGCCGCACTTTTTGCATGGGATACGTTTAATGCCAATACTTGTATAAGGTTTGCGTCTCATTTCCTGGGGCGCTTAACTAATTCAATCATCATAACTTTCATTTCTTTTATATCTTCCCGCATTTCGCTTCTGTCACGAATCGCCATTTCGTTACTAAAAGCAAGCCTTTCGGTAATTCCCTTATCGGCTAATTTTAAAACTTCCTGCCCTTCCTTGTTTTCTGTCATTCGCTTTTCATTGTTTACAACATAGCCAATTAACGAACCAAGCATCATAACAAAAGCAATGACGGTAGGAATGTTAACGCCCCAATCAGCATAAAGCTTTTTGCGTCTTTGTGGCATGACACATTCCCCGCCTTCCTGGACCACGCATGGCCCCGAATCGTTCTCAGTGTCAGTAGTATACGCCTTGCGAGCCATCACGCCTCCCTGTGCCATCCTTGGCCAGTGTAAAGCAAAGCATATGGATAGGCAAAGAAAAACCCCAGGCTTTAGGCGCTGGGGTTCCCTTGGCTGAATTCTCATTTAATCGAAAGTTTATATACGAACCAAGTATTTCTAATATTCATCCCTGAATAATGTCTATTAGAAAATTACTTTTCGCGCCAAACGCCAGCGCCGTGAATCAATTCACCAGCAGCGTCAGTAATGCTGAAAGGCCGCACAATAAACTTGCGGTTGTATTCCAGCACCGGAACAGTCACACCCTTGCGGTTAACGCGAGTCGCGGCAGTCTCAACGGCATACTTCCGATTAGCGGAAGTGACCACGGAACCAAGACTCTTAGCCGGTTCGGGCTGTTTGGCGGTATCAGGCACAAAGAAATACTGACCCACTTCCAGACTGTCAAAAGGATACTTAGAAGGCCGACCAGCACCGCCAGCGCGCTTAGGGGAAGTGGGAACGGGAGCGGAACCGATAACAAACTGAGTCATGGTGGGAACCTTTACGATAGGCGCAACGGCCTGGGTTGAATTAACTTCAGCCAAACCGGAAGCGGTAAGGCGGGTAGCAAACTGCGAATCTTCATTGGTAATATCAAGCCGCTGTTCAGCAAAACCCTTTTTCACAATCGTCTTAGCAGCGGCAACGGTCATGAAAAGGTAATACGGTTCAACCTTCATCGCTTCACTGATTGCGGTAAGGGTTTCAATCTGGGTAGCCATTTTGTTTTTCTCCTGTTTAGGTTGTGGGCATCGCGCCCTTGAGATATCAGTATCCCGCATTATGAAACTGTGTCAATACCCAAATTCAAAAAAGTTTCGGGTTCAAATATTGCTCAATGACAGACCAAGCTTCAACCCATGAATAACATACTATGCTTGCATATCCGTTTTCGGTCACATACTTCCCAAACTTAACTTGTTCATCGGACCGGCCACCATTTTTCTTTGTCTGTTCACCGGGTTTCTTCATTTCGATAAAAAGGCCGTGGCAATTATGCATTGCGTATGGTAGGCAAATATCGTATACACCAGCTTTCACACCTTCGGCCTTCATCATACCGCCACGAATCATGCAAGTTTGGCTATCGTTGCCCCTAGCGCCTCCATTGGGGATAGCAAACATCCATTCTAGCATTGGGTATTTGCCCACAGAAATGGCGGCTTGAGCGAACAAGGCTGATTGGTGTGCGTGTTCGGAACCTGATTTAGCTATCTGTTCTGGGGTCATTAAAATTTACCAAAAAGCCAAAGCATAAAAACAATTTAAATATAATACCTACAACATCTTCCCATGCTTCCCGTTTTGTTGCAATAGGATAAATATTGCTAATACCTAGACAAATAAGTCTTGAAATAATTAAAACAAATGCAAATATAACTAACAAAAACCACATTATAGTATGCAAATTCATTTCTTTTCCCCTTCCAATTTCTTAATCCGTTGCGATTGCATTTCAATCAGCCTAGCAGCTTCCCGGCTGACTCCATCGCGCCTAACCATTAAGGCTTTTACAATCTGTTCGCTTGTCATTTGCAGCATGCTCCCAAAATCATTCCGGCTAGGAAAGCCAAACAAATATAAAGGTATGCAATTCTAAGCCTCATTTGTCACCCCATAAGTTTCGGTTATGTCTTCTCTTAACCAACGGTAAAACCTGCGTAGCTGACAAATATGAATTTTGTTCTTTTTAATATCCAAAAATCTAACCTGATTATCTTCTATCGTTAAAACCTTCCATATTTGCTTATGATATCCAAGAAAGATAGAACCTTGCTCAACATCGCTATATTTCACGCAAACCGCCTTTCAATGATAGTATGACTTGCTTTTATAACCATTTCGCTTTTAGGCCGATTAACCAACCATCTTAAGTATATCTGATTTTGTGGAACCGCGCAAGCTGAATAATAATTTCCCCTTTGTTCCATGCTACCTTTATGGTTCCCATGGGAGTCATAATTAAAACCGCCGTTAGCATGGCTCAACTCATTCCTCCCTTAACCGTCTAGCTTCATTTCTAATCTGTTCCCTGCGTTCATCGGTTCCGATGTTTTCAGTAAACATTTTAGCATAAAGAATATCAAAAGTTGATGCAACTTGCATAAGCAACTTTAATTCTAAATCAGTCAATTTCATAACTAGCATCCTTTAAATGGTTGTTTATAATATCAAACGCTTTTTGATCACCTTTAAAATAAGCGACAGCAAGCGTTGCATCACCTATATTTTCCGCAGTTTCCACAACTATTGGAACAGTATATAATATCATATTAATTATCAGCAGTAATAACAAAAGGCAAAGACGTTGAAATTTGTTTACCGTTCTTATCAGTAAAAAACAATATACGGTTTTCGCCAATATTATAATCTTTGCAATTATCAAAAATTTTAGCTTCGTTGGAATAGTATAGGATAATTTTAATCATATTAATCCTTTAGGGGTTGTAGCTGAAAAATCGTTTCATGATTTTCTCCTTGGGGTCCAGGTCGATCCTGGACAAGATCACTTCGGGGTCACGACCACCTGGGATTTCAAGAGGTCCACGGTGTTGTCGAAGGCGCGTTGCAGGACTTCGGGCGGGATGGTGATCTGGTAGACAGACCCTGAACGAGCGATCCCAGCCATCACGCAGTCGGTGATGAGGTCCAGGGCATCAATCAGGTTTACATCCTCGGGGACGCCATCGGGCTGAAGGAGGTGGTGGCGGTTCACCTTGCGGTGGTTGTCCCACCAGCCGGTTTCCTTGAAGCCCCCGGTGAAGTCGGAATGGAAGTGGTCGATGGCACTGATCTTGTCGTGGTCGTGGAGCATACCCGCTTCGGTCAGCATGTCCCCGAAAAAGGCAAGACCTTCCTGAACGTCTTCGATGTGCTGCTGGCTGCTTTCGAGCAGGGTTTCCTGCGTAACCTGGGAGAAATCACAGGTGCGGGTGTCAGCCGTGGGGCTGGGGTGGATGATGATCTTCGGGTGGGTCAAGGTGCCTCCTTGGGCGGGTGGATCTTGGACATTATTTGAGGGGGAAGAATCGGCGGCATTTCTCGCACCATTGCAAGCTTCTATGGTTCCGATATTGGAAAACCAACAGACACAATATACAACCTTATGCCTGTGATCCCGGTCACACTTCCAGCGCCAAATCCTTGTCAGCTTCCGCCATTGCCTTATCTAATTCTGTTTCAACATTAGCAAAAATATCAAAGTCAGCCAATTCTACTTTAGCATTTTTCTCAATGCATTCAAAACATTTTAATTGTTCTTCATATTGCGGCTTGCTTCCGCATTTAGTGCACAAACCTTTTTGAATCAGCATATCATAACGTTTCTTGCTTGGCATATTATCCCCTTGGCGTTGAACTGGTTAAATGATAAAAGCGACAATATGGACAACGATATGTATAAAGTTGCACCATTGCCTTAAGCGATTCTTTTCTAGCTGCAATTTCACATTCCAAAGGTTTTTTATATTTCTTTTTATATGCACAGGGATACTCTGCACATTTAGCAATTTTAGCTAAACGTCTTTCGGTTTGAGCATTCTTGTTTTTATAGTTGCGATTCTTAGGGTTTTTCATTTATGCACCATAATAACTAAACCAATTAATATCATTATCATACAAATCTTGTAAAATCAACATACCTATATCATGGTTATTCATTATGCGCCCCAATAAGGAAATTCATCTAATGTATAAAACAAATCATACCAGTATTGATTCATTTCACCCTCGCAATCATATCAACATAAGGAACCAATTTAGGCTTTCGGCAATTCAGGTTATCCAAAGCCTTTTCAATTTCCCTATTATCTTTATTGGACCTATTACCAGCACTCAGACAAAGCCAAGTGCAAGATGTATCGGCATCTTTAGAATGGATTGGATGATTATTCATTTTTTAACCTCAATAAACATTTTGCACTTTGTCCCATCTTCCAATCTACCGTTTTCTATAATATGTTTTGGCACAAGCTCAACAGGAGTTAGCAAAAACTTTCCATCTTCCAAAGGTATAATTTGAACAACATCGCCAGGATTTAATATGTTTATTGTTATACGTCTGCGGCTATCCATTTTAAGCAATTGATGTTTATTTTTCTTCATTTTAAAACCTCATAATAACATTAACTGCAAAAAGAACAAAAATAATGCCAACAATAAGCACAATAAAAGTTGCAAGTATTGATAGTATAATTTCAACATACTTTTCATTTGTCATATTCAATATCCAATCATGAAATATTCAACGGTTAACTGAAAGCTACCTTGCCAGAATCCAACAAACAGGATACCGCCAATAATTGCAGCATAGATGCAGAAATTAATAATTTTGCTTCTCATTATTCACCGTCCACAAATTCAATATATTGAAATTCAGATGTTCCGCTTTGTTCATCGCTAACAAGATAAGCCACATACTTACTTCTAATTTGTTTAATTTCAAATTTACCTGAAATATGTGTATGTTTAACTATTCTACCAATATCGCTATCAATAAAATAATCACGTTTAGGCATATTTCCATATACAGTTTCAGCCATATAATAAAGTGATACATCCCCTTTTACATCAAAAATATTGTCCGGTTTAGGTTGCTCACATACCGCAACCATACCAGCGTTAGGCCCGTTCATGACAATAGCTTGTTTGTATCCATCTTCTCTATTGTGCACTAGAACTGTGCAACCTTCAAATTCATCAATTCGGATTGTTTCAAGCATTTTTTTTTCTCCAACCCATTATAGGGCGAATGTTGAGTGATTTGGATCACAACTAATCACAAACCTGATAAATAAACATTCCATTTTTGCTATTGCGGATCATGCAAAACTTAGCCTTATCATTCACATACATTGTAACACGCATTTTTAAATATTTTTTGGATTCACAATATTGAATTGCATCTTCCAAGCTGGCAAATTCTTCAAGAAAAGTAAGATTATTATTCCAGGATTTTACTTGAAAAATTTTCATTTCTAGCTCCTGTTTTTGTGGTCGCTTGATTGCTTCCATACCCTAAGTATGCATCTAATAGGATGAAAGCAATAGGCAAATTTAATTATTTTCAGCATCAAATTTCATGCCAAACATTTAATAATTTGTCAAACCTAACAATCTTTTTCTAATAACCTTTTCATATGCCGAATGTTTAGCCTAGCAAGGTTTGCCCACAAGACAGCCCCCGCCATTGCGCCAGGATGCCCCAGGAGACGCGCAAGCCTAGCCCTGGTATCATCGTATCACCCTATGCCTTCCGCAGTTTTGTTGAAAAATAAGGCTATTCTCAATTAGGTTTGAAAACAGCCTTATTTAATATTAGTGAAGCTAAATTATGCCAATTTTTCAATAATGAACATGATTTGCCGATTCTTAGATTGCCATTCACGATAACCAAAATCATGCTTTCCATCCTTACTTTCAGAATGGCTTAAAGTCAAGTAGAAAGTTTGACCATCTAGAATGCATTGTTTTCTGGCAATATCTTCAATTTCTTTGCAAGCTGAATTCCAAGCAAATTTGACAAATGAAAATTATTGATTGTCAAGCATGTATGTGACTTTGAACTGTTGACGTTTCATTTCCCATACTCCCATGAAATGCCCTGGCTTGTTAGGCCAGGGTTTGGATTAACTAATTCAACGTCACAACGTATTGAGAATAACCAGAATCAAAAATGATATTCATTTCAACAAAACCCTTGCTATTGAGGGTTCTAACGGATTTCATTTCGTTACCATTTTCAGTTTTGTATTTTTCACCTTTCTGTTCAGCCGCTTGAATCTTGTCAAGCAAGGTTCGCTGGGCCAGAGTGCAAGTCATGTATTCTTGAATCTTCATTGTGTAACCTCCATACCTAATAGTATAGGCTCCCCAAAAATTAGTCAATACATTTTCAAAAATTATTTTAAATTATTTTCTTTCCATTGTCTAGGCTTGACGCAACCGCAGGAAATGGAAACTCCTGAAGCTAGATTAGAATATGCAACTTCTTTTGTTTGCCCACAGGAACAGAGGCACTTGAAATAATAACCCTTGCGTTCAACCCTTTCCATTATTGTCAACATTCCATAGACCTTTCCAATTGTCTTAGTTCTTGCGGCTAAAATATCAGTCTGCAAAATTGCATCAGCAATTAGTTCCGGCATATCGGTTTTTCCCCAATGTTCATACATTGCTGTTGTAATTACGTTGATTAAATTATTCCTCATTTTATCTCCAAATCCTGGAATCAGGATACCAATAGTATAGAATCATAAAAAACTTGTGTCAAGGTATAAATTTGCTTTATATAAACCAATGTGATTTTAAAGGCTATTTTATGCGCTGTTTCCCTTGTATTTCAACACTTTATGTGAATTAAGAGATTATGTGGTGTATCCTTTTATATTCATTTTCTATAATCATACTTTATATACAACTATAACACTATAAAGAAACATTTTGTATATAACCCCCATACCGCATAAAATCCTAAATCGCATAAAGCCTTGAAAAATAAGGCAAAAGCCGCATAAAATGCCACATAAAGCGCATAAAATCTATAAAGTATATAATATAACGCCCCAACTAACTAAGCCTGGGGCGTTCAACCTAAACAACAAACCTAATTCACTGTGGGCAATACTTCAACCCTTTCCATTTCGTTACCATACCAAACCTGTTTATAATCTCCGCTTTTCTTCATACGGAAAGATGCAAGCTTGGCTTTGTTAGCATTCTCCCAATTGGTAACAGCCTGGGCCAATTTGCCATCAATCCGAAAGGTTCCTTGTGTGTAGTTCATTTTATCCTCCAATTATTTTTTAACAGCCAAGAAAAAAGTTCCACAAGAATTGTAAATTTCATAACCAATGAAGTTTTCAGTTTCATAGGTTGAAAACAAATCCCGGCCACGGCCTACAAACCAAGCACCTTCGATCCCCAGGGTATTTTCAGGAAACCTTTCAGTCGAAACGCAGGGAACAAAAAACCGCTTTTCAGTTTGTTCGCAGCAATCAGACATAGAATCAAAGCTGGATTTTTTGAGGATCTCCAGGCTTGAACCTGATTTGCGAATGAATGATTTGATGGTGGTCAGGGTAGCTTTGCTCATTGTCTTGCCTCCATGTAACAAGTATAACCCCTTGCCAATTTCGCGCAAGGGGTTTTTGAAGATTTATTTTTAATTTTTATTTTAGCCGCCAATTTTCAACCATCGTCCGTCTTTTTGCTTGCTGTATTCTTGACCCTTGCCAGTTCCTAGGCCGCATCCATCCAAGGTGAAACAGGTAGGACAAGCGATTCCCGCGATGGCTCCATTCACGGTATTGGTTTTGATCCTGGCATCGTAGAATTTATTTTTGATAGGCGTCCCGCAAAATTCACACTTGCTTTCAACAGGAGAAACCCAATAAACAGGAACCGCAAAAGCTTTAATTTCCTTGATCCAAATTATCCATTTTCCGGGAACAATTTGGATTTGTTGGTTATTCGTTTTGGCTTCACTGATTAGCCTATTGACTCCACCAACGGTGAAACCTTGTTTTTCAAGCAACGAATGAACATCGTAAGAAGTGTAAGTTTGCATTTCAGACCTCACAAGCAAGCAAGAAAGGTTAAGCCGCTGATAGCGACAAAGGAAAGAAAGAAACGGATAGAGTTGTTCATTTGGAAGCATCCAAAGCTTTGATAAGGATTGAGCGCAACGGCTGATTGAAATTTTCCTCAATGCTGGCGATAATATTAATACCGCCTTTGACTTCATTCAAAACAACATCAATCGCAAAAAAATAGTGAGCAAGCGCATAACGGTTGTAACTTGCTTTTTTCGATTGCTTAATGTCGTATTGTGTTAGCGCGTGAATCAGAATTTCTTGGTCAGTCATGTTAAGCCTCCAAACCCTAATGATAACCTAATCCTGATTGATGTCAAGTGGAAACCTAATTTTATTTTCAGCGATCCACTTTTCTACCGCCAAGGTCGCAATTCTGCCAGCTTTGAAAATAGACAAGCCTTCCTTCCTGGCTTGATCAAAAGCTGCTTGGCTTGCTGCCAGTTGTTCGGAACGCATGGACATATCAAAACCTTTCAACATATTCTTTAGCTTCCAACATCAAAGCCGTTTTTGTGGGCAACATTGGGCCGACTCGATTGTCTTTTCCATCATGAGTATGGCAAAACGTCCAACAATTTAATTCAAGATGCCACATTGAAAGCGTTTCGCCATTTTCAAAAGTTTTTAGTAGAATTTTCTTAGGTTCGAAAAATTTTCGCATTCCAACTCCAGATAAAAAACCCGGCTTTCACCGGGTTGAATTTCCTAACGTCCAAACCGCATGTTCAATTGTGCGGTTCGCTTGACCGGGTTCCTACGCTTGAACAATTCGGAACACGCATCATTTACTTGGTCAAGATATTTACATTCGGCCACAGAATCCAAACCGCGCATTGCAATAGCGGCTTCCCTGGCATCCTTGGCGATGTATTCCAGTTCCGCGATTGACTTGCTTGAGTAATTGTTATTCATGATGTTGCCTCCATACATTAATAATAGGCTAACCAGAATTGAAGTCAAGGGCAAATTTAATTTTTATTTTCGGTATCCTTTGCTAACCTGTTCTGCATATTCTTTGATGCATTCAGACTTGAGCATTTCAAGTTTCCAGTTGTTAACATGATTACCGCAAAGTCTAACTTCCTGACCATTGATAATGCCGGTGAAAGTTGTAACATTGAAGTTATTAAAACCATATTCAAAACTGGTAACAGTAGACTCAGAAATAATTTTTGCTTTCAGTTTGGCTTTGTATTTGCTAAGTTCGGTTTCAATAATTTTTGTGGCTTTGGCTTGGGTCACTTTCCCGAAACCGCAATTGTTCGCCGCGCAAGTCATACCCATAGGATAAGGATAGCCTTCAGGATTACCGCAAGCGTCCAAGGGTTGAACCATTGCGACCCGCTTAAGACCTTGACGCCCACAACATGAGCAAGTATCAAATTCATCGGTAATCTTCACAATTCGGTTTGCCATTTCATCCTCCATACCTAAAGGATAACCTAATTTTGGTTCCAGTCAATACCCAAAATAATTTTATTTTTGAATCAACGGAAAACTTCACAGGACGCGCCTAAGTAGCTAGCCCATGCAACCGGACCGGCCTAGTGCCTCTCAAGCCATTGGGCGAAGCTTGGCCGGTTCGCGCTAGGCCAGCTTCGCCCAATCTAGGCAAAGAAAAACCCCAGGCTTTAGGCGCTGGGGTGACTTGCTAAGTGGGCGGCCTTGTCAGACCTTGTTCCCGATAAGCCACAATACTAAATTCAATCTGCTAGCTTGTCAATAGCAAATTTTAGCAAAAATGAAACTTATTCTCAACTTTCATTTTATGCCCACAGGAAGGGCATTCAGCGGTTCCAATATCTTCATATTTCAAGCTCCATACTTTATGCCATTCCTCGCAACTTTTGCACTTAACCGCACAAATAAACTTGCATTTTAATATACTATCAAGTGCTGGTTTTATCATAAATCCCCCACAATGATATAACACTTTGCGCTTGTCTGGAATTGAACGGCCTGGATTTTACTGATTTCCTGTAATATGCCGGTATCAATCATTGTCTGTAGGCATCGCTTAACAGCAGCGGAAGCATTTTGTTTATCAGACTTGAAGCAAGCCAAGGAAGAAAGTTTTTGTTGAATGTATGAAAATGGTATAACTTTGTTTGAATGCATTTTTTCGCTTATCTTATACGATTTGGCAATATCAGCATACTTGCAATCCCGATATTTAAAGCAAGCCTTTTTGAATTCCTTAAACTGTTCGCTATCCTCGTTATCGGTTCCAACTTCATTGTTTTCAAATTTACTGATCAAAAGTTCGCAATCAGCATCAATGATATTTCTAGCCCATTCAAAACAATATTTGTTAATAATAGGGTTGTTATAATTGATGCCAACAGCAACTAAAGCCGCAAGCTTAATAATTTTAAGGGTTGCTCTAGACCACATTGATTTAGTAATTTGATTACCATTGTTTTCCTTATCAATGCAAATATTAGAATAAGCATCAATCAAAGCTTCGGTTTCACTATCAATATCAATAGTTACTACGGTTCCATTATTGCTCATTTGAAGGCAATAACAAGCAATGTCGCTTAATACCCTTACGAGTGTATCGCTAGGTACAATCAAATGAGCCTGCTTATTTCTGTATGGTTTTTTTGAAGTTACCTCAATGGTAATCATTCGCGGAAGCAAACCAGACTTCATAGATTTTTCGTTGATAACGCGAAAGTAGCCGGATGGAGTGCATTCTCCCAAAAAAGTCAAGCATGGGGATTTAATTTCCCGAATATTTTTTTCATCGGAAGAATAGACGGAACTGGCATAGGTTTGATTCTGGCCAGATTTTCCATACAAATCTAAAATCGTGCCTTGCAATTCAGCATCTAAATTTTCAACCCTTCGGCCTGTAAATTTCGCCATCAATGAATCGAATTCGCCAAAGGTTGAGAAAAAGCAAGGGGTTTTTTTGAGTTGCTTCAAAAGTGCGGGGCTGGAAGAAATTTTTCCAGGGCCACGAAATTCTGAAACATTTGGAACAATCCCAATCATTTTATTAAATAACTTAGATGTTCCGCTTGCTATCGCTTCCTTACCTCTACCAGTTTCAGCAAGCAAGGCATAATAGCAATTTAAGCCGGAACCCACAATATTATAAGACCTTCCAACAATACCGCCGAAAAAACCTAACGCGCCAAGTAAACTAATTTCAACAGATTGGCTAGGTGATTGAGCGTAAATAAATTCGGCAATTTCCCCTATCAATCCTTGCGGAAAGGTGTATTTGGTATCCTTGTAATCAATTTCAGGAGTAACAATATTTTCAATAGGTGCACGGTTTTCATATTGCAATTTCAAGGCAGAAAAATCAATAAGCGGAAGCTTTCTATCAAAAGACCTATCAACCATAGCTTGCACATATGTAGGGTGGTTGTGTGCTTTCGGCCTTTGGCCAAGTGCAGAGGAAAAAAATATTCGCTTGACTTGTTCGCGGTTATCAGTATAGAACGCGAGAATATTAATTAATGCTAAATCAGCTTCCGATTGACTGGTGTAGTAGTTGTGCCACATTCCGCTATAGAGTTCCAAAAACTTTTGACCATTAGAAGCCGCGAAAGCAGTTTCACAAATTTCATTATCGGAATTGATTTCCGGTTGACTTTCAAAAATTGAAGCCATGTTAGAAGCAAAGGCCGGTTTAGGTGGAGCGAGGTATGCCCACAAGGAATTAGCCCATTCATTGATGTCGACAATAGGCAAATTCTTAATTACATCGCCCGTCATGGTCATGTATCGGCCTGAAGAATAGACTTCAACAGCGTCCCGCTTCCTTCCTGTGGGCACACTTCCGCGCCCGATGATATGCAACCCCTGGCCGGATGGCGAACGCTCAATGTATGTCTGAAACGCTTCATACATTTCAATTTGACGTTTAATAATTTCATCGGCATTTGGGTATTTTGGTTGCCCTTCCTGATCTAAGCCGAAAGGATTATCTAAGTCGATAAATACAAATGGGTCATTTTCGGTTAGCACAAAACCGATGCCAGAATATCCACCACGGTTAAAAATTTGGCAAGCATACGCAAAACTAGACCAGTTTGAAGAATCGGTTACACTGGCTTTGTATCCATTATTAGGATTGTAAGGGATTTTAGTGGTTCGGCCATCCTCCAATGTTTCCAGCTTGAAAAGAACCCACTGATTATATGTTTTCATTTCTTCTGGAATTTGGTTAATCACTATTTCACCTTTGATTCTAGGTATGCTTTCAGCGTCTCAATGCGATTAACTGAAGGGTCCGAAATTCTACCCTTGACAAGCGCATTCAACCATGCTGAGGGAATAGTGGTTTCTTCGCAAATGAGATTCAAAGTCAACCAAACCGGCCTGTTTTTCAAAGATAAGACAGTGGTATCGCGCAAAGTCGTTAGAATCATAGGAACCTCAAAAAGTGAACATCTTGAGAATAGGTCAAAAATATTTCTTTGGCAAGGGCGAAATATTTCCTTGACACAAGTTTTGTCAGAACTAGAATGATTGACATGGGAGCGATGCGAACCCAGACTAGCAACCCAACGGGAGCCGCGAGCGAACCCCAACCATACACCTTTTGGAGATACGATGGAGAATCGCCAATATCAAACCCTGGCAAATAAATCGCCAATCCGATTTAACGGCGAAAGGGTTGTTTTGGAACAGTTTTTGAATAGTGTAGCTGGGGCGATTCGTGCCTTGAATATTTTGAATGACTGCAAGCGCGAATTACTTTGCGAAAATGGTTACACTGGTGCAAGGCCGCCGAAATTTTTCAACAACTGTTCTAGCCTTCCAGCACAGTTTGAAGATTACAAGCAAGGCGAAAAAGTTATTTCGGCAATCCTGAATTTGGCGATTGAGTCTAAAGGTTTGTTGGAAAAACTTGAACAGACTTTGAAAAATCGAAATTATGTTTCGGTTTGCGGTATGCATGATAACATTGCTAATATGTTTCAGCATCAAGCTAACATTGCCGAATTTCTGGGAACTGATTTTGATGAAATGATGCAATCCAATATTGGCAAATTGAAAAACATGAATCCCGAAAGGTTCAATCCTGGCATTGACGAACAGGTTGAAATTGCCATGTTTAAAAGTGAGCAAGAATGAACCCACAAGATAGGGATGAAAAAATACAAAAATGGAACAATCTTTGCGCGGCTTTGGCAATTGTCAAAGAACAGGAAATGAAGCTTCGGAAAGAAATTGTTGAGTATGTAACCGAAGGAAAGCATAGCTGCAAAATGAATTTGGGTTTTGGGTATGGCTTAGATGCCGAAAATACCTTGAATTATAAAATTGATGATCCTGAAGACAAACTTTTAAGTTTGGTTGAATGGCTCAAGCAAAATAACGAACCTGAAGTATTCAAGCAAAAATGGGAATTCAACGAATCAAATTACAAAAAGGTTTCACCAACAGTTAAGGCTTATGTTGACGAATTGATTAGCTGTAAACCCGGTTCTCCAAAATTAACTTTCATTCAACCAAAGGAAGGCTAAAAATGAAATTATCTGAACTTTTAGGTTGCATTATGTTTTTTATTTGGCTTAGTTTTTGGAGTTTTGTTGCTTGGGTTGCTTGGCATTTCATTTCTAAGTTCTGGTGATAAATGGTAATTAAACTTAAAAATACCGCCGAATTAGCCAAAGCAGACTCTATTAAGCTGCTTATCTATGGCGAAGCTGGCGCGGGAAAAACGCGACTCATCAGCACAGCGCCTAGACCTGTTATTTTTTCAGCCGAATCAGGCTTGTTAAGTTTGCGTAAATTTCAATTGCCATACGTTATTATTTCAACTTATAAGGAACTTGAGGAATGTTTCTTGTGGGCATCCAAATCAGCCGAAATGAAGCAATTCGACACAATTTGTCTTGACAGTTTGAGCGAAATTGCCGAAGTTATTTTAACCAATTTAAAAACTTTGCATAAGGATCCTAGAAAAGCCTATGGCGAAATTTCGGATAAGATGCTAGAATTAATTCGCGGCTTTCGTGATATTCCTGGGAAGCATGTTTATTTTTCAGCCAAGCAAGAAAGGGTAGCCGATGCCGCAACGGGCGCTTTGCTTTTTGGCCCCATGATGCCGGGAAAGGTTTTGCCGGTAGCCTTGCCTTATTTCTTTGATGAAATTTTTCAATTGAGCGTTTTCACTGACCCGGCAACCCAAACAAAAACTAGAGCTTTGCGAACCGATAAAGATAATCAATATCAAGCAAAAGATAGATCCGGCAATCTTGACATTTGGGAACCGGCTGACTTAGGTTTGATTTTTAACAAAATCGCGAAAGGATAGAGAAATGACCAAAATGGAACGAATTAAACATCTTGAAGGCATTATTTCTGGATGCCGTGTATTTGTTGCTCAGGCAACGCTAAAAGAGAATGGTGGTTCTCATGCGCAACGTCAAGACGCCAACGAATGGCTACAATTAATTGACTATGCGCTTGACAAAACACCGAAGGTTCGATTGTCCGACCCTGGAGTAATTGAGCAATTGCGTAAAGATTTTGGATTATAATTTAACCAACAGCCCCCATGGCGAAATTGGTCAGACGCTTTGGATTTAAAATCCAACGATAGTAATATCATCCCGGTTCGAGTCCGGGTGGGGGCACCATTCAGTTCAACCATGGGCCTAAATCGCTTGCCCACAAAAGCGATTAAATTTTATGAGGTTCCAAAATGGCCCTTCTGCCTTCTGCTTTTAACGCTTTCTTGGTTGACCCTGCGGCTTCTGTCGGCCAGCTTCCGGTATGTCCCGAAGGCTTGCCGGTTGTGATTACTGCCAGCGAATTCAAGGCCGCTAAATCCGGCGGTAATAACTACTACGTTGAATTGTCGCTTCAGGTTATTGATGGGCCTCACAAGGGCGAAACCGGGCCTTTCCGTCTTAACCTGGGAAATGACAATGAAACTGCGGTTCGCATTGCCAATCAGCAGCTTTCTGCCATCTGTCACGCAACCAGCCAAATGAATATCAGCGATACGCAACAGCTTCACAACATTCCGTTTGTCGTTACTACTATCGGCAAGGAAGTTACTAACGACAAGGGCGAAAAGTTCACCAGTAGCGAAGTCAAGCGCATTCTGAATATTCGCGGTGAAGCGCCTAGCAAGGCCGCTGCCCCTGGTGCTGCTCCTGCCCCTGCCTTTGCCGCTCCCGTTGCCATCGTTGCTCCTGCCGCTCCTGCGGCCCCGGCCTGGGCTCCCGCTAGCCCTGCGGCCCCGGCCTTTGTTCCTCCTGCGGCTTCCGCTCCTGCCGGTGCGCCTCCCTGGGCCGCTAAGTAAATAGCAATTAACAAATTAACCCCAGGATAGCCTAAAAATTATCCTGGGGTTTTTTCAAAGGTTTAAAATGAACAGTGATAAAAAGCAAATAGCCGATGAAATTAGAGCCAAAATTGATGCTCATTGTCAAGCTATTTACAATGAAGAATTTAGAACGCATTTAGGCGCTTCCTTGATTGGCGATAAATGCTTACGTAAGCTTTGGTTTGGCTTTCGTTGGGTTCAAAAGGCCGCTCATACAGGCCGAAAATTGCGCTTGTTTAATACCGGCAATTGTGAAGAAACTAGAATTATTGCTTGGTTGAATGGAGCGGGTTATGAAGTTAAAAATGTTGATACTAACACTGGAAAACAATTCAAGATTGTTGACTGTGCCGGTCATTTTGGCGGGTCTATTGATGGCGTTGTTAATGTTGATGCGCTAGGCTTGTGCTTGTTTGAAGCCAAAAGCAACAAAACAGGTTCGGAATTCAAAGCCTTTTTCGATGAAGGAATGAGGCTTAACAAGCCTAGACATTGGGCGCAAATTTGCACTTATGGAATGAAGTTGAACATTAAAAATTGCTTGTATATCTGCAAGAATAAAGACAATGATGATTTGTATATTGAACCCGTTGAACTTGATTTTGAACATGGAAAGGAAATGATTGAAAAGGCTAGCTACATTATTGGATGCCAGGACAAGCCTAGCCGTATAAGTGAAACACCAACTTACTTTGAATGTAAAATGTGTGATTATACTGATATTTGCCACAGGGGAAAACAGGCAGACAATAATTGTCGCTCATGTAAATTTGCAAGCGCCGTTGAAGATGCACAATGGAAGTGTGAAAAATATGGTATAATTCCTAAGGAAGAAATTGGTAAGCCTAAACCTTGCTGGGAAGGGATAATCTAAAATGGGATGGCCATCTGAAGAAAAGATTGAAAAATTTGAAAACCCAAACAATTTTCCAACAACCCAGAATGCAGCCATTGCTATAGGCTCCAGATTCTATATAAACGGAAATTCTTGCAAACGTGGGCATAAATCCGAAAGATATACCAACGGCGGTTGTTGTGTAGCTTGTAGTATTTTAGCTAAGAAAAGCAGTGTTACCCATAGACAGCGTTCCATTGAAAACCAAAAACTTATGCAAATTGCAGTTTCCAATAATAAAACTACATATATTCCAGATACACCTTGCAAATACGGCCATAGTTTGCGGTTTACAACGTCTAATAATTGCGTTATTTGTGATGAAATTGGGCGTGACAAATACAGAATTACACAAAGATATTGCAGAATAAAAAGAGAATATGGTTTAACAAAAATTGAATATTTGGCTATGGTTGAAAAACAAAAAAGTTGTTGTTTTCTTTGTAATTCATATCACCAGGACCATTTTAAATTGCATGTTGATCATTGTCATGAAACCGGAAAGGTTCGAGGTTTGCTTTGCAATAAATGCAATCAAGGAATTGGTTTGTTTAATCATTCTCCAGAATTAATTAGAAAAGCGGCTGTTTATTGTGAGAAAGCCAACAATGAGTAATCCTTTATTGCGCTATTATCAAAACGAATCTGTAGAATCAATTTTCAACTATTTTAATTCCGGTAAAGTAGGAAACCCTTTGCTTTGTTTACCAACCGGAACCGGAAAAAGTTTAGTAATTGCTGAATTTATAAAAACTGCTTTGCAACAATGGCCGAATCAAAGATTTATTATGCTTTGCCATGTAAAAGAAATTCTTTCTCAAAATTGCAATAAATTAAAAGCAATTTGGCCAAATGCTCCAATTGGCATGTATTCTGCCGGTTTAAACGAATACAATACCACCTTGCCTATTATTTTCGCTGGAATTGCTAGTGTTAATGCAAATCCTGAACAGTTTGGGCATAGAGATATAGCAATAGTTGATGAAGCGCATTGTATAAGTCAAAACGATTCAAGTATGTATCAAAAGACAATTGCAAAATTAAAATTAATTAACCCTTATCTAAAGGTTATTGGCTTAACAGCTACGGCTTACCGTATGGGTCAAGGCATGATTACCGATGGTGGTTTGTTCACTGATATTGCATATGATGTTACAGGAATGTCAGCCTTTAACCGGCTTATTGCTGAAGGTTTTATTGCTCCATTGATCCCAAAGCGAACTAGAACGGAATTAAATACCGATTGTGTCAAAATGTCAAATGGTGATTTTCAACAGCATGATTTGCAAGCCGCTGTTGATATTGATGAAGTAACTTACTCTGCAATCAAAGAATTAGTTGAATGTGGCTATGAAAGAAATTGTGGTCTAGTTTTTGCAACAGGGGTTGAACACTGTGAACATTTAACAACGGCTATTCAATCTTTTGGGGAAACCGCAACATGCGTTCATAGCAAGATGCCCACAAAGGAACGGGATGAACGCCTAGCAGCTTTTAAAGCCGGAATATTTAAATATATTGTGAGCAACGGCATTCTTACTACTGGTTTTGATCATCCTCCCATTGACATTATCGGAATGTTACGCCCCACAATGTCTACCGCACTTTGGGTTCAATGCCTGGGGCGCGGAACCCGGCCTTATACTTGGCTGAATGAACAGCAATACATAAAGGGTTTCAACTATGCAAAAGAAAACTGTTTGGTATTGGATTTTGCAAAGAATACCCCTCGTTTGGGTCCAATTAACGATCCGGTTAAGCCAAGAAAAAAAGGTCAAAAAACAGGCGATGCGCCGATTCGCATTTGCCCCGAATGCGGTATTTATAACCACGCTTCATCAAGATTTTGTTGTGAATGCAACGCCATATTTCAAATTGCAGTTAAAATCTTTGGTCAGGCAGGAACAGAAGAATTAATCAAGTCTGATTTGCCACAAATTGAAACTTTTTCGGTAATTCGTGCTGTTTATCACAAGCACCTGAAACCCGGTAGCCCTGTCATGATCCAAGCCTCATACTATACAGGGGTGAAAACCTTCAGCGAATTTGTCTGTTTTGAGCATCCCGGTTATCCAGGTAGGAAGGCCGCAGATTGGTGGAAGCAAAGATCAAATGAACCTGTTCCCGCTACGGTTGATGAAGCCTTAAGCCGAATTTCACAATTGAAAACCCCAGTTAAAATTAGGGTGCAAGTAAACAAAAAGTATCCTGAGGTTTTGAGTCATGAATACTAGAGAATTAACTTACCAAGACAAATGCTTTAACAAAGATAGAATTAAATTTCAACAGAAAATGATTAATTGTGATTATTGGCAATCCTGCCAAAATTGCGCCCATATGGATCATAATACAAACAAATGCAAGCTATTTAATGCGGTTCCTCCAGTTGATGTTATTGCCGTTGGATGCGAAAACTTTCAATATGAAATTCCGTTCTAGGGGAAATAATGGCCAGAAAATCAAAATCACTCCATTCTAGCGGCCTGTTAAATGCGCTTTCCTTTGTGGGCATGAACGGCGCTGAATACTGCCAGATTGGCCACAATTGGGTTACGTCTATCACTGATAATATTTGCATGGGTTTTGCTATTGAAGAAACTCTAGCTTGTCAAGCAAACATTAAAGCTTTGACTCATTCTTTAACCAGGGCAAAAGATCAAGTAACTATTACGCAATTAGATATTGACAAATTGCATGTTTCTTCAAACGGTTTGGAAGTTTATGTAAACTGTGAAGCAGAGGTTAAACATGTTGAACCTGATAAAAGATTTTGCGCGATTGATAGCAGATTTACTAAATGCTTGGATATTTTGCATTCTATTGTATCAGCCCATGGGGATCATATTTCTGTTAAATCCGTATTGTGCTACGGTTCATCCTGCTTTGCAACTAATCGGCATATTCTAATTGAGTTTTGGAATGGTATTGATTTGCCATATTGCAAACTATCAAAAAAGTTTGTTGATTTAATTTTGAAGTCAAAGAAAGAAGTTGAATATTTTGGTTATTCTATTAGTAGTGTTACAGTTTATTTCAAAGATGGATCTTGGATTATGGGACGCCAAGAAAAAGGTGATTGGATCAATCCGTTTGAAATATTAAATGTGCCTACAGAAATGCAACCACTTACCGCAAACTTTAAAACTTCGCTCAAGGCTGTTCTAGGGTTCGCTGGGGCTACCACCGTCACCTGGGGCGCTGGAAGGCTCCAGAGCCATGCCGGTGAACGGGAAGGGGCAATTTCAGCCATTGCTGACCTAGCCGAAGGTGGCACTTATGGAACAAAGGAAATGAAATTCTTGTTAGATAATGGAAATGAATTTTGTATTGACGCAAACAAAGTTGTTAGGTTTTTTGGTTCAAACATTCGTGGCGCAATTAGCTCAAGGATTGGTTAAATGTCAAACTTATATGATTGGCCAGAAGACTCTTAATTAGAAAACGGCAATTATCACAATGTTTGTCTTTATTGTAGAATTGTTTTTGTTGGATACAAACGGCGAATTGTTTGCAAAAAGTGTGCTACTGAAATAGAAAATAAAAGAATTGAAACTCAAAAACATGCATGGGATATCTAATGTTCTTTAACGAACCCGAAAAATTGCCAAAAGGCAAAAAGCAACCCGTTGCCGTTGATCGGTCGTTTCCTACTCCCATTTTCAAACCTTTGGATTTATACAATGATGCTGAATTGGTTATTGATTCTCATTCTACTTTCATTTTTGACGTTGAGTGTTACTCTAATTATTTTTTGGCTATGTTCACAAATTTTAGAACAGGGAAAATTGTTTACTTTGAAATGTCACCAAATTCAACAATTGATTATAAAAAATTGGAATGGGTTTTGTGGAATTTTCTTTTGGTTGGTTTCAATTCCAGCAATTACGATTTGCCTATGCTTTTTTTATGCCTTAAGGGTTTGAGTTGCCAAGAATTAAAAAGGGTAAGTGACCGAATTATCAATGAGGAATTGCGGCCTAGACAAATTGAGCAAGAATTCAAGGTTATAGTGCCCACAAAGATAAATCATATTGATCTTATTGAAGTTGCTCCATTAAAAGCCAGCCTAAAGACGTATGCGGGAAGAATGCATTGTAAAAAGATGCAGGATTTGCCTTATAATCCCGCAATGCCATTAACCCAGGAACAAGCAAATATTTTATTGCATTATTGCATAAATGATCTAGAGAATACTATTTTGTTGTTCATTGAACTGAAGGAACAAATTAAGCTTCGATATGATATGACTGAACAATACGGGATAGACCTACGCTCAAAAAGTGATGCTCAAATTGCAGAGCATGTTATTGCAAGTGAGGTTATGAAGATTAATGGCAATTGGCCAAGACGCCCTATCATTCTGGAAGGGCAAAGCTACCGCTATGCGGCCCCGGCTTTCCTGGCCTATGCCACGCCAGCCATGCAAGCCGTTCTAGACCGGGTTCTAGCTACTGAGTTTGTTGTAGGTGCATCCGGCGCTGTCCTCATGCCTGAAAGTCTAGAATCGCTGTCTGTGGGCATTGGCAATGGTATTTATCGCATGGGGATTGGCGGTTTGCATTCCAGTGAAGAAAAGACTATGCATAAAGCCGATGAAGAATATCTATTGATTGATAGAGATGTTGCCAGCTATTACCCCAGCATTATCATTAATAACAATCTTTTTCCAAAACAAATGGGCAAGGCTTTTATTCAAGTATATTCAACCATTGTTGAAAGGCGTTTAAAAGCCAAAGCCGCTGGGGATAAGGTTAATGCAGATTCATTAAAAATTGTTATCAATGGAAGTTTTGGTAAATTGGGTTCTAAATATAGTTGTCTTTATTCTCCTGATCTAATGCTGCAAGTTACCTTGACTGGCCAGCTTGCTTTATTGATGCTTATTGAAAGAATTGAACTAGCTGGAATTTCCATTGTTTCAGCCAATACCGATGGAATTATTATCAAATGTCCTAGGGCTAGATATGAAGAATTGAATCAGATTATAAAGCAATGGGAACAGGTAACAGCATTTTATACTGAAGAAACCAAATATAAAGCAGTATATAGTCGTGATGTTAATAACTATATTGCAATTAAGGAAGATGGCACGGCTAAGGTTAAGGGTTGCTATTCTGAAAAAGGTTCCGCTTTAAATAGCCGATTGAGCAAGAATCCAGAATCTTTAATTTGCGCCGATGCTGTAACTAAACTTTTGGTTGAATGCATTCCAATTGAACAAACCATAACGGAAAGCCAGGATATAACCCGGTTTGTTTGTGTGCGAAATGTCAAAGGCGGTGCCCACAAGAATGCTAAATATTTAGGAAAAGTGGTTCGCTGGATTTATGCAAAAGGTGAAACCGGAACAATTAATTATGTTTTAACTAACAATATTGTTCCCAAAAGTGAAGGCGCTAGGCCGTTGATGGACCTAGCGCCGGTTGAAGATTTAAATTTTGATTACTATATCAATGAAGCAAATGAAATGCTTTATGACTTGGGTTATTACAAACCTAAGCAAATTGGTTTGTTTTAGGCCATCTTCCAAGAAATACCACTAAATTTAACGGCAACCTTGGGATCCGTAAACTCGTAAATATGAATATCACCATTCAATTCAATGCCGAATCTTGCGATTGTGTCAGCCGTTCCAGTGCAACAGAAACCTTCAACCTTGTGCAATGGCCTATATCCGGCGGGAATGGTAGCTACAATAACATCAGCGCCAAAAGTTCCGCCGTAAACATCACCATTCAAAAAAGCCCTGCCTTCTAGTGACGTTTGAAGCCAAATTCCACCAGTTGTATAAGTAGCCTTTAGCCAAGATGCGGCGTCAAATTCAGCGCCCAACCAAGGGCCAGCGGTTGCGCCAAAGTGAACCCTACCACTAATGCCAATGCCAGCAGTAACACCCGGCAAAGATGTTGAAAACTGTAAAATTCCTTTTTCTGAATTTTTAAATGAAAACAAAAACCCGTTATAAGGACCACCGTTGTTTGCTCCAACGTCCATTCTATCAAAGGTAATACCTTGGAAAAAATGGTTTGGGGAAACAGTAGAAGGGTTTAAGATTCTATAAAAAGAACCCATGTTATAAATGCCGTTGTTTTTAGAAGATGCTAAATTTGTAGGAAAAACAACATCAGCAAGCAACTTATTAATAAGGGCATAAATTTCATCGGTAGGATGAACATGCCCCGGTAAAGAATCCATGTAAAATGAACCGCTATGGCTGTCCTGATACATTCCATAAGTATCAATAAAGCAGCATTGGAAATCTCTAGCAATCTGCCTAAAGCCTTTGTTTGCCATTTCATTAGCAATTTCAGTTCTATTGTTGGGAACATCACTAGTTGAGCAAGGGGACATTAAAATAATAGGCAATTCAGCCGCAGTTTTAAGCGCCCGAATCTTAACCAATCCAGCCCTAATATCGTCTAAAGCCGCGTCAACCCATTCAGGATAAGCAAAATCGTTAACGCCCCAACGAATAATATAAAGGTCTGGATTAGCAGCTAAATCTAAAGCATAGTTTCTATATTCAACGCCAGGATGATTGCTATGCCAGTCCAAATCTTGCCAAGATTTAGCATCAAAACCGCTTAAAGAGTGGTCAATGATGGTGCAATTTCTATAACCATTTGCAATAGCACTGGAGTTTAAAAGAGAAGCGGGATAATAATCAGCGGCACTTGCGTTAAAACCTGCTACCGTGCTATCGCCAGAAATAACAATATTAAAAGGGCCGATTTCGTCAACTTGATTGCCAAATGAGGAACTGCGTTTAAAATGTTTATACCAAGGGGCTAAATATTCTTGGCCTACAACCAAATTAGTTTGCGCCAATCTTGGATTCATTACCTTTCCAGTTAAAGAAACAATAGGATAATCTGGATAAATACCGTATTTGTTATTGTAAGTGCTAGATAAACCATATTTTAAAGAAAAAGCCTGTTTGGCGGTAATGTAGGCTTGAAAAGCCGTAGTGTTATCCGTTCCGGTTGTTTCTTTGGTTCCATCCAAAACAGTTCCATAAGCAACAACATTTACATTAAAATTTGTAAATGAATCATTTAAAGACTGCAAAGTTGCAACTTCAACCCCAAATTTATTTGTATACGTTCCCGGATAGTTCAAAAATTTGTCAAACATATCTTCATTAAGTTGAAAACGCGCAACAGCGTCAGTTCCCGGAAGTGTCATTTTTTCCCCTTTTTAAGAAATAATGTTGTTGATAAAATCTTTGTCATTTTGATAATACCGCGACTCATAATTAATAGCCTTTAATTCTGAAGTCATAACCCCCTTTGGTGATTTTTCAGTTAAAATAAAAGCAGTTTTCCTTGTATCATTATTTGGAGAAATAATAAAAGTTGTTTTTGCATAAAGATCAAAATCGAGTGCTAATGGCATACTAGGGGTTCTTAAAAGCAAAACTTTGTTAGAAAAAGCAGTTTTAACAATTGGAATATTGTCTACAGTTCCGTCACTGTATTGCAGAAATATAGTGTATTCAAGTTCACTTTGCAAGTCAACATTTTGCGACAATACCAGTTCTAAACCGTTTTGGCTGACAATTTCGCCTTCAAGACTTCCTAATTGTGTTCCATCAGATACCAAAATTCTATCATTAATAACACAAATATTAGCTTCCTGTAAAGCCTCAAACTCTACATTCAAGTTTTGATATTTCATTTTATTATACAAGCGTTTAGCGTTAAAATGCGCTTGCAGACTGTTTCTAACGCCAATAGACTCAAAACTTTTCGGGTTTACGGCGCTTCTATCTTCAGGAACATAAATTGAAACGATGGCATCGTCAACCGGATCAACATACTGATATTCAATTCCGTCATTATCGTTTACATTACCAAAACTAATATTTCGGCTTTCTGTTCCTGGAACTTTGTTTCTATGATTGAAAAGAATGGTTGTTTGTTCGGTTTCTTTCTCAAAAGAAAGCCTTATTTTGTTACCCCTTCTGTAGGCAAGTGAAAAAATAGAATTTGCAATTGTGGTTAAAATTTCTTCAAAAGAAAGGTTGACTGAATCAAAAGTATAACAAAATTCAGCCGCTTTATCAGTTCCAAAATAACTAATAATTTCAGCAACAGTAGAATAAATGTTATCAAAATCCATTTCTGATAACTGACGATTACCGATTTTAGGATCTAAGCAGATAAAAGAAATAATATCGTCAACTCTTTTTGTAGGATATAGAACAGTAGAAAAAGTTGAACCGCTAATCCTAGTGGGAACTTTGCGAGTAGCCAACATGTTTAATTTTCTGTTTGAAACAGACAAAGCGCCTTCAGTAGCTCTAGTTAGACTTTGAACTGTAGTAACATTCCCAAAATCCGTTTTATCCATAGGACAAACTGCATAAAAATCGCGCCATTTAACTTCATCTTGAACTTGGCCGGTTAAAATATAAGCGCCGGTCATCCGTTTGGCTTCTACAATGCAGCGACCTGTGAAGGTAGGAACGGCCTTTAAAGTGTTACCTAGCGCCATGTTGAAAGTCGAATCCCATAACAAAGTAGTAGTAAAAACTTCAGGTGCCCCGATAGGCGAACCGGAAGAATTAACAGGGGTTAAACGCAAAGAAATGTCAACCGGAAGCGGCTTTTTAGATGTGCCATCGTCAACATAAATTCCGTTCATTGAAACAAAATTGCACCAAATTTCTTCCATATCAACCCGGTCGCAAGTAAAAGGACCAGCCCAGGCCGCCTCATTGGAAAATAAAAGAACATTGCTAAAATTAAAATTTAAACCCAAACCGATTAAAACTGTCCAATCTGCGTTAGAAGTAGGATTTGCTATAACAAGGTAATGCTGAGAAACTGAAGTTATTGTATAAATACCGTCAAAGTTATATACTTCAGTGTAAGAATGGTCAACAGGATCAAAAGTTCTATATATAGCGTTTGCTACTTTAACTGTTCCACCTGCGTTAAAAAATGCTCTAAAATCAATCCCAGTAGAAGGGGAAACCGAAATTCTACCAGTTGCTAAAAAGCTAGCTACAACAGCCTTAACTGAATACGTTGAATCCGGCCCTAAAATTTGCCCATTAACCGATTCATATTTAATAAAAGTTTTGATTGCTTTGTTTATAACCGGTCCAATTGTTAATTCCGGAACACCAGAATTAGGCGAAGTAAATGGCCCGTAAATTTCAACTGAAGATGCATCAACCTCACTAATTAAAGTCGTATCTTCCTTAACGTCTTCAACCAAATAAGAGCCTTTGCCAATACACATATAAGAATGTTCGTATTCAACATTATTATCAAAAAATTTATAATTTGCTGCAATTAAATCTGGAACGCTTCTAACTTGACCAAAAATATCAGCAATTCGCCCATTGACTCTAGCTTTATTTGATCTATCGCTTAATGAATTGTTAGCTGATTTATCATCAGAATTTCTAACAGCACCAAAAGGAATTTTCGGCTGATTTAATAAAGTAACTGCCAAAACAAGTAAAGCAATAATATAAGGAACATACGTCCATTGGGGATAAACAACCACATAAAACGGACCGGACATTTTACTAATTTCTTCAATTTCCTTAATGCTAGATGGCGTTACGTCAGTTAAAGTCGAAACATTGCCATTATAAATTCTAGCATTTTCAGGCCAAATTTTAAAATATTCGATTAAAAAATCCAATACATTTTCAGATTCAAACTCAAGCCACGTTTCCGGTTCAAGTGAATTTTCAGCAATTATAATTTTTTTTAACATTATAAAACCTCACATTGCGAAAACCAATCATTACCGTTTCAAGATACGTCCATTCTACCCCATTTTGAGCCAAGTGCAGAATTTTGCCATCAAGCCATATGCCCACATGGGAAGCGCCCTGGTTGGCTTGAAACAGGGCCAAGCAAGGGCTAACCGGCGCTAGGATGCGTTCAAACTGGCCTAGCCTGTGGGCATCCATCACCCGTAGACTTCGGCCTGTCTTAGCCCATGTTAAAGCCTCTGAAATGTCTTGATTATTTAATTCTTTCCATACTTCACAAACAAAATGCGCGCAATTATATTTGGCATCGTTATAAACTCTATCAAAAAATCTATCAAGATTCATAACAAGCCGCGCAGCATTGGGAACCGTTCAAGGCTGAATATTTCACCTGTTTTGGAAATATTCAAACTAGGCGCTTTTACTTCAAAAACGGAACCTTCCCTAGTAAAAGTAAAGTTCTTAATTTCTAGAACCAAAGGACCATAAAGAACATTATCTAAATCGCTGCTTTTGAATGTTCTAAATTTAACAACGGGTTTGATAGAAAATCCATCGGCAATTTCAACCAAACCTAATTCTTTGGGTATAATTTCGCCCAAATCGCCCAATTGAATTTTGATGATTTGATCTAAATTATCCTGTTCGTTAGCAAGCGAAATTTTCAAAGGTGCATATTCAAAGAAATAATTCAAACTGTCTTCAAGTTTAACCGTAACGCCTTCAACGGCATTTCTAACAAGTCTGTATGTTTTACTGAAATTAGGGTGAAATATTTCAATCAATTCAAACTGAATAACCGAAGCCTTACAGTTTAGGAAAAATTCGCTATATTGACTCATGCTAAATCCGCAGGTATTTGAACATTCATTAAGTTATCAAATTTATCTATGCTTTTGATTGAAAAATCGCCGAAGGCTGCATAAACGTCAGCTTGATTATTTTTTTCAACGTCATATTGATAATTTTTTGCAGCCGGATTGTTAGCCAAAGCCGTAGTGATAGGATGAACTTCTAAAGTAGCACCTACAACAAAACATTTACCCTGTTGACTTTTTAAACCACTTGTTCCGGGAATAAAATGGCAACGATGCTCAGTTAAAGTTTCTCCATCATCCACATATAAATCCATTAAAAAAGGATCACAACCCCTAGTAATTAAGGTATTGTAAAAGATACGATAGAAAGAATATTCTTCACTGTTTAATGTCCATTGCACATTCATTCTAAAATCAGAATTTAAAATATCACGCCTAAACCTAGACTGACCACCTTCCAATTGAACCATTAAAATTTCAGTTGGATCAGTAAAAGTATAGCCGGATTGATCAGGAGGAATTGGAAATTTTTTCAATGGTTCCATTTTTACCGCCTTCTAACAATGTTTGTACTTTGGCTTAATGATTTTGAAGTTTTGGAATTAGGATTGCCGATTTCAGAAGCTACCAGACTTGGAACCCTCTTTTCAATGGCTTGTTCGGCTTCATCCTTTGCAATGATTCTATAACGGTTTTCGTCAATCTGTTCAACTGCAAAAGTTTTAGAAGTTCCGTAGTTTTCGATTTTGATCGAAACAGAATTGCCCACAGAAGCGCCACGGTTCATAGCTTCCAGCATAGGCCGATTCCGGGCCGTGGCTGGGGCTGAGACGACGAATTCACGCCCATGGACCACTCCAGCCACTTGTGAGGTTCCCCCATCACCTGTATAGCCTCCAGCCTCATACCCTGGCATCTTGGTTGACATAATGGAAGCGATGTTTGCAGCCATGGCCACGCCAGCGGCAATCGCCAAAGCCGTTCCAACAATCGGCCCCAGCTTTTGCGCTTCACTGATAGCCAAAAATCCGTTAAGGGTAGCTTGAGCAACAGCAGCCGCTTTACCGATTTCAAAAAGTTCCCTGTTTTTGGAATTTTGCAATGAGGACATATTGCCGAAAAATTGGTCAGCCTGTTGAAACTGTTTTTCGTGTTCCTTGATCCAAGCAACAGATTTAGCTTGTTCATATTGCTTTGTAGTGATTACGTTAGTTTTGGCTAAAGTTTCCAAATGCTTATAAAACAAATCCCATTTCTTAGTTTCGGCATCTAAGGCAATTTGGGTTCCATCAAACATATCCCCAAACATAGTCATAAGGCCGGCAGATTTGTCAGCACCTTTTAAAATCTCATTATTCAAAGCTTGCAATTTGGTATTAAAATCAACAACAGCGCCACCAGTAGCAGCATAAATATTATTTTGTTCCTGATTCAAAGCGTTCTTTTTAATTAAGTTATCAATCTCCATCTTGTATAAAAGAATCTGCACTTCATCCAACGGAATGCCCTGATTGTAGGCATCATTTTTCAATTGCATAAGCCGGGTTTGCGCTTCCTGTTCTCTGCCGACATAATTGAGTAAAGTGCTTTCGTCGCTCAACTGTTTGTTATATTGGAACAAAGGTTCCGTTAAGTTAATCATAGCAATACGAGCAAGATTAATTTGCTTGGTTGCTTCTTCTTCACTGATCTTTTTCTTATCAAGTAATTGAGTAGTTGCGGCAATGGTGTTTAAATAATCCCGCATTGGAGCAATGGAAGATTCAAAAATTCTATCCCGTTCTCCAGAAACTTTCTTTTCAGTTTCAATAGCGGTAATTTTATTTAAAATAGAATCATGTTCCTGTTTGCTTAATTTAATAGAAGCAGAATTTTTACCGTTCTTTTTATCAGCTAATTGAATTTCAATTTCGGTCATTTTGTTATAAATTGACCGGCTAGGCTCTAAAATTTGAAGTGAATTTTGTTCTTTGTTTAATTCGTCATTGATTTTCTTAAGTTTCATTGCGCGACTTTCGGCCAAAGGATCAACCGGCGGTTTTGAAGTGTCATCGCTTGCTTGGCGTAAATAGCTTTTGCCATGGGAAACCAAAGGCTTAGTAGGCTCATTTTTCTTTGCTTCCAATTCAGCAAGCTTAATTTTCGCTTGTTCTAAGCCTTCTAAAAATTTATCCGTAGCGCCTTTTGCGCCTAGCGCATTCTTTCCCCAAACTGTAAAAAAGTTATCATCGGAAGCCAAGTTTGCAGTTTTACCAACTAGCGTAGCAATCCCGCCAGCCAATTCCCTAATAATGTCTGAAGCCATTGCAGCGGTAAAACCCAAACCTCTAATCAAATGTTCAAGCGCATTTAAAGAGTCTTTGGTCTTATCTTTACTTCCATCTAATAAAAATATACTGTTTGCTAAATCACCAATAGCCGTAGCAGTAACAATGGTTGTTTCGCCAAGACTAAAAATTTCATATTTATTATTTTTAATAGAGTCTGCAATATTAATAAGCTTAGCAGCAAACCCGGAAAAACTTCCAGTTGTTTTTTCAAATTCTCCTGCCAATTGAATTAAATCATTTTTTAGAATAACAACAGCCTGATTAACTGTAGCCGTTGACCTTGCAAATTTATCATCAATTTTCATATTGGTGAAAGCGTCAAGCATAACCTTTCCGGTTAACTTGCCTTGCTTGGAAAGGTTCATTAATTCGCCTTTAGGAACCCCTAAAGAGTCAGCTAACGCTTGCATCAAGATTGGAGCATTCCGCATTAAGGTTCGGAATTCATCGGCCTGTAAGTTGTTTCTGTTGAAAGCCTGGGATAACTGAAGCAAACTTTGCGCGGCTTCAATGGTGTTAGCGCCACCTAAAGTTAAAGACTTGCTGATATTTTCAGTCATCTTTAAAGTCTGTTCCTGCGAGGCACCTAGCGGCTTCAACGCCATATCGTAACGCTGAAAAGCCGTTGCCAAATCTTCAACTGGAACCCTAGCGCGTCTTGCGGATTCAAACAGCCTGTTAGTTAATTCTTCCGTTTGCAATTCGCTATCAGAAACAACCTTTAATTTATTCTGAAGTTCTAAATACGAGTTACCTAAACCCATAATAGCTTTTGTTCCAACAGCAGCAACGCCAGCAACCATAGCCAACATCATAAAATGGCGCAAAGAACTAAAACCCAACTGATTTCCATGTTCGGTAGTTTTATTTACTTCATTTTGTGCACCTTTTAATTTTAAAGCAGACATAGCAGCTTTATCGCTTGCAATTGAAACATTTTTCAAACTAATTGCCGTTTGATTTTGCGCTTGAATAACCTTTTCATTGCTGATTAAAACATTGTTATTAGCAACCTTCAAAGCTTCGGTAGCGATTGCAGCGTTAATGGTTGCAATTTCTAAATTCGTTGCTGACAAAGTGGCTTCATTTTGTCCAACGGCTAAAGCTTCGGATTCAATAGCGCCTTGCCGCATTGAGTTACCAAGCGCCTCAATAGCAGCCAGGGCTGACATTTGGGCCGCTGTAAGGCTTTCAGTAGCGGCAGACACACCGGCAAGATTAGCCTGAAGGCCGGCAATACCACTAGCCGAAAGGGCATTCAAATTGGCCTGTAAAGTAGCAATAGCTAAATCAGCGCCAATTGCAGCCGCAGAAATACCATCTAACTTTTCAGCAATGGTAGCACTAATTTTATCTTGAATTTCAATAACAATCATTTCATCAGACATATTCACCCCAACTTCATTTTAAACTTTTTAACTTCAACTCTGCCCACAATAACAGCCCGTTCGACAAATCCCGCAGGTTGCTGTTGTGAAGATCCATTATTCAATTCTCTAATATAAGGCGCGGTGTTTACTAAAAATATAGACTGGCCAACAATTTTATTTTTTAAAACATTATTCATATCAACTACGGTTGCTTTTGCGCTAGGCCCATAGGTTGAACCTTTGTGGCCAAGGAAAAACGGCAAACGCATTGAAACATTGGGGTTTTCTAATGAGATTTGCCAGTTTGAAATAGCGTTGGAAGTGTCTACAGGGGTAACATACGCCAAATTGCGCCCTGTGGCCATAGCAACCCCAACAGCACACCGGCTACCCTCAGAAGCCAGGATAGCCGGTAGCGCCTTCATTCTGTTTGCTAGGTCAATCAGGGTTCCCATGGCTGTTCCCCTTGTGCTGATTTGACCATTTAGTATAGCATTCGTCAAGCCTTGTTATGAATATATTTAATGCTTCTGTTTGGTAACTATCAAATTGGAACCTGTCAGCATAGTGCATTTTTACAGACCATGGAACATAGCCCACTTGATTACGGTCATTTTGCAATTGCCAAAAGGCTTCATAGTAAAGAGTTAAGCCGGTTCCCAATATTGGTTTGTTTAAAATTCTATCAGGAACCGGCTGACCCATTTGTTTAGCTTGTCTTGTGAGGTTCTTTTCCCGATTCGGGGGCATTTCCAAATCGTATAAAAGAACCTCAATTAGTTTTTTTCATCGGCCTTGAGATTGGCTTCAAGAAAATTGTCTTTATCGGAAGCCTTAATATTCAAAGTGCTAAACAATTCGGGAAGTTCGCTGAAAAAGGAAATAGCATTATCATAGGAATAAGGAATAGTTTTACCGTCCATACCCTGAATATTTTCCCAACCCTTAAGATTAGCAGTTACGAAAATATCAATATTAAGCTTGCTTGCATCGGCTTCAGAAAGCAGACCTTCATCAATTTCTTTCTTGAAAGGCCGGGTTTTGGCTTCAAAAGTCTTAAGCCAAAGGGGATTAGACCGGCCAGCCCTGGCAATAATGAAAGCCGGAATAGAGCCATCATCGTTAGCCTTAAACTTGATCTTAATTCCGTTTTCTTCACAATTCTTATTAGTTTTGAACTGGGAATAAATAGACATTGGGTCTAATCCTTTTAAAAACCCCTAGGACCATTCCCAGGGGTTGATAGAGCAATTATACAGGCATTGCCGAATTAGGCAAGTAACTAAAGAAAGTCATCAAAAGCGTATGACCGGCAACGCTTTCATTAGCGTTCATATCAATGGGAATAGTAATAGCGGCATCCTTTTCAACCTTAAGCCTACCGTTGCCTAAAGACATAGAAGGAATGTCAATAACAGTTCCCGCATTCTTGTGGGCAAGAATGACATTAAAGCCAACATCGGAATTGTTGCGAACAGCGTTAACAGCCCCAACGGTAGAGAAATAAGCAGTAAGGGAACCGCTAATTATAAAATCACCAGCGGTAGCGTCAAAAGCGCCAAGGGTTCCCAACGCCTTAGTAGGCTTAACACCATTGTTAATAACCAGTTTGGCATCGTTGACATAAGCAAACAAAGGCGAACCGTTCACATTAAGCGGATCAACAATGCTAAGCTTAATCCGATAAATATCAGAAGACGTATTGAAAGCATTTTCAGCAACGGCAGGAATACGAGTTCCGGCCTTTACACCGGTAGCGCCATCGCGAGTAACGTAATTCATAGCAACAAAGGTTAAATCAGCGGTAATCGCATCAGCTTCGGGAATGTTGAGCGTAAATTCGTTAGGAATAGCGCCTTCATCATATTCAGACTGAACACCGGTTCCGTCATCACCTAACTGCCGTTCAAGCTGATAAGAACGGCGCTTGATCAAAGTGGAAGTTTCATTCTTAAGCGATTTACCAAAGAACATGCGGATAAGCTTGCCGGTTCCGGTTTCGGTAGAAGGAACAAAAGTGGTATCATCAAAAACAATAGTATGAGCGGCAATGGAGCGAATACGAGCATAACCAGGAAGGTTAACCGCAAACTTATTAGTAGCAGAATCCCCACCAATGAAAACCCATTCGCCAGCAACCAACCTTAAAGTAGTGAAGTCAAAAGCGGTAGAAGTCATGCTAACGCCACTTGCGGCAACAGCCAAGTTAATATCAGCGGAAGCAAACTCAACTCCAACCACTTCCACTTTCAAATCAGCGGTAGGAGCGGCCTCGTCAACCTTAACAGCGGTGCCCACAAGAGTAGATGCCGTGGCACTAGCCACAACGTCAAGGCCGTTATTCGCGGCACTAGCGGAACCGGAAACCATGATTAAATGCTTGGGAAGGAAAACGCCCAAACCAGCAGCAGCCGAAAAGGTTTTAGTGCTTCCAACAATGCCAGTAAAAACAATAGCTGTTCCATTAAAGGGCTGAGTGCTAGGTTTTTCCCTGGCATCGGCAAAAAAGAAACCCTGCAAAGTTCGCTGCATATTACTTTGCATAAAATCGGTATTAAAACCACCAGAGGCGTCAAGGTCAGTCATCGCGCCCTTTTTAACAGACCGATTGGCATTAATAGGGTTTCGCGCAACATTCTTAAACTGGCCGCCAAAGTCAGAAAAAGAGTTAGGTTCAAGGGAATACCAAATAGGCGTCCCAGTAAGGGTTTTCAAGGATGCTTCTTCAGCAATTGCAAAACCAGTGAGGTTAGAGTCTACTTTATTCGGTGCAGTCATTTTCTTTCTCCCTTAGTTAACTTCATCAAATTGAAATTCAGCAACAACAATTTTTCTTATTGCGCCGTTTTCCGGTGAAACTTCCTTTATCCTTGCATTGCGTAAAATAACATTTGCGGTTCTATTTCGGAAACAATTTTGAACTAAAGCAGAAAGTAGCAAAGTTTTATCTTCAGAATCAGCCCTTTTTGGTGCAAAAATTTGAAAGAAAATTAAACCAAAAGTTTCAAAACGCTTGGAACCCTGAGTAACAACATTTTCACATAAAGTAGACTGTTCACACAAAACGCTATTGGTTGAAACTCTAGCCCAAAATAAAGCAGCATCAGGAATGGTTCCATCGTCTTCACCTGGAAAATAAATTCTAGGCGCATAACCAACAATAGCATTTGCACCTAACCAAGCTGTTTGCAAAGCGTCAAACATTTCATTTAAAGCACCTTTATAATCTGTGGTCATACGTCAAACTCCACAATATGCATGATAATTTGACCGTTTGGCGCTAGAGTATCAGCAGCCTTAATTGTTAATTCGTTACCGTCACGAATGAAAATATCATTTAACTTTGGCTCATATTGAAACGAACCGCAGTAACCGCGAACAGTTCCTTTAGCTATTTCAGTTCCCGAAAGATACTGTAACAACTCTTTTCCAAACTGGCTTGCTCCACTAACAGAAGGGCTAAGAAAAACCATTTTAATATCAGTTTGACTAGCAGCAATATCGGTTTTTTCCCTTGGTTTTGAATCATCCAAAGCAACAGGAGAATTAATATGCTTAAATGTGACAGTTTGACCGTATTTTGCAATCAGTCTTTTAACCGTATTAATTTGCCGGTCAAACTGTCCCATTCAAACCCTCACAATCTTTAAACCAAAAGCGCCAGAACCAGTTTTCAGCAAAGGCTTAATCATTTCATCAATCGCTGAAATATAAGGTGTGAACAAGCTTCCAGCATTAACAGCATATTCAGTTTTGATAGGCCCGACGGTTTCAGACTTAACAGCCGGTTCTGTTTGTGTGGGCATTAAAACAGTTCCTAAAGACTGTTCCATAATCAAATGAGAATTCAACTTAACAACCAAAGACGGTATAGAATTGCTGGGAAAATCAAAACCATCAAAGTTAAGATTAGACCTAGGAAACTGTAAAGCTTGGGTTGAAGTGACTTTTTGCCCATTCAATTCATTACGCTTATTTTCGATCCAATCAATAGCATTTGCATTATACTGTTCAACTTTTGTAGGATCAAGCACAACGCCACGCAGAAGCGCATAAGCGATATGGGCCGCCGCTGTAGCGTAGGTGTTCGCCCCTGCCACTTGGGTTCCATCTTCAACAATCAACGCCATGCGCGGCCTCCTGTGCCCACAGAATACACTGTTTTAGCTAACCGTTACGGCACAAGTTGCGGTAATCGTCTTGCCGCTTGCGTAGGTGTAGGTAGCAGTAATGACAGTCGCGCCCGTTGCAACAGCGGTAATTAAACCGTTAGCGTCAACAGTAGCCTTAGCAGCAACGGAACTAGCATAAGTGACATTAGCGGTTAACAAACTAGCGTTAAGCGCCGTTAAGTCGTTGCCAGTTACAATAATTGGATAAAGCTGTTTAGTAGCCAAAGCCGCAAGCGTTACACTTGCAAGAATCTTAAAAGCGGTAGGCTTATCAGCATGAATGCCAGCATAAACAGGAACCGCATTAAAAGCAGTCGGAATGGTTCCGGCCACAAAATCGCTAGTTTCAATGCCATAGCCAAAGCTGGCAGATTCAGCACCGTTGCGAACAGCGATGTTATAATTACCACCTAAGTTATTGAGCAAAGCAATTTCGGCGGCTTCAGTTGTAGTAGGTGTAAAACCGGCGGTAAAGTAAATAATTTTCTTAGCCATCATTTCCCCTTATTATGCGTTAGGCGTCCAAACAGGTTTTACTTTTTCGGCTTTGGCTTGTTTTTTGGGGCTGGCTTCGGCTTTTCCATTTTCTTCAGCATTTCGCTTTTGGTCATTTTCTGCTTCATAAATCACCCCATAAACCGGAATTTCTTTGTAAGTTTCGGGAACAGCGCCATAAACAAAATCGCACTTTTCAATAGCACAGTCAGCCACAATGAAATTAGCATTGCGGAAACAAACCTTGCCTTCCATGCTATTGCGTTTTTCGATTTCGCTTTTTGTAGCTGTAGTGTCGTTAATGAAGAAAAGTGTTTTTGTCTGTGGCATTTTAGTATCTCAAGTTAAAGGGGCCAGGGAACACAAATGAACCCTGGCCCCTTAATTAAAGGATATTAATTAGTGCGAACGATAACACCGGCCAAATCCTTAACGCTAGTAGCAATTTTATCCCAATTGCTAGCAGTCATTAAAGCGGCATCGGTAGGAGAATGACCACCGCTAGCCTTGTCCCAAGTGAAACCCTTAATCGAAAGATTGTTGCTCCATTCTTGCTGAAGCGTAGTAACGATGTTTTCAAAACCGTTAATAGTCTGTTCGTTCGCGGTATAATCGTTATTGCGTTCAACATCAATAGCGCCGGAAACCAGACCTAAAGTCTGACAAATCTTGGGAGTTCCCGCAGTATAAAGCGCCGGAATATCGGAAATGATAAACAAGCGGCCCATAAAATCTTCAACCACGTTAATAGTTTCAAAGCGGAAAAGCCGATTGGTATTAGTCAAAGCGCCGATAAAGTAATCGTTCATCGCCATGGAATGAGCAACCCAAGCAACAATAGCAGACTGACGATCACCAAACTTAGCAGTTCCACCCTGAAGGGCAATAGGCGTAAGAACATCAAGGTCGGGAGTGGCGCTAGAACCGCCGGTAATATCATTGATGATGGCAGCCTGACCACTCAGGGCCGCATAGGTGGCACCAACAGCGATATTCAGCATATCAGCCATAACGTCACCAGCAAGCTGTTGTCCGTAAGCGGCACCGGCAGCCTGGGGATTTTGCTGAATCCACTTCATCTGACCGGGATTCAGTTCAACATAGGCGCGGGAAGCAAACTTAACCGAAGTATCGGTAAGCTGGGTCATTTTCTTGGCAGTAATCGCGCCGGAACCGTAAGCGTCACGCCGCGCCACAAGGCCGTTAACCTTAGCCCAAAAAACCTTATCGGAATAGTCGCCCTGATTAGCGCCAGCGGAAAGAACGATAGCGCCACGGCTAGCGGTATTAAACTTATCCACTTCCTGAGCAACAACCTCAGTCATAGCGGTATAAGCGTATTCGGAATAAACAGCAAGGTCAGAAAGCGCCATGTTAAATCTCCCTTTAGGATTGTTTGGCAGCGGTTATTCTAGCAGCTAATTCGTTAGGATTCAGCGTAGCTAGATTAATAGGTTTTTCTTCATTATTTCTGTGAAGGCCACCGGCCCCAATTTTGTTAGGCTCCAGACCACCGGCCCCAGATGCCTTACTGCCTACTAGAATAGAACTGAATTCCTTATTTGCAACAATTTCTTTTTCAAAATCGTCAAAGGTCATAGCCGAAGGCTTATGGTCCTTGTCCAAGATGCGATGAACGATTTTTTCTCCATCAAATTCAACAGCAATTCTATCAGCAATTGCCAATTTAAAAAGCCGTTGAGAATCGGACTTAGCCAATTTACCAGCGAAAGTAGTAAGCAAACTATCCTTAGCAGAATCAACCAAATGATTTTTAAGCTTAGAATTTTCGCCAGTTAATTCACTTTCCTTAGTATCGTATTTTTCTTTCCAAGACTTTTCAATAGCTTCTACATTGCCATCCTTGCGGTTCTTCTCGCCGGTCAATTCTTCCATCTTCCGTTCAAGTTCCTTAAGTTTGGCTTTCGTTTCCTTGTGGGCATTTACTTCATTTTCTTTTGCCTGTTTAACAGCATTAACGGCATCGTCTTCATCTTCAATCTTAGCAAGATAATTGCCGTTCTTTTCCTCATATTCGGCCTTCAACGCTTCAGGAAGTGCTTCATATTCGGTTTTGGTAAGCTTGCGTTTCATGGTCACAGACCTTTAAGAGTAAATAGGCACGGCCTATTTGGTTAGTATATTGTTTAACTTGCCAGAAAATTCAAATAACGAAATGTTTTTAGATTTAAGCAAATCGCTTTGAACTGCCTGGGGTTGCTGAAGTGTCCATTGTTCAACCGATTTTTCATCCGGCATTTCTCCAGTATAAGGAACATTGGAGCAACGGCATACCCTATGATACGGTGAAGTAGGACCAGCGCCATAATAAAATATCTGGCCATTCAAAAATAAACAGCTAGGACAAACCCGGCTATCTAAAACCCTCTTCCATTGATAGCGTTTAAAAAATTGCGAAGTAATGCAAGTTTCAATTGTAATAGCAACATGCTGTAAAACTGTTTCAGTTATATTTTTTGCTTCCCTGTCAATAACAGCTAAAGCACTTCCTTTTAAGTTTAACTTTGGATCACCAATAATATCCAACAAAATGCTTTTAACGCCTTCTTTATTTGCAACGCCTTTATTAATAAGTAAATTGATTCTGTTAATAACATCAGGACCAATTTTTTTAATAGTATCTTCAACGCTTAAACCAGTAGCGCCCATTAAACTTAAAAGCAATTTTTCCCAAGTAATAAAATACAAACTTTTCTTTTTATCATTCCTGTTGGAATATAAAATACTTTCCAATTCTTTTTCATCTTCGATAACAAGCAATTCGCGTTCAACCAAATAATTCCCTATCATACCTTTTTGTAAAGTTGTTTCTACCTTGGTAAATTCTTCCAAATTCTTCATTAACTGATTCTGCCAATAATCAAATGTATAAAGAACAATTTTGGCCAAATTGCGTTTAAATTCATTAAGTTCCTTTTTGGTCATTTCGTCCAAAGTATCATAAGGAACTTCTTTAAATCTGTCTTTCAAATCTTTAATAAATTGCGGTAAAAGTTTACGCCATTCTTTAACCTGATTAACCTTATAACCATCAAGATACATTTGATGACGCAAAATAATATCGTATAATCGGCGGTTTATCATTTGACTTTGCCCACAAGTGGCTTAGGCGCAAGCGCCGGGTTGACCAGAGGATTAGCCAAGTCAGCCGCTAAACTATCCATGCTTTCCTGTTCAATTTCAGTCTGTGCAACCTCATCTTCAAGCAATTCAACCTTACCCTTGCGTAAGTTATTTCGCATTTCAGTGAAGCTAGTAGCGCCTGATTGCCATTCCTTAATGGTTTGCGCCCTTTCAGCAACACTCATTTTCGCAATTTCAAAATCACTGTTTAACTTAAATTTAGGGTCAACAGTTGAACCAATGAAAGCTTGGCAATGTTCAATTGCATTTTCAAAAGCTTGGCTTGTATTGTTAGCCAGGGTTGCAAGAATAGAAGTTTCGGAAGTATTGTTCATTTCCGCTTCCGTAGCGGTTTGGGTTGAACTGTTAGGACTAACTAATTTTGCGCCTAACGCTAAAAACTGTTCTTCCTTGTGCTTCATTGCCTCATAAGGCATCGTATTGGGGCTAGGCTGCAAGATGCCAGCCGAAGCGCCCACGGGCAAGGGAATACCGCCCCTAGAGCCTAGCTGAATCTGGCCCTTTAGAACATTGTCGACCCAAGATTGATCAAGGCCAGCAAACCACGTTGTAGGCTGACCAACAACATAACAGCTTTCTTCATAGTCTGCCGAATTGCGATAATGCCCAATATTTAAATTAGCAATGTCATAAAGAACAGGCACTCCAGGTTCGGCAACATTGCTTTCAGTTCCACAAAATTCAAACGGGATTCTCTTAAAAGGTGCGCCAGTTAAATCGGTTGGAACAAAACTTTCTTCTAAATCAAAAATAGGCTGACTAATGCTATTGATAGAACCATCAGCATCGTTAATCGCTTGAAGAATAGAACCGTAAATATCACACTGATAATTTCCATCTTCATTCAACTTAAGAACTCTATAGCGATACTGATTGATGGAAACAAATTCATCATAGTTATAAATGAATTTTTCCCTCAAAACAATTAAATTATAAATAACTTCAGCGCCAACATAAACAGTTCGCCAATTAATAATATCGTTTGATTCATAAAGTCGAATAATGGGCCGAATGTCTAATTCTGCGATCTGTTCTTTGCTTACTTCGCTTTCAGTAGTAGGAAAATCAGCAAACAAACCAAAGCGGCCTTTTTTCAGCAATCCGCTAATACCTTGTTTGGCTAACTGTTCAATGCCGTTGCCCTTGCCATCACAATTTTCTTCTAATACTTCAAGTTCCGGCGGTAATTCAATTTGTGCATCTTTGCTAAAAATTTGGCCTATTAAACCAGCCAAAGTATTTTTAGTAACATTGTAAAACATAGCGCGTTCCAAATACTGAGTATATCGCGCTAAATTTTCCTTGCTTAAATCGGTTGGGTTGGGTTGCGGCAAATAGCGAGTTCGCCTAGCCTTAATTTTAAAATCGCCATCGCAACAATCGCTAATTAAATCATACACCAATTGCAAGTTTTTTAATTCATAACGGATAAAGGTAACACCACTCATAAAACCACCTTTTAAGAAACTTGCTTAATATCAATAAATTTAGCATCCCGATTGTTGCCCTTGGTTGTTCTATATCTTGCCATATCGTAACAGTGATCTTCACAAGCTGTATCTACATCATCCGGCTCGTCAACATCTCTAGGTAATTCTGGAATAGTGCTAATTGATGCTATGCAATTATCCATGAAATAAAGCGCCGAACCTTCACCAGTAATAGCGGCTTCTAGCCTGTCCCGCATGACCTGCAAGCCTCGTTTGCGGCTTCCATTGGTCTTATCACTGATAAGCCATCTTACGCCTTTCTTGGCCATCTTGACCGCAATAGTTTCAACGTCAACCTCGATTGTGTTACCAATGGCGTTATCAGCCGGACCTGGAAGCGGTTGAACTTTAATCCAGCCGTTTTCCATCATTTCAATTTCCCTGGCTACAATTCCTTCAGCAATAACAGGAGATGATAAAGCCAAGCCTTTATTAGTTCCAATTTCCTTTGAGCCATACCATTCCTTAATTTGGATCAAGCTTCCCTTCTGTGGGCAAAAGCTAGTTCCGTCTAACATTTTCGCTTCGGTTCCATCGGCTTCGGCCCACCATCCCACAGAGAAAGGGGCTGTTGAACCCCAATCAAAACTTCTATCAATACGCCAGGATTTGGGAACAACAAACCTACGTTTAACATGTATTGCTTTATTCCATACGTCATCAATCGCGGAACCACAAACGGCATTCCAATCACCTTTTAGCCAAGCGGCTTTCAAGTTTTCATCTTTGATATTTTCCAAACTTGCAATGTAAACAGGATCTAGATATTTATTCTCTTTATACGAACCAAAAATTGCTACTTGACTTCGCTTAACTATTTCCTTTTGTTGCGTTCTAGGATTAAATACTTCAGTTTCTTTCGTAATAATTTGGCCATATTCAGCACAATCAATAAATTTGCGCTTAACCCATGTTCGGCCAGCGCCCCAAGGATTGCAAGTTGAAACTACTTCCAAAGGAATATCAGGTAAATCCGGGTTATCTTTTTCTGGTGTAAATGAACTGCGGTTGCATGACATAGCCATATCGTAAAGTTCCGAAGTAGGCCATTTTGTCAACTCATTCCAGCCAATAAACGGAAATTCTTGGCCATGAATTTTATCATAATCAGTTAACTTTTTCATTGCTCTAAATAATAATTCTTCACCAGTAGGCCATACCCAACGATAGTTATCCTTAGAACTGATAAATCTTGCTCCATCGTCAAAAGCGTTAAACCAGCGTTTAGATTTGCTAATCAAATCGTCAAGGCTTTTATATTCTCTATCTGAAATAATACCGCGCCAAAATGGACCGTAACCAATTCCAACCCTAGAACGGAACCTCATTAATTGCATATCAGTTTTACCAGGGCCGCGAGTTCCACAGTTCAATATTTCATTGCAACGGCAAGCCATCGCTAAGGTTTGCGAACCGTCTAAAGGTTCCCATACAACTTTAGTTTCAGTTTCCATTTACTAATTCCCGCTGTTGGTCAATAGCCCTTTTTTCCCATGCTTCATTATCGCCAAAGTCTTTAATAACCATAACCCTGTTTGTTTTTACTTCTGTTACAACATTCTTGTTAATGGTCTTATCTGGCATATAACCAGCAACTTCATTAAACAATTTTAATGCATTAACTCTATCCCTGGGTTCAACCAAACGGTTATTGGCTAAATTCCAGGCCAATTCTAAAGCTTCATTTTTACTAGGAACTAGGCTTAAAATTTCTTCTTCATCTTTCAACGCCTTATCTTCAATGTTTTTTAAGCGTTCAATTTCTGCTAACACTTCAGGATCATTATTCCATTCAACGGCTTTAATACAAGCCATGTTTAAATCGTCGGGAAATACTACACAAGCCGCTTTAAAAGCATTCCCTGGCACTAAAAACAGGGCCAGGGAAAACTGTTTTTTAAGCGTCTCAACGTCCATAGACTTATACTAACGCCTATTTGGATGCCACGCCGTTGATTTTTTCGTATGTTCGCAAACCGCCTAGGCCCAAAAGACCTAAAAGCACCGGCCCCATTTCGGCAAAATCAAGGGAATGAATTTCAAAAGCCTTGCCAGCAATGCCCATGCCAACCCTTACCAAAGGGATCACAAGCCAGTTGATCGCGCAACCGCAACCGCAAACCCACCCGATGAAAGGCCGCCAGCCTGAGACGAACGTGGAAGGGTTTGCGGCTTCAACTTTGTTAACGT
>Ga0302292_1000202_pt1 | contig 42454 bp, 27 predicted proteins | sample III_Fen_N2_1_FD_194553 | JGI IMG/M metagenome (GOLD analysis project Ga0302292, IMG submission 194553) | Peat permafrost microbial communities from Stordalen Mire near Abisko, Sweden - III_Fen_N2_1 | ecosystem: Environmental > Terrestrial > Soil > Wetlands > Permafrost | place: Sweden: Abisko...
TTTGATTCTTTTACCATAAATATATGCACTTACTAATGCAAATATTATGATTATTCCCTTATATAGCAAGGGATAGAAAGTTTTTCAGTAGACCCTAAATAAACATTCATATTCCACATTGAAGTGTGATCAGATAAACAAAGATACTCAGGAATAGAGACATCAGCATTTTTTGTCATACGCATTAAACGTTTCATTACTGAACCAAAATTTATAGGCATATACATAAATGTGCATACTCTATCGCGAATAAATTTCTTGTTACTCCATTCAATAAACGAATCGTTCCATGGTGTAGGATCAAATTTTGGGCAGCATTCTACTCCTTCTTGATCTGTCGTTTTCATAAATACCTCCTTTCTAATTGATTTGTTCTCAGATACAAAGGTACGAAAAAAATATGCCGATTTCAAGAAAAAGCGAAAAACACTCGTTCGCTTTTTGAATATGGAAATTGTTATCCTTACATCCGATTTACATAAAAATATATGACTTATATACTTTTTAATACAAACGTACGTTTAGAATCGAAAACAACCACAAAACCACTTTACTCTATGACAGAATTTATACCTATGTTTAATTTTAAAAATTGTGTTTATGAGAAAACTATTTTTAGTAGGTATTATGAGTTATTTCGCCTTAACATCTTGTAAAAAAGATGAAAATAAAGTAACAACAACTGTCTCAAACTATTTTCCGCTTTCGGTTGGTAATTATTGGATTTACAATGTATACCAACAAGATCTTAAAACAAGTAAAGATTCTTTAATTGGTGCCGATAGTCTTTATATTAAAAAAGATACAGTAATTAAAAATCAAAAGTATTGTATACTTTCTGAAAAACCAGTTAGTCAAAATTTATATTCCTGTATTGCATTTTCTGTTTTAAGGGATTCAGTAAATTGTGTTTTGGAGATATCTAGAGACACCGTTTATACTTTTTTGAATTATGCTAATTTTACTGATACCATGAGTAAATGGCATTATGATATTTTTGATCCAGAAATTAAGAGTGGTTATGTTAAACAATATAAATTATATAAACCATTTGAAGTTCCTGTTGGTCGGTTTAATGATATTATTGATAAAAGACAAGTTTTGATTACTGCAAAAAAATCAATATGTGAGAAAGATTCAATGATTTCAAATCAGTACTTTGCTAATAATATTGGTTTGGTATATTTTAATATGATATTTACGGGGCAATTTTTAAATTGCAGTTATCGAACAGATTATAAGTTAGTTCGATATAAAATTAATTAGTTAGATTGATTATAAAGGAAAACCCTCGTCCATTACTGAACGAGGGTTTTCCTTTTATGTAATTATTTAAATTTACGCTCTTGCTTCTAATAAAATCTCAAGGATTTTACCGTTGCCGATGTTACTGGAGAACTACCCCAAAGATTCCTCTTTTACATTTTAATTGCGTTGAAAATTATTTTGTAATAACCACTTGTTTTGTTTTTACACCATCTATGCTTGTAACTTTCAGCGTGTAAATGCCAGATGAAAGTGTTGAAGCATCTAAATTAACCATCGTTTTAGTTATCATTCCGGTATTCGTTTCAAATACTTTTTTACCTAATGGATTAATTAATTCTATGCTATATTTTTTTGCATTTTCACCTGAAATTTTCACCATAAAGTCACCATATGAAGGATTTGGATACACAAGCACTTCACTAGTCACTTTTTGTATTGGAGCTGACGTCAATTCACTTTCTGCCATGTTTGAAAGCGCTTGAGAGAAAGGACCAGCTGAATCCGATTTTGTCAATAATCCATTAGGATAAAGGGTATTAGGAAGTTGAACTGCAACGGTATAATAATTATTGCCATTTGGAGCTAACGAATCTATAAAACTGTTCACACTAGCAGGAACGGTATCAATTGCAACACCATTTCTATAAATAATATATGAGCAGTAATTAAATCCTTCGTAAGAATCCCAATTTAAATCAATACTTTTAGCAGAACTAGTAATTTTCAAGTTAATCGTTTTAAATTCGGCAAGCGCAGCACTCATTGACGATTCATTGCCACAATAATCGGTTGCCGACAAACGGTAGCGCCATGAAGTGGTTGCAGAACTTACATTATTATCAGTATAAATGCTTGATGAACCGAATGGAACTTTGCCAATAAAGCTATAGACACCCGAATTATTAGTTTCGCGATATATTGAATAATATTCTATATATGTTGTTTTTTCCTTCATCCAAATAATTAAATTATTGCCAGTAGATATGTCAACAGTTACCAACGAAATTTTAGGTTGTTTAAAGCCAACCGAGGGTACTATTGCATCGATTGTAGCATGACACAACGCTGCGTCAGTGACGGTGAGACTATAACTTCCTGATGAAATATTTTCTCTGCTTTCAATATTTGCACCATCATTCCAATTGTAACTATATGTGCCTGTTCCACCAATCACCGATATGGCTATTTTACCATTATTCGGATGGCACGTTGATGGAACAATTGAATCGAGCATAATGATTGGAGCATTTGTATTATTTAGACTAAAAGACTGCGATTGAATGCAACCCAAAGCATCGGTTACAGAAACGGTATAGTTTCCTGCGGCTTTATTTGAAACAGTAGTTGCCGTAGTACCATCGCCCCATTTATAAGAGAATGGACTAGTGCCTCCCGATGCTACAATACCAATAACACCATCGCTTTCACCACATGTCGGAGTTTTTACGGTTGAAGCAAGTATTATTTTTACATTTTCCTTTATAGAAAATGTTTTTGCAGTTGCACACGAATTTGAATCGGTTACAACAATAGTATAATCACCGGCAGGAATATTAGTAATTTTGTTATCGCTACGTGTATTCGACCATTTATACTTGTAAGGTGCTGCACCACCCGAAACCGAAACGACAACCGAACCGGTGCTTGTTCCTGCGCAACTAACATCAGTTATAGCTCCCGAAACACTAATTGTTCCGCAATTTGTTGTTGCAGTTGATGATGCTTTTACCACAACAAGAAATGTCAACGTTTTTGTTGTTCCTCTGTCTGATGTCGCAATAACGGTTATTGTATCAGTGCCAGCACTATTTTGTACCAAACCAAATCCAGTTGCGGTAATACCTGTTGAAACTATTGCCGGATTGCTCGAAATGACTTTGAAAGTAATACCATTCCCATTAAAATAATCAGCTATATTATACGGACTTGTTGACTGACTCAAAGTAACCGTGACACTTGTAAATTGCTGTAGAACAGTCACAACATCTTGAGGTAATATAGTAATTGCAATCGAATCTTTAACTGCAGCAACAGCACGAGAAGTTGCAATAATAAAAGCATTACCTGTAGTGATTCCAGTTACTTTTCCAGTACTGTCAACTGAAGCAATAGCAGGATTTGATGAACGCCAGTTTATTGCAGAATTATCAGAATTTAAAGGTATAACCATAGCTGTCAGGCTGGTTTTAGCTCCAATATTCATGCTTTGCGAAGCACTTGGTGCAATAGTAATTTTGGAAATTAAAACTTTTGCAATAGTAAATGTAACAGTATAAGTTTTTACCGTTCCATCTTCGGCAGTAACAACAGCACATGCATTTCCTGGAAGAGCCGTTGCCTGCGTTATTTTATTTGTGGCTTTTGTATCATTCACCGCGGTTGCAACTGTTGGTACAACGATAGAACCATATGGCAATTCAACAGAATAGCTTGTAATTGTTGGGGTGAACTCTGGGTTTAATGTTCCTGCACTTACGAAAAGCGTTTTCAATGTTGCATCGGTAGAATGCAAAATAATAATTGTACTAGTTGCGGTATAATTTCCATCGGCAGTTGTTACTGTTATGGTACAAGTTCCTGCTTTTTTACCAGTTATAACACCCACTGAATTTACCGTTGCAATTGTTGAATCGCTTGTTTTCCAAATTACCGATTTGTTTGTTGCATTTGAAGGACTTATTGAATCTGTTAAGGTAATGTTATTCCCAACTATAATAGATGCTGTAGTTGGACTTACCGAAACCGAAGCAACCTTAACGCTGCTGTCTGATACTGTTACCGTTCCCATAGCTTTTATTGAAGCTTTAGCAACACTCGTTGCTGTTATTGTTGCTATACCTGCTGCCACGCCTGTTACAACTCCTGTAGAACTTACCGTTGCAATTGTTGAATTAGAACTTATCCAAGCCACAGAAGGATTTGATGCATTAGTAGGTAGTATTGATGCTGTTACTTGAGCAGTTGAACCTAGTGTAACTGAGATAGACGATGGTGCTAATGTAATAGCTGTTGGTAAAATTACCGTTGTATCAGCAATTATTGATAAAGTTACCGGAACAATACTACTAGAACAGCCATTTGCATTGTTTATAACGTAATACATATTTGTAATAACGGTTGTATTACTAATAGCTGATGTGTATGTAGAACCCGTACCAAGTAGTGTTGTTGCTGCAGAATCAGAAAACCATGCTATTGTTCCCGTTCCAACTGCTGTTAAACTTGGAATGGTAGAACCTACAACACAACTTGCATTTGTTACGGTTGGAATAGGTGTATTTGTAACGGTTATTGCAATTGAATCAGAACTACTACAGCCATTAATATCAGTATAGTTATATTTTATTCTATTTTGTCCCACATATGCATTTGAAGGATTAAACACAGAGTCAGTCATTCCAACTCCAGTATATGTTCCACCTACGGGTGAAGCTGTAATAACTGTAGATGCAGCATTTGAACAAATAATTGAAGTAGGTGCTGAAATTGAGACCGTTGGTTTTGCGTTTACCGTTACAGCTACTGTTGCAGAATTTGAACAACCATTATTATCTGTTACCGATAATGTTAAGGTCGTTAAACCTGCATTTGTTGAACTAAAGATCGAGTGAAGTATAGTTGAACTTGAAAGATTTATTGCGGGACTCCATGAGTACATATATGGAGCTGAGCCTCCTAAAGTTGTTGCATTTATTATTGTACTTTCACCAATACAAATAGAAGTATTCGCACCAGCAGTTACAGTGGGCAATACATTTACCCTACTTGCAACGGTTGCCATATTTATACTCGTAGCTCCTGAACTCGATAAAACAATATTTCCCGAATAAGTACCAACAGAATCTGTTTCTGCAAGTCTAACATATACCGTGGTTGAATTAATGGTACCAGAACTACCAACAATAATTAATGAATTATAACCCGAATCAGAACTCAATGAAACTTCATAACCTGTTGGTGGCGTAACTGTAATGCCCACCAACATACTAGTACCGGAAACTGAAAAAGATGTTGCATTTGACGCTGTTTCTGCACAAGCATTTACAGCAGAAAGTGTGCCTGTTGAGGAAATTGATTGTGCTTGCAACATCATAGAAATGCCAAAGCTTAAGATAACGAGTACTAGTTTTTTCATAATTTTTCGTTTTTACTTCACCCAAAATCTCGAAGAATGAGCGATTTTAGCTTCAATAGATATTTTTCGTTTTTTTTCTGTTCGTTTATGTTTTTAAAATGGAAATATTGTACAGGATTATTTTAAAAAAATAAAATCCCCAACACCCTATATTGTTGATTTACAAAGTAATTAAGTGAATTGAATATTATGTGCGTATGTGAAATGCAATATATAAATAATCTTTCATAAAATCTTTTGTTTTTTCAGTAATATGCATCACTCACTGTGCTTTTTTTTTAAATCATTGTGTTTAACTGATGTTTTTGTAATGTGTATCTTTAATCCCTTCCAACGTAATTTGGGAGTTACTACATTTGTTGAGACAAATAATCTAAGAAAGTTTTATAAAGTTTTAACGTAGATTTTGAAGCAACAAAAAGACAATACAAAATAAATTTGTTAGATTGATTATAAAGGAAAACCCTCGTCCATTACTGAACGAGGGTTTTCCTTTTATGTAATTATTTAAATTTACGCTCTTGCTTCTAATAAAATCTCAAGGATTTTAACAGCCGCCGAGGTTACTGGTGAACCAGGTCCAAAGATTGCTGCTGCGCCAGCTTGGTATAAGAAATCATAATCTTTTGCAGGGATTACACCACCACAAATTACCATAATATCTTCGCGTCCAAGTTTTTTCAATTCAGCAATAACTTGCGGAACAAGTGTTTTGTGTCCAGCTGCAAGTGACGAAACTCCTAGTATATGAACATCATTTTCAACAGCTTGTTTTGCTGTTTCTTCAGGTGTTTGGAATAATGGTCCGATGTCTACATCAAATCCTATATCGGCATAACCAGTTGAAACCACTTTTGCTCCACGGTCGTGACCATCTTGTCCCATTTTCGCAATCATGATGCGTGGGCGACGTCCTTCCAATTCGGCAAATTTGTTTGCGAGTTCAACAGCCTTGCTGAAGGTAGGATCGCCTTTTGCTACACTTGAATACACTCCTGAAATACTTCTTATTACTGCTTTATAACGTCCTGCGACTTTTTCGCAAGCATCTGAAATTTCGCCTAACGATGCACGTTTTTGTGCTGCATCAATAGCTAATGCCAATAAATTGCCTTCGCCTGTTTCTGCACATTTGGTAATGGCAGCAAGAGCAGCTTGACATTCAGCTTCATTACGATCGGCACGTAGTTTTTGTAAACGTTTTATTTGTGCTTCACGAACTGCGGTATTGTCAATATCTAACGATTCAATTGGATCTTCTTTTTCAAGACGATATTTGTTTATACCAACAATAGTGTCGATTCCAGAATCAATACGAGCTTGTTTACGAGCCGATGCTTCTTCTATACGCATTTTTGGAATTCCTGTTTCAATTGCTTTTGACATACCGCCAAGTTTTTCAACTTCTTCGATAAGTGCCCAAGCTTTTTCAGCAAGTTCTTGTGTTAATGATTCAACATAATAAGAACCTGCCCAAGGATCAATACTGCGGCAAATTTCTGTTTCTTGTTGAATAAATAATTGTGTGTTACGTGCAATACGAGCTGAAGCATCTGTTGGAAGTGCAATTGCTTCGTCCAACGCGTTAGTGTGAAGCGATTGTGTATGTCCAAGTGCAGAAGCCATTGCTTCAATTACGGTACGTCCAACGTTGTTATATGGATCTTGTTCGGTTAAACTCCAACCCGATGTTTGCGAGTGGGTACGTAACATTAACGATTTTGGGTTTTTAGGATTGAATTCTTTTACAATTTTCGCCCAAAGCATACGAGCCGCACGCATTTTAGCAATTTCCATAAAGTGGTTCATTCCAATAGCCCAGAAGAACGATAAACGTGGTGCAAATGCATCGATATCAATTCCTGCTTTTATTCCTGTACGGATATAATCTAATCCATCGGCAAGGGTATATGCCATTTCAATATCTGCGGTAGCACCTGCTTCTTGCATGTGGTAACCCGAAATTGAAATTGAATTGAATTTTGGCATTTTTTGAGAAGTAAATTCAAAAATGTCAGCGATAATCTTCATTGAAAATTCTGGTGGGTAAATGTATGTGTTACGAACCATGAATTCTTTCAAAATATCATTTTGAATTGTTCCTTGTAATTCTTCAAGTTTTGCTCCTTGTTCAAGAGCAGCAACAATGTAGAACGCAAGAATTGGTAATACAGCACCGTTCATTGTCATTGATACAGACATTTTGTTCAATGGAATATTATCGAACAAAATTTTCATATCAAGAATTGAATCGATAGCTACACCAGCTTTTCCAACATCACCAACCACACGTGGATGATCTGAATCGTATCCGCGATGTGTTGCAAGGTCAAAAGCTACTGAAAGTCCCATTTGACCAGAAGCTAGATTACGTTTGTAAAACGCATTCGATTCTTCAGCAGTTGAGAATCCTGCATATTGACGAATAGTCCACGGTTGTAATGGAAACATCGCGCTATATGGTCCACGTAAGAATGGTGCAAGTCCCGAAGCATAATTTAAATGAGTCATGCCTTCGAGATCGCCTTTTGTGTACATTGGCTTAAGCGAGATTAGCTCAGGAGTCATAAATCCGTCGTCGCAACCTTCTTTGCTTTTGCAAGCCGAATCATCTTTTTTGTTAGATGATTTTATGTTTATTGATTTAAAATCAGGTTTCATATTCTAATACTTTTCAAATTATTTGATACCCAACAATGTTTGATATTGTTGCAGTGTTTCTAAAACATTCGACTTAACGCTGATGAAGTTTTGAATGCCTTTGGCTTTCAATTCCTCGGTGCAAGTTGGAGCACCAGCAACAACGAAAATAGTTGAACCCAATTTTTCGAATGCCTCGGGAGCTAAAACTGCATATTCGTCGTCTGAGCTACAAATTACAACGATTTTTGCTCCGCTTGCTTTCGCAGCGGCAACACCTTCGTCAATTGATTTGAAGCTCGAATTGTCAACAACTTGGAAACCTGCACATGCAAAGAAATTGCACGCAAATAATGAGCGAGCTTTTTGCATAGTGATGTTTCCGATTGTTATCATAAACACTTTAGGACGACCATTCGTTTTCGCGAATTTGTCAGTTTTGAAACGTAATAATTCAAATGCTTGAGCTCCACGGCAAATTTGAAGTGGTTCTGCAATTGCTTTGTTCGATTTTTGATTTTGCTTGTTGAAAATAGTCGTGTCGAATTTTTCGTCGAGCATTTCGTTGAAGTTAGGAAATTGGTTTGTTCCAAGAACACTTGAACGACGTGTTGCAATTGCTTTTTCAGCATCTGCCAACGTTGCTTTAATTTTATCTTGAATAAATCCTGCTTTAAATGCAGCAGAATAACCACCTTTATCTTGTACTTCTAAAAATAATGACCAAGCTTTTTCGGCTACCATATCGGTCAATTGCTCGATATAATAAGAACCTGCAGCTGGATCAACAATTTTGTCCATGTATGCTTCTTCTTTCAATAGAATTTGTTGGTTGCGAGCAATACGTTCGCTAAATTCTGTTGGTTGTTCGTAAGCCACGTTGAACGGTAATACGGTGATTGAATTTGCACCACCTAATACTGCAGACATTGCTTCCGTTTGTGTGCGAAGTAAGTTTACATGTGGATCGTAAACCGTTTTATTCCATGTTGATGTGATTGCATGAACGTTCATTTTGCCAGCACATTTGCAAATGCCTTTTTCAGTTTCACATTCGCAGTTTTTACAAGTGCATTCTGGTTTGTAAGCTTCAACAATCTTTGCCCACAACATGCGAGCTGCACGAATTTTTGCAATTTCAAAGAAATAATTTCCACCAACAGCTATATCGAACTTAATCTTTTTAGCAGCACAAGCTGGTTTTATTCCATTTTCAACTGCTTGGTTCAAATATTCTTCACCCATTGCAAGAGCAAAAGCTAATTCTTGGGTAATGTTTGAGCCAGAGTTTTGGAAAATATCTCCTTTAACTAAAACAACTTTAAACTTGCAAAGATCTTTTGCAATGCTAAGGTTTTCAGCTAATGATTTTGTACATGTTGCTTCTGAATCGTGGCAATAAGCTCCTTTAAGCGTCAAGCCCGTTAAGTATCCAATATTGATAGATCCGCGAATTTCGCAAACATCAAAACTAGAAGCTTTAACATAATCAACAAACAGTTTTAAAAGATTCGATTTGCCACAACCGATGTTGAAATTGACTTCAACAGCTGGTAAATGAATGTCTTTTAATAACGATGCAACATCCGAAGCAGTCCATTTCGAACTATCTTCGATTGTAAAACCAATTGAGGTAATTCCTTTACAAACAATCTCTAAAGCTTTTTTGTTCGCTTCAGCAGGATTTGTCACTTTTACGTCTTGACGAATGTACCAGCTATTGTCGCAACCGCAAGTACCACGTGTAAAAGGAAATTGACCTGGAGTAACATCAAGGTACGAAAGCTTTTCAACGTCCTCGAGGCGATAAAAGGGTTGCACTGCAATGCCCTCGTTGGTTCGCCACACCATCTTTTTGTCGTAGTCAGCACCTTTAAGGTCTGCTACAATCTTGTTTTTCCAATCTTCGGTAGACGTCGGTGGAAAAGCTTCGAAAAGTTTGGTATTTTTATTTGACATGATTTTATATAATTGATTTTGACTGAATTTTCAAAATACTGCCCCAAAGGTAACAGATTTTTAAAGACGGTCTTACAAAAATTGGTGAAAATTTACTTGATTTTTATTCGTGAAAAAACCTGACTATTCTTTTATTTTTTCTCTTTAAAATTTGTTATTGCGGTATAAAATGATGAAATTTGTATAACATTTATGGGGAATAGCGACACTGAAAACCACCTGCTTAATGGGGATAGATTAATGTAATTTGTTTAGAATCACTTGTGATATTAAATATATTTATTAACTAAAATTAAGCATTATGTCAAAAGAAAAAGAAGCAAAAAAAGAAGAAAAGAAAAAGCCTACAAAAAATTTAAAGGAAAAAAGGCTTGAGAAAAAAGAAAAGAAAATGGCAAAAGAAGCTGTGAAAGCTTAATTATGTTGTTGATTTTTTATGAAAAAGAGACTGCTTAGCTAAAAGCAGTCTCTTTTTGTTTTGATACAAGTATTTAAGAAAATATAGACGGATAATTTTTATATTATCGTCTCCGTTTTTTGCCCTTATCCTTTTTTGAACGATTTTGTTGTGGTGATCTTTCAGCTGTTTTTGCAATATAGCGAGCATTTTGGACTCCCGTTTTTGCATTTTCATCAAAAATAATGAAATCGAGTTGTTTTTTCGACAAGTTTGCTTTTGCCAATTGTACTTTGACTTGACCTCCAAGACGATATTCTTTTTTTGTGCGATCGCCAATCATTCGGTAATTCTTTTCATCGAATGTGTAAAAATCATCAACTAAATCTCTCACTGAAACCATGCCTTCGCAATAGTTTTCTGTTAATTCAACATACAAGCCCCATTCTGTAACACCTGAAATTACGGCATCGAAAACTTCTCCAACACGTTCAACAAGATATTCCACTTGTTTATACTTAATTGATGCACGCTCAGCATTAGCTGCCAATTGTTCCATTTGCGATGAGTGTTCGCAGTTTTCTTCAAACTCATCTTCACTTACCGATTTCTTATCTTGTAAATAACGATCTAATAGTCGATGAACCATCATATCGGGATAACGACGAATGGGCGATGTGAAATGAGTATAATGTTTAAATGCTAAACCGTAGTGTCCAATATTAAAGGTTGAATAAACAGCTTTAGCCATACAGCGAACCGCAAGCGTTTCAAAAATATTACGCTCTGGGTGATCTTTCATTTCGATTAACAGTTCATTTATCGACTTCGCTGTTCCTTGCGAACCCGTGGTATCGATCGAAAATCCAAATTTCTTTACAAAAGTTCCAAAGGTTTTAAGTTTTTCGTCGTTAGGTTTGTCGTGAATTCTATAAACAAATGTTTTTGCAGGTTTTCCTGTGTGTAAGGCAACAAATTCGGCAACTTTTTGATTTGCCAAAAGCATAAATTCTTCTATCAATTTATTTGAATCTTTCGAGTCTTTAAAGAAAATTCCAACAGGTTTCCCTTTTTCATCGAGATTGAATTTTACTTCACGTTTGTCGAAAGCAACGGCACCTTTGCTAAAACGTTGAGCTCGTAACTTTTTCGCAAGCATATCCATCGTTAAAATTTCATCGCGCAAGTCGCCTTCTTTTGTTTCAATAACTTGTTGAGCGTCTTCATAGGCAAATCGTTTGTCGGAATTGATTACGGTACGTCCAAACCATTGATTCAGAACTTTTGCATCATCATTTAATTCAAATACAGCCGAATAACAAAGCTTTTCTTCATTGGGGCGAAGCGAACACACAAAGTTCGAAAGTCTTTCGGGTAGCATTGGAACACAACGGTCAACTAAGTAAACCGATGTTGCACGGGTAAAACCTTCTTTGTCGATAATGTCGCCAGGTTGAACGTAATGGGTTACATCGGCAATATGAACACCGATTTCCCAATTTCCGTTTCCTAGTTTTTGAATTGACAATGCATCGTCAAAATCTTTTGCATCAGCAGGGTCGATGGTGAAAGTGGTTACTTTTCTAAAATCTCTTCGTTTTGCAATTTCTTCCTCGGTTATTTCACCAGTAAATTTTTCTGCATCTTTTGCCACAGCTTCGGGATAACGATAGGGTAGTCCGAATTCAGCTAAGATGGCATGCATTTCTGTTTCGTGTTCTCCCGGATTTCCTAAAACTTCGATAATATTCCCGATAGGATTTTTTGCTTTTTCAGGCCAATCAACAACTTTTACGGTTACTTTTTGTCCTGATTTTGCTCCTTTTAATTTATTCGTTGGTATGTAAATATCATAAGGCATATTTTTAGTTTCCGAAACCACAAAAGCAAAGCCTTGCGATATTTCGATAACACCAACTAAAATTCTATCCGATGGTTTGGTGATTTCAATAATTTCTCCTTCAATTTTATTTTTACGAGCTTGTGCAAATAATTGAACAAGAACTTCGTCACCGTGTAGAGCATGATTCAAATTGTGTGATGCTACAAAAATATCGGATTTCGTATCTTTTGAAATAATGTAAGCATAACCTTTTTGCGTTAAATCGACAATTCCTTTCAATACGTTAGCTTTCAGTTTTAGCTTGTATTTTCCATCATTCATTTCACTAATGATTTCCGATTCGCACAAATCTTCCAATTTGGTAATCACAAGTTGCTTTTCGTAGCTTTCCGAAATGTCTATTTGCTTACAGACCTGTTTGTAATTAAAACATTTAGTAGGGTTCTGCATAAAAACGCCATAAATCTGCTCTGCCAGTTCATCGTTTCTTTCAATATTCTTTTTGTCCTTTTCCATAACAGGTTTTTTTATTACATTTGTGCTAAAGTAAAACCTTTTACTATAAAAGATGTATACATGTTCTATTATTGTCAATAATATTTTCAATTATTTCAAATAAATGAACTATCGCAATTGTACCATTATCAAACGGCTTTCATTAATTGTATTTCTTTCAGTATGTTATACAGCGAATGTTTGGTGTCAAGACGTTAAAGCCAGCCAGATTGAACGACGTAATCGGATTGCCTATTTAAAGGGAAGTGCTACACCATTTACGGGTAAAGCAGTCGATACTTATAAAAATGGCAGTAAAAAAAGTGAAGAAAACTTCGTCAATGGAATGAAAGAAGGATTACTCAAAACCTGGTTTGAAAACGGTAAGCAAGAATCTCAGAAATCATATAAAGCCAATAAATTAGAAGGAACGGTAATGGCTTGGTATGAAAATGGAACGGTTGAGAGAAAGGTTGAATTTTCGAACGATAAGAAACATGGTAGTTTTCAGACATTTCATGAAAATGGAAAACCAAAAGAATTAGGTCAGTTTGTAAATGGAGAGAAAACAGGTGTTTATAAAAGTTGGTTCGAAAATGGTCAAATTGAGTCGGAAGTTACCTTTGTTAATGGAAAAGAAAATGGTACGTATGTTGAATATTTCGAAAATGGCAAAAAATATTGTGAAAAGAAATATGTTGCTGGCGAAGAATCTACTACAAAATACTGGACTGAAACTGGTCGACAAATGACGATTGAAGAAGTAAACGACATGATTAAACAAATGCAAAGTGGCAACTTGATGCAACAATGGCAACAACAAGGTGGAAAATAACGAAAGAGTAATAGATATTCGATAAACAAAAAGTCCCGATTGATTATTCAGTCGGGACTTTTTGTTTATTCTATAAATCTAATTGGGTGATGTTCATAAGAGAGGATTGCTGTATTACAGAATACATTTTTTAAGTCGAATTCATCTAATCATTATCTCTCCAACATTCTGCAATAAAATCTTCTAAAGCTGTCATAACCATCCCTATTTGTTGCATCACATCAACAACCTGAATCCTATACATTGTTAACCCTAATGACAAGAGATACTCTTCTCTAATTTTGTCATATTCCTCTTTGCCAATATGACTTGAGCCGTCTATTTCAATGATTAATCCTAACTTCTTAACATAAAAATCGACGATATAATTTCCAATAATCCTTTGTCGATCGAAGTCAATTTTGTGAAAGCGACCTTTTGTTACTTGCATCCAAAACAAAACTTCTGGCAGATTTCCTGCTTGTCGCAATTTCTTTGCTCTTTGTTTCAGAAGTGGATTGTATGGTAATTCTAAAATGGGTGTGAGTTTGAGTGGAATGTTCCCAATGAAAATGTCTGGTTGCTTTTTTGTTGAAGGTTCGTTTTTTGGAATTTTTACCATTTCGATCTGTGGATGAATACATCCACCCCGTCCTTGCGTACACCCCTCCAAAGGAGGGGAATGAAATATATCGTTAAATAGATTGTTCGATTCCATATTGTGTTTTCTTGCTTTTAATTTTCGGTAAAACAAAGATATACAATATTCAATTATGTTGATTCTTTTGTCTTTTGTCTGTTATTCCCCTCCTTAGGAGGGGTGTCCGCAGGACGGGGTGGTTGTATTCGTCCCCTTTCCACAATTCTTATTCTTCCTCAACTTAATCGACTGAGAATTCATTATTCTTTTGTTAGCCGTCTATATATCTTATATCCAACAAAGAGTATAACACCTAAAACTATCAGACCCCATAATTGAAACAAAAACACAATAATTCCTTCTAAAATATTCCAACCAATTTTTAAGGCATCAAGTATTTTTCGACCAAAACCGGGTTCATATGCTTCGATGTTTTTATTGTTTACAATAAGTTCACGTTTTACCGTTTCTCTTTGATAAAGGGTAAGCGAAATTGTGCTAAAATTTATTTGATCTTGTAACGAAAGATTCGAAACCTTAGCATTGTCGGCTTGTTCCTGTTTGTTGAGTAATAGTTCTTCGGCTTCGGTTGTTTCGTTTAGCTTTTTGCCTCTCTTATCAATAGCACTTGTGAGTCTTTCCTCGTTTTTTACAGCACGTTTTTGAGTGAGTTTGTTTGATAAGATTTGTAATGCAACATCATCTGCTTTTATGATTCTATAATCGAGATAATCTATAAATTTCGATATCTCTTTTAATGTAGAGTCCAATTTTGTATTGGGAACTCTCAGAGTCATTGTATTTATTACGGAGTAGGTTGTTGTTTCGAGCGACGAATCGGCACTTACTGGCACTGTCGAAACATCATTTTTATTGCTTTCTAATTTCGTATAGGTAACAAATCCACCTTCGTGGCTCGTTATTTCTTCTATTTGGTAGGTTGTTTTTATAACACTCTTTACCTTAAACTTTAGTTCTGCAGTTCGTATAAACTTTCGACTACTATCTTTTTTGTTCTCAACTGCAGCCGATGACGACACATATGTACTTGCATTCTGATCTGCCGATACTGAATCTGTACTACTTTCTTCATATTTTGAACCTCCGCCACAACTTATAAGTGAAAGGCTAAGCGATAGGATTAGTAGATGGTTTATTGTTTTCATTGGTTATATTCAAATATTATGTGGGTTAAAGACTAAGATTTTTTTATTGCTCTTATTGGGATTAATGCATTACCATTTCTAAATTCATCTACAAGATGAAAATTTGTGAGATTTTTTTCTTTCCAATATTTTTCTGGAGCATGCTCTAATAAAATTATTTGAAATTCAGTGTTATATTTATTATTTCTAATATATTCGTGTTGATTCTTTTGTTCTTTTATTATCGATATCCAATTAAAAAGAGTTTTCCATAAGTCTTTATCTCTCTCTGTCAAATTAATTGAATCTCCATTTGATCTTATTTGAAGTGTATGTTTCGTTTGAATTAAAATTAATTTACCATCAGCTAATTCAATATGAATATCATCTTTTTCCTCAATTCCAATTTTTTATCCATGTCTTAAATCAAGAATTAAATAGAAAAAATAATAGAATTGATAATCAAATCCAATAGATGTTTCTGCGGCGGAAATAATACTTTGTCTATTGCTTTCAGTCATTCTTCGATTATTAAACTTTTTTTAAATAATAATTCTCTGAGCTAAAATACGCTTTATTCTAAACCGACCAATATTTTTAATGATTATAATTTCCTGATTTAATAATTAACCTTTTGATCAAACATTCAACCAATCAACTAACACATAGGAATAATCAATTCTCATCTTCAGTTCATTCCCCTGAATGTTCCAGTAAACATTTTGAATGTAGAAAGCATTCACCTGAATGTTCCAGTAAACGGTTTGAATGTTCAAGTGAACAGTTTCCTTGTTCCAATGAATCACTTGAATGTACAAGTAGATGAATTGAACATTCAACTGAATCACGAGAAGGAAGAAGTAAATGGTTTGAATGTTCAACTGAATCAATCCTACATAAAAACTGTTTATTTCTATGTTCAAGTGAATGCTTTTATGTTATTTTTTACTTTTTTAGGATTAAGTATTAAAAATAATATATCGTCACATAATAATTCATAGTAGCTAATCGTATTTATTTTGTATTTGAAAATTACTATAATATTAACCATTTGAAAATTTACGATTATGTCTTACAAAAAGAGAGGGGCATCAACCGAAGCGGAAATCGCCCAAAATCGCCTTCAAGGCATCAAACAATTCGAACCAACGTTCGATTTTGGTAATGGACTAAACAGCGAAGCTTACGAAGCTAAATACAACGCTGTAACCAATGGAACTCAAACCTACAATGGTTTGCTCACTACTGCCGATGGGGTAGGAACACAGTTGGATATCGATATTCATGAACTTAGTTTATTGAATACTCGTTTGCTTAATGCCATTGGTAGTAAATATGGCTATGATAGCATTGAATATGAAAAGGCCGGTGGTTTGCGACAAAGCGATGTCAAACGCAGTAATCATAAAACGGCTGCACCTAATGCAAACTAATTCGTTTATATCCTGAAATACAAAGCGATGTTTTCTTGTAAAATATCGCTTTTTTGTTTTGAAATAGATTTGAAAATAAGTGCCTTTGGGAAAGGGTTGGCGGTTTCTTTTGGATGAAATAGTCACCCCGTCCTTCGGTCGAGTATTTCCACCCCGTCCTTACGGACACCCCTCCGAAGGAGGGGAATAACAGCCCAAACATAAAAAAAGGTAAATTCAATGTGTGCACTTAGTTCCCCTCCTTTGGAGGGGTGTCCGCAGGACGAGGTGGAACTATACATCCTTTGAATGTTTTCACTTTCCTAAATGCAAAAAGTCCCGAACCATTACAGCTCGGGACTTTTTGTTTGTATTACGTTAATGAAATCAAATCTATTTCAAAGAGAAACGAGATGTCATTTTAGCTTCTAATTGTGACGAACCCATTAAGAAAGTATCAACAGCACGAGCGCATTCGCGTCCTTCGCTTATTGCCCATACAACTAACGATTGTCCGCGACGCATGTCACCAGCTGCAAAAACTTTGTCAACCGATGTTTTAAATTCGCCTTCAATAGCTTTTACATTTCCACGTTCGTCGTATGCAAGTTTTAAGTCGTCGCACATTCCTTCGTGTTGAGGATTTAAAAATCCCATTGCTAAGAATATATAATCAGCTGGAATGATACGTTCGCTACCTGGTACTTCTTTAAAGTTTGGACGTTTGCCTGGTTCTGGTTTTTCCCATTCAATATCGCAAATTTTAAGACTTTTTAGTTTACCATTTTCGCCAAGATATTCTTTGGTGTTGATAGACCAAAAACGTTCGCAACCTTCGTTGTGTGAAGTTGACGTGCGAAGAATATTAGGCCAGTTAGGCCAGCAATCTTCTTTACCTCTTTCGTCTTTTGGTTTTGGCATTAATTCAATTTGTGTTACCGATTTAGCTCCTTGACGGATTGATGTTCCTACACAGTCACTTCCAGTATCACCACCACCAATAACAATAACATGAGCATCTTTTACAAAGATTTCGCCATCTTTTGCTATTGTATCGCCAGCAACTCTTTTATTGTTTTGTCTTAAGAAATCCATTGCAAAATGAACGCCTTTGAACTCACGTCCTGTAGCTGGTAAATCTCTTGGAATAGTTGAACCTCCACAAAGTGCTATTGAATCGAATTCTTTTAATAAATCAGCAACTTTGATATTTCCACCAACATTTGCATTTGTTTTAAAAACAATACCTTCTTGTTCCATTATAGCAACACGACGGTCGATATATTTCTTGCCTAATTTGAAGTCAGGAATTCCATAACGAAGTAAACCACCAATTCTGTCGGCACGTTCAAATACAGTTACTGAATGTCCAGCTTTATTAAGTTGAGCAGCACAAGCTAATCCCGAAGGACCAGAACCTACAACTGCTACTTTTTTGCCAGTTCTTACTTCAGGAATCATTGGAGTTACCCAACCATGTTCGTAAGCACGTTCGATAATTGATTTCTCAATGTTTTCGATTGTTACTGCTGGTTTAATGATGCCTAACACACACGAAGCTTCGCATGGAGCAGGACAAATACGACCGGTAAACTCAGGGAAATTATTTGTCGACGACAATATTTCGTAAGCTTGTTTCCAGTTTTGACGATACACAGCATCGTTAAATTCAGGAATGATGTTTCCAAGGGGACAGCCGTTATGACAAAACGGAACACCACAATCCATACAACGAGCAGCTTGTTGTTCAGCTTTTTTACTACTGAATTCTAAATAGAATTCAGCGTAATCTTTTATTCTTTCTTTAGGTTCTTTATATTGAGGGAGTTCTCTGTCGTACTCCATAAAACCGGTTGGTTTTCCCATTGTGATTTCCTCCTAAACGTTTATCTTTTATACACTAATTGTTAAATTAAGCTTTTGCAGCTTCAGCAGCTTGTTTCTTTTTCAGAAGTACAGCTTTGTAGTCACGTGGGAATACTTTTACGAATTTTTCAAGTTCGTCATCCCACTTGTCAAGCAATCGTTTCGCTACAACACTACCAGTATACTGCAATTGATTTTCGATCAAGTGTTTCAATTCTGGTTCATCTTCATAACTAACTTCATCAAGATCGACTAATTCTTTGTTGCAGAATTTTTCGAATTTCGAATCTGGATCATATACGTAAGCAACTCCACCGCTCATACCAGCTGCAAAGTTTCTTCCGAATTCACCGAGTATAACAGCAATACCACCTGTCATGTATTCACAAGCATTGTCGCCAACACCTTCAATTACTGTTTTAACGCCTGAGTTACGAACGCAGAAACGTTCACCTGCCATACCTCTTATATATGCTTCTCCTGCAACTGCACCATAGAATGCAACATTACCGATAATCATATTTTCTTCAGATACAAGTTTTGAGTTACGATCTGGACGTACTATCAGTTTCGCTCCCGACATACCTTTTCCAATATAGTCATTAGCTTCACCTTCAAGTTCAAAGGTCAAACCTTTTGCACCAAATGCTGCAAAACTTTGTCCTGAGCTTCCACGGAATTTAAAGTTGATAGTGTCTTCAGGAAGACCTTCGCCACCATATAATTTTGAAATAGTATAGGACAGCATTGTTCCTGTTGCACGATCGGTATTGATAATTGGGAATTCAGCACTAACTTTTTGCTTATTTTCTAATGCTGGTTTCGCAGTTTCAATCAATTTACGGTCGAGGATTGTATCAATTTGATGTTTTTGAGCAATTGTTTTGTATAAACCAACTTCTTCGCCTTCATATTGACGAGCGATAAGGTTGCTTAAATCTACTTTACTTGCTTTCCAATGTTTTACATCTTCGCGTTGACGTAATATATCAGCTTGTCCAACCATTTCGTTAACGGTACGGAATCCTAATTCAGCCATTACTTCACGAAGTTCTTCAGCAAGGAAGGTAAACAGATTGACAACGTCTTCTGGTTTTCCGTTAAATAATTTGCGTAATTCTTTATCTTGTGTTGCAACTCCAACAGGGCAAGTGTTTAAGTGACATTTACGCATCATAATACAACCTTGAGCAATAAGTGCTGCTGTTGCAACTCCCCATTCTTCAGCTCCTAAAAGGGTAGCTATAGCAAGGTCGCGTCCTGTCATTAATTTACCGTCGGTTTGAACAGTAATTCTATTACGTAATTTGTTTTTTACCAATGTTTGGTGTGTTTCAGCTAATCCATATTCCCATGGTGCACCACAGTGATGAATTGAACTTACTGGAGAAGCTCCCGTTCCACCATCGTGACCTGAAATAAGTACTACATCGGCAAATGCTTTAGCAACACCAGCAGCAATTGTTCCAACACCTGCCTTTGAAACAAGTTTCACACAAATACGTGCTTCTGGATTTGCATTTTTCAAGTCAAAGATAAGCTGAGCTAAATCTTCGATTGAATAAATATCGTGATGTGGTGGAGGCGAAATAAGTGTTACACCTGGAGTTGAGTTACGAACTCTTCCAATCCAATCATCAACCTTGGCTCCTGGCAACTGACCGCCTTCACCTGGTTTAGCTCCTTGAGCCATTTTAATTTGAATTTCGTCGCAATTTGCTAGGTAATGGCTTGTTACACCGAAACGACCAGAAGCAACTTGCTTCACTGCCGAACGTTCCCAATCGCCATTTTCTTTGCGGATGAAACGAATTGAATCTTCTCCTCCTTCGCCGCTATTGCTTTTTCCACCAATGCGGTTCATTGCAATTGCTAAGGTTGAGTGAGCTTCGTATGAGATTGATCCAAACGACATTGCACCTGTTGCAAAACGTTTGAATATTGCTTCTTTGGGCTCTACTTCGCTTAGTGGAATTGATTTACGTGTTTTGTTGAAATCAATCATTCCGCGAATCGTAAATGTTTGTTCGCTTTGTGCGTTTACAATGCTTGAATATTTCTTGAATGCACTATAGTCGCCGTTACGAACAGCATATTGAAGATATTGGATTGTGTCTGGATTAAGTAAATGTTTCTCGCCACGACGTTTCCATTGGTGAAATCCACCTTCTTCAAGCTTTTGTCCAAGAATTTTTTTGTTTGGATAAGCTGCTTGATGACGAATTAATACTTCTTTTGCTATATCGTCGAAATCTAATCCGCCTAATTTTGATAATGTTCCAACAAAACATTTATTGATAACCTTTTCGCCAATACCAATTGATTCGAAAATTTGTGCTCCTCTATATGATTGTAAAGTAGAGATACCCATTTTCGAGAAGATCTTTAATAAACCTTCGCCAATTGCATACGTAAAGTTATAGTTTGCTTTTTCAATATCTAAATCGTGTGGAATATATCCTTGCTCACCTAATGAAGCGATTGTTTCAAAGGTTAAATAAGGGTTAACAGCATTTGCACCATAACCAATTAATGAAGCAAAATGATGCGTTTCGCGAGCATCACCAGTTTCTACAATGATTCCAACACGAACACGAAGACCATTGTTTGTTAAATGATTATGAATTGCTCCAACTGCTATCATCATAGGAATTGGTGCATTTTCTTCATTTACATTTCTATCGCTAATGATAAGAATGTTTGCCGCATAATCAAGAATTGCACGGTCAACGTCTTTGCACATTTCATCTAGTGCTTTTTCAAGCGATCCTGGTTCACCATGAACGGGAAATGTTGCATTTATTTGTTTTACTCTAAAATCGGGATGACTTATTTGACGAATCTTTTCTAAATCTTCGTTCGAAAGTACCGGTTGTTTGAAAGTAATTTGTTTGCTATGAAGTGATGACTCACACAAGATGTTGTAGGTGCGACTAACACTAGTATTTAATGACATAATATGTAACTCACGAATTGAATCAATCGGTGGGTTCGATACTTGTGCAAATTGTTGTTTGAAATAATTTGAAATGTGTTGACTTTGGTCAGAGAACACCGCTAAAGGAATATCAGCTCCCATTGATCCTACTGGCTCTTTCTTATCTTTCGCCATTGGAGCTATAATAACTTTCAAGTCTTCGTGAGTAAAGCCAAATGCAATTTGACGTTGCATTAATGTCGCTTTATCGTAATCGTAGGTTTTTGTTGGTGCAGCCGGTAAATCTTCAATTTTAACGGTATTTTGTTTCATCCAAGTTCCGTAAGGAGCTTGGTTCACAATTCTGCGTTTTAGTTCTTCATCACTAATGATGCGTCCTTCTTCAAGATCGGCAACAAACATGCGACCTGGTTGAAGACGACCTTTTTTTACTACTTTCGATTGATCTACAGGGAACGAACCAGCCTCAGAAGACATAATTAATGTGCCATCTTCGAGTAAACAATAGCGAGATGGACGTAATCCGTTTCTATCTAATGTTGCACCAATGATGTTTCCATCGGTAAAACTAATTGAAGCAGGACCATCCCAAGGTTCCATGATTGAAGCATGATAACGATAAAAATCGCGTTTTTCTTCGTCCATCATTGTGTGACCTTGCCATGGTTCTGGAACAAGCATCATCATAACGTGAGGAAGTGACCGACCTGCTAATACAAGCATTTCAATCATATTATCCAAACTTGCAGAATCCGAATTATCGTAATCGCAAATTGGTTTTAATTTATCAATTTCTTCTTTTGTGAAAAGTGACGATTCGAATAATGTTTCGTTCGAACGACTTCTGTTGATGTTTCCACGAATAGTATTAATCTCACCATTGTGTGCTATGTAGCGGAATGGTTGAGCTAATTTCCATTTTGGGAATGTATTTGTCGAGAAACGCGAATGAATCATTGCAAAAGCCGAAACCATACGCTCGTCGTTCAAATCAGTAAAATATTGACGGACTTGGTAGGTTGTTAATTGACCTTTATAAATGATGTTTTTTGAAGAAAACGAAACAAAATAGAAATGATCTTTTTCTGTTGGATTTTTCTTCGCAAAAGTATGTTCACTCGAATTACGAAGAACAAAAAGTTTTCGTTCCAATTCATCGGACGTAATGCCTTTGCTTGAGGTTACGAAACATTGTTCTACTTTTGGTTCAACAGACAAAGCTGCATCTCCAATTCCATTTGCATTACATGGTACCGAGCGATAGCCTAGTAATTCTAATCCCATTTCCTCAATATTGCTATTAAGAATTTTGCGAGCTTCTTCACGATGCTTCTCATTTTTTGGGAAGAATACCATACCAACACCATATTTACCAGATTCTGGTAATGTGATGCCGATTTTCTCACATTCTTCTTTGAAGAACTGATGTGGCATTTGAATTAATACTCCGGCACCATCACCGGTATTTACCTCGAAACCTGTTGCACCACGGTGCTCCATGTTTTCAAGCATTGATATTGCATTGCTGATTGTTTCGTGGGATTTTTTCCCTTTCAGATTGGCAATAAAACCGATACCACATGCATCATGTTCGTGTGATGCATCGTACAGCGACTTCTGTGTAGTTTGGTTCATTTTCGTTTTGATCTCCTAAATTTAAACCTCGTTCAAACGTACATTAATTACCCTTTATTTCTTGGATTTTAAACCAATAGCTTGACTCTTTTGTATCTTATTGTAGTACGCATTTTGCAAGCCCGCAAATTTACAAAAAAAAATAACTGATTTTTAATTTAGCCTTATTTTTATGTAAAAAAATGCAATTAGCTCTATTATAGTTTTTTAAGCAATATATTTTATTGCTTAAAGTAAAGTAAAAAAAGCTCTGTTTTTGCTAACAAAAACAGAGCTTTTTTTATGATTTTTATTAAATTTATTTCAAATCACAGGTTTCGGATTTAAATTAGATTGATTTATTTTGGTTGACCTGTAATTTTGCTGTCTTCACCAGTAAATTTCACATCATGTTCGTTTTCTAGTTTTTTCTTAACATTGAAGCGAACGGTCTTGTCCCAAGTGTGTTTTTCTTTCTTGATATTGTCGATATAGTATGCTTTAAAAATCAGATATATCCACAATTGACAGTAGGTGAAATACATTAAAAGAATTAAGAAAAAGTTCTTTGGTTTATCTTCTTTGTCATACGACAAGGAAAGCATTATTTCGAATAAGAAAAGAATGAAAGCTAATCCCCAAACATAAGTATATGGTCCCGGAAGCGGGATGCTGATAAAGTTTAACGCACTTAAAACAAATAATATGTCGGATAAAATCACCGCTACAAAGAAAATGTAATACAATGAAAGTGTATATAATAAGTCGAGACTTAAGCGTTTGTTTTTGAATTTATGGATGCTTTTAAAGAATTTACCAATAACATAGTTATTCCCACGAACCCATCGTGTACGTTGTTTTATCCATACTTTCCATGTTTCAGGTTCTTGTTCCCAAGTAACGGCATATGGAACGAATTTAATCTTGTATCCTAATTCATATAAACGAATACTTAGCTCAGAATCTTCTGTTAATGCTTCTTCATCCCATCCATCAAGTTCATGAATTAAATGTGTCCACATAATAAGATTGGTTCCTGGAAATGTTGCAATTTGATGCATTTGCCAGCGTCCAGCTTGAAGAATCGATTGGAAACTTAAGGTTTCAATATTGATAAATTTGGTTAGTAGATTGGTGTCTTTATTTACCGTTCTGAATTTTCCAATTACTCCACCTAGTTCTTTATTGGTAACAAGATTTGCAACTAGATATCGAAGTGCATCTGGCTCTGGAGTGTTGTCGGCATCGTAAATAGCGATGATTTCCGATTTCACTTCTTTTACAGCAAGATTTAACGTTCTTGATTTTCCTTTTCCTCCTTGACCTTTCGGTATGTCATATAATTCAACACGGCTATCAATTGATGCGTAATGAAGTATTATATCGCGAGTTGAATCTTTTGAACCATCATTTATGACAACAATTTTAAGTTTGTCTTTTGGATAATTCATCTTCATCATTGCTTCTATGGTAAAAGCAATTACTTGTTCCTCGTTGTGTGCTGGAATAAGAATCGAACAGGTTGGATAATCAATTTCCATTGTGTCGAATTCTTTTTTCTCTTTCATCGATTTTACGAAGTTAATGTATCCATAAACGGTGAATATGAATTGGTAACCAATCATAAACCAGATTAAAATGACACTAACTAAAAACAATATTTCTATAAAACTCATCTTATTATTATTTAATTATTTCAAATTCTAATTATTTCAATTATGCAGTCTTTTCGTATTTTTTGCGAATAACTTTTAATGTCAAGAACATCAGGAATAAAGCAATGACAGCTAATCCACCATAAATTACAATTGCATTTGTTGACCAAAGACTTGTAAGGTTTATGCTATATGAAAGTGATGATCCCATTATAACACTAACCGAATGATTTCCATTTGGAAGTTTAATTGAAAAACAGTCATTCCCTTTCATTACGTCAAGGTTTTTAAGTTCTTTTCCATCAACATAAACTTGCGCTGGAGCTTGGCTAAATGAAGCAATGGTTATCATATCTGATTCATATGAAAATGCAACTTTTCTCATATCATACGTTAATTCAGTAACATTTCCTGAACATGAAAGCATTTCTGGTTGAATTTCAACGGTCGAAAATCCTGGCAAACCTTCATCATTTATGCCGATTGTATGTTTACCCGCAGCAATAAAGAACGCATTATCTCGATGTCCAATAAGTTGTTTGCCATCAAGCGTTATAATTTTTTGATCATCTGGTAATCGAAGAATAAAGCTCGATGGACTTTCTGTTGTATAACCATCCGCTGTTTGTGATAATTTAACATCTGTTGCCGAGGCATACATAAACCATGGCATATCTTGTGGATTTACGCTTCCTTCGCAATAAATTGTATATCGAGGCGAGCCCAATGATGAAGAGTTAATGAGATGGTAACTTTCAACACCTGTTTGTGTTAGTGTTGGGAAAGGAATAATAGTGCTTGATTTGCGGAATTGCATAATATTCAAGTCGAGCATGATTTTATTCCTATCATGAATTTGACTAGTATATTTATCTCCAAGCGATTTGTAACGATCAGGTGAATCATTCCAACGTTTTTCAGGATCTTCGACTTGGAGTTTACATCCAAATTTTTTCTGTAACCCAATCATTATATCTGAATTGATACCCACATTTTCTGTCATTTCTGGTGATTCGTAGCTATCCATAAATGTTATAATTACGTCAAATCCTGGTTTTGACGCCATTGATTTATAAATAGCAGACAGTAATTTTTCATGCAGTTCTTTGATTTTATTTACACGATATTGAATTACTGCTTTGCGAGCATTTGGATTTTTTATCCAATAATATGGTGATGATTCATTGAAAATTTCGGGTAAATCAAATTTGTATAAACCTTTAAATTCTGCTTTTGCTGATGTATGCATTGGCATGAATTTTTCTGGATTATCGAAACCATTATCCGATTCAAAATAAAGTTCTGCAAGGTTTACACCATCAAAGTCATATTTCGTTAATAGACTCAAATATTCTTTCGTTGCAGCAGCAAGACATTTTGCGTCAGTCAACGCAACGGGATATCTCCACGAAGCACGAGTGTCCTGACCTTTATAGTTTTTTTCTCTCCATTCAGGATGATTTTGCCAGAATTTTTGATTCACTTGAGGCGGTTCTATCCATGCATAAACAAGAATACCATTTTCGTGACAAAGTTTTATTAATCGAGTATAATCGTAATCATATTTAGGATATTGATGCCAACCCGAAACGTGAATATAACGAATACCTTGTTTAACCCATATTTTTACAAGGTTTTCTACACTTGTGTTTTGACGTAGTCCTGGGTCAAAATAGTAATCGAGATTTTCTTTTCGAACAATAGGGTTTATTGCAAAATAACGTCTCATATAATCGAGAGCAAAAGGATACATGCTATAACCTAATACTGAATTTGGGTCGAAAAAGGTTGTAAAATAGATTAGTTTACCTTCTCCAATTTGTCGTCCAATTGCCATAGGCATTCCTGTTGCAGCTCCTTGGCAAAAGATTTCATCATCATCTAATATTTCGCATTTTTGTACTAATTGTGGTGTTTTCCACGTAATATGCTGTTGTGGGTAAAAATTGTCACGAACTTCGTGAACTTTTAGTTCCGATTCTAAGAATTTGAATCCTAAATTTGTAATTAATTTATTCTTTTTATCTGTAACCACATTTCCACCTTTTTGAATAAAGTCTTTTATTCTATTGATTTGAAATGATGTCAATGAATCGCAAAACGCAAAAGGAATAATTAAAACATTGCAATTTTCCAAATCTAATTTTTCGCCGATAAAAATGGTATCCACAGCGATGTTTACTGATTTAAACATTGAAACTAAAGAACTTTGATCTTTAAACGATGCTCCTTTAGCATATTCGTTCCAACAAATTTTTATTTTTGCTTCTTGCCATTTATTTTTGTCAGTAACCCAATTGGTATATGTGTTTTTTACATTAAGTAAAACCTGCTCCATCATCCCAATTTTTTGAATCTTGTTTTCGATTGGTTCAGCAACATAAAATTGACCTGCTTTCAGCGAAATGTCTTTTTTAATTAACCCTTTCAATCTCGTTTTTGAAGAACTTTTTAAAATAACATTTCCTTTGTAATCGAAATATTGCTCATACAAATATGAATTATCAAGATTTAATGTATGTGCTCCACTTCTCGTTGTAATTAGTTTATCGGAATATGAAACTGTTAATGGTTGCGTTCTCATATCTAAAAATGTAAAACCATCATTTTTAAGCCCATCTATCAGATGTTTTAATAATCTTAAGTCGAGGAATGAATGGAAAAAACAAGATGCAATTCCATCACGAACATAATGCATAGTTTTCGCATTTAAAATGATGCGATCAACAACTTTCATGCTTGAATCTAAATTTTTATTCAATGGAACATATCCTTGATTTTCAGGATAAATTGTTTGTCCGTATAAATCTTTTTTAATAATATAAGGAAACGATTGACCAAAATCAAAATCGTTGATGGTTAAACGTTGTTCAATCGCTGTGCTGAAATGTTTTGCAACTGTTTTATATGTTAAATCGGATGCAGTGTAGTGAGGTGTTTCCCACAACATTGGATAAATGTCATTTTTAATGAATTCATCAAGACCATTTTTAAGTTTAATTTCAATGTCGTTAGCATTTTCATCGGCAATTGGTTGATGGCGTGAGCCGTCCCAAAACTCAAAATCGTCGGTCGAAATGCCGCGATATTGATGCGTAACACCATGCATTACAATTGTACCACCATTTTCGATTACATATTTTAATGCATCGACCATTTCGGGTCTGTCCGATAAATTTATATGAATATCAGCGGTTGGATTGATATAAATTGGAACAAATCCAAGCATAAAAGGAACGCCTTTCGATGAAAAAATATCCGCAATTTCTCTGATTTTATCAGGGCTATCCATCGGGGTGACATCTTCAATTCGAATCATTGCTTGATGACTTGCGGGGTGATTTATGCCTAAAAAGTCATGGAGTAAGTCACAAAATAATAAGTAACGGTCAGTTTCTGTTGCGTTTAGGAATGGAAGATCTGCGATGTACCAGAAGTTTCCCGATCTTACAATATAAGGGATTTCTTGTTTCCCTTTAGCCGCTTTTCCTTTAGCAATTATTTGAACAGCCTTATTGTTAATGTTTATTTTATAACAAATGGGTTGAACTTTTGTGAAAATACTTGTACCTGCTGTAATTGTATTAATACCAACATTCGTTGCCATTCCATTTACATCAAAGCCAAAAGCTTGTTTTACATCGGCTTTTGAACTAAAATAATCGAAGCCGCTATTGATCCAAAAGATATTCTTTTTCGATTTAATAACATCTGTCATTAATGCTCCAGTTGGTTTATTTTCTTTGCTGTAACCAACATAAAAAACATAATCAACAGCTTCAATTTCACCTGTTTTGTAGGTATTTGCATCTTCCATTTTTATACTTAAACCATCGAAATGGCCAAGTAAATTTAATAGTTGATTTGAAATACCAACGGCATGACTTTTTTGGTCAATAGCTCCTTCGTTAAGAATGAGAACTTTTTTGATTGCACCAAAACTTGTTGAAAAGCTTGCTAAAACAATGCAAGCCATTAAAATAATCTTACGATTCATCTTTAAACTATTATTCTAAGAAATTTATTTCGATAAAAAAGCAACAATACGACTGCAAGCAAGTCCATCTCCATAAGGATTTACGGCGTTTGCCATTGAGTTAAAATATGCAACATCGTCAATTAATTTCGATGCTTCTGCAAAAATAACCTCGTCGTTTGTTCCAACAATTTTAACTGTTCCTGCATCTACAGCTTCAGGACGTTCGGTTGTGTCACGCATAACAAGTACAGGTTTTCCTAAACTTGGTGCTTCTTCTTGCACGCCACCCGAATCGGTTATTATAAATTTTGCTTTCGACATTAAATAGACAAAAGGAAGATATTCGAGCGGAGAAATCAAATGCACATTTTTAATGTCTTTCAATAATTCGAATACTGGTTTTTGAACTTGTGGATTAAGATGCACAGGATAAATGATATCGAAATTTGGATATTTTAGTGCTATGTTTTTTAATGCTTTGCAAATGCGAAGGAAACCATCACCAAAGTTTTCGCGACGATGTCCAGTAACAAGAATTGTATTACTTGTTTCAGAAAGAACCGATTCTGTCAAACCTTTTTCAAGTAAATCTTTTTTTACCGATTCAATGATTTCTTGTGAGTTTGTAACTTTATCAACAACAATTTGAAGAGCATCGATTACCGTATTTCCGGTTACAATAATTGCTGAATCACTTATTTTCTCTTCTAATAAGTTTTTCTTACTTTGTGGCGTTGGTGAAAAATGATAGGTTGCAATACGTCCTGTAATTTGACGGTTCATTTCTTCGGGCCATGGAGAATAATTATCAAAAGTACGAAGTCCAGCTTCAACATGTCCTACAGGAATCTGAGCATAAAATGCTGCTAATGCTGCCGACGTTGATGTTGTTGTATCGCCATGAACGAGAACCACATCGGGTTTTACTTCTTTCAACACGTCGCGCATGCCTACAATTACACGAGCAGTAATGTCGTATAAATCTTGACCTTTCTGCATTAAATTTAGATCGTAATCGGGCTTAATATCAAATATTTTTAATACTTGATCAAGCATTTCGCGATGCTGTGCTGTAACGCAAACTTTGGTAATAAATATTTCGGGATATTTTTGGAACTCTTTTACTAGAGGTGCCATTTTGATTGCTTCCGGACGGGTTCCGAAAACGAGTAAAACTGTCTTCACTGTGTGCATTTAAAAATTAATTTGACACTATCATTAATAGCGGATTAAAAACGTGCATAATTACAAAAAAAAACGTTGTAATCGTTGAATATTTTAAATTATAAGTTTTTTTTAAGCTAAAATATCGGCTCTAATTGACTTGTTGTTTTTTATTTTTATTTAATGTTGTTAAAAGCATTATCGTTATTATGTAATACTCTTGCATGGACTTTTTATCAAATAGCTTATTCAAGATTATTCGTCATTATCTTTTTCGTAACCTTCGTAATAATATGATTGCTCAATTCCTTTAAATATGATTTCTCGGTTATCAATTTCATCGGTTAAGTTCTCCGATAATAACGTTCTTATTTCCAAATCATTTATTGGACTTCGTTCCATTGCCTGTAGGTATAGTACTTTATCGACAAATTGCCAGTTTATCACTTTCCGAAGTTTTGTTTTCAAAAGTAGATCTAACCAAATTCGCATTGTTCTTCCATTTCCTTCCATAAATGGATGAGCTATGTTCATTTCTACATATTTGGCTATAATTTCTTTAAATGTAGTTTCAGGCATTTGTTCTATTTTTGCTAATACTTCATTTAAATACAAAGCGTTTGCAAATCTAAAACCTCCTTTTGATATATTTTTTGTGCGTATTTGTCCTGCAAAGTCATACAAACCTTGAAACAAATATTCATGAATTTGTAACAATCCTTTAGTTGTTCCAATTTCAATTTTCTCAATATCGTTTGATTCAAATAAACGATATGCCTTTTCTAAACTTTTTTTATCAATATTTTTCATCCGAATATCTTTTAAATTTTATATGAAGCTATCTTCTAGTACAGAATTCCAGTTTGTGCTATGTAAAACGATTCTGTTCGTATGAAATCTATTTTTTTTTATTTATTTCTACTTTACATTATTGACAAACGAAATTACGTAAATCATAGCTATGTTTATAGTTGTCGCTATATATAAATTTTTTATTTTATTCGTAATTCGTTTTCCAAATATAGCAACTATTTAGATTTTGTAGAGGCATTTCCCTTTTATATATGGCATTTTGATTTTTGGAAGACGATTTCGTTTATTGAAAATACACTTTAATTCTTGGAAATGGAATTTGTGTTTTGTTATTCTGATTTGCGAACTTGAAAATGCCATTTTTGGTTTTGAAATAGCAATTACAATCATGGGAATTGGATTTTGCTGTTTGAAAATGTAATTTTGAAAATTTTAAAGCGATTTTATCTTTTGGGAACTGCATCGATGTGTTTTGAAATGGATATTGTGAGTTTGAAAACAGGAATTACGGTTTTGAAAATCGAAATAAAAATTTTTTAAAGCGACCCATTGTTGTTAATGTGTAAATAATTTGTAAAAATCCGCAATTAAATGTTGTGAAATACGAATTTGTTTTTTATTTTTGACTTGAGAAATTTTTTATCCAACAATTTTAAACCCAATTTTATGAATAAACAACAAAAAGCAAAATTGCAATCAAATCAATTAGTAGTAAAAGAAGCTAGAAGCAATGCCGATGCGATGAACAGCATTCCAGCTTTTGCTGTTGCCATCAACAGTCTTGATGATATCAATAAAAAGATTGGTGATCATGGTACCCAACAACAAATCGATCAAGGTGGAGTAAAAACCGAAAAGGACAATGTAATGGGCGTTCTGGTTGATTGGATGTCGGAATTTGCTGGCTCTATCCATTCGATTGCAGTAACAAAAGGTGATGTTGTGTTGCGCGCTAAAGTTGATTTTAGTGCATCGAAAATCGAACATATGAATCCCGTTGATTTGATTACCAATGCAAAAATTATTTTGGATATTGCAAAAACCATAGCTCCAGACGAATTGTTGCATGTTGGTTTGTCGGAAGCTAATCTTTTGGAATTCGAAAATTCGTTTGTAACGTTTTCTGAAATTAAATCAAGTAGTCGTGAGGCAGTAATAGAACGTGCAGAACATACTTCTACCTTGGCAAGTTTATTTGGACAAGCAAACGATTTGCTTACCAACATTATCGATCGTTTGGCATTACAATATCGCCGAACAGCTCCCGATTATTATGCTAAAATAAAAGCATCGCGCAATGTGGTGGTAACTGTGTCGCATAAAACGAAAGAGAATACAACGCCAACCATTCAACCAACGAATTAGAATATTTTTTCCCTTCTAGTAGAGCCGTAATCTGTTACGGCTCTACTAGAAGTATTATACGTTGGTGAGTAAATCATAAATTGTGTTTTTTTTGACTGGAATTTTCACACAGTCTGTAAAGCAGACGGCAATAAAAAATACATTCTCAAATTTCATTCTTATTCCCCAACTTTTAATTGTGATCCCTCTTTTTAATCCATAAATGAAGGTAAATCAGACTAGAAATCCTTATTTCGTAACCTGATACACGATAGTTCGATATACCTTTTTGCATTCCTCTTCACGTAGGTTATTCCACTCCAATGTTTTTGCATAACTTAGCTCTTTTCCTCCAATATAAAAACGCAAGAATGGATATATGCCAATGAAAAGTGGGGTAACATAATATCCCGCAATAAAGAGCGATGTTGCTATTGCAATACAACTTGTTTCGATGACAATGCTGGTAATTGCTTTCAGAGGTTGATGAGTATAAAACAAACCTAATCCGGGAAAATAACTTGAAAGTCGAAGAGCTTTTACTGGCGATTTGAATGTAATAGACGTTGGAAGTTTTTGAATATCGATTGCCAACTGGTTTGTCGAATCGCATAGATTTTTCAATGTGTTTTTACATTGTTCCCATTGTTTATTCTCGATGAGTGTCAATAACCACAGACGGACAATCGCTTTGTTGTGTAAGCGAATTGAATCGGGAATTTCTAACAGAAAATTATAACATTGATTATGGTTTTGCAAAAGATATGCATTGAGAGCATTTTCATATACGATAGTTGGCATTTTAAAAGAAGGCATACGGTCTAATCGTTGCAGTTCGTTCAATGCTTTATTGGAATTGCCCGATTGTTTTAGTATGTACGATTTGGTAAGAATTGAAGTACATATCGTATCCATATTATTCGACTTCCAGTTTTTGTATTCCAATTCTAAAAGTTCGTTTTTCGTTTGTGTTCGATTATCGGTAATGAGTGTTATAGCTTCGTTTCTTTTGCACAATTCATCTTTATATAAATTATTTATGTCACAGTCAATTTGATTGTAAAAATCGTATTCGCGTTTTTTAGCCAATAAAACCGTTCCCCATATATTTCCAATATAAAATGTTCCAAACACAAAAGCACTTGCAGCTATTGGAAATGGTTTTGTGGTTCGCAATAAAATCTCGGTCATTATTGCGGCAGGAATCACATTCGTAACAAAGGCTCCTTTCGCAAGTTTTGGATATCCAAGATATCGTTTTCCTAATCCGGGAATAATGGTCGAAAGCATTGCTGCAACGAAGGTCGATTTCGGTTTAAATTCGCAATATCGTTTTGCAATAGTTGTTATTGATGAACTATCGCGAAATGTACTGTCGATTTTTTGCTTTTTGAGCATTGAAAGCGAAATACGATATTGTGCTAATTTTGATGAGCAGATGAGGTTTGAATAGCGGTTTAGATAATTATCGATTGCTGTTGTGTCGTTTTGGGTTAAAGCCGTTTCAATGGCAAGCGAAACAACGGAAGGATTATTAATGACACGAAGCTGTTTGAAATAGACCTGAGCCGAATCGCAATAACCTAGATCAATAAATAGTTTTGCAATGGAAGTAGTAATTGAGTCACGTAAATGTTCATTGGTTTTATGATTTCTGCTGTTTTTGAGTAAGGTAAATGCATCGTCATATAATTGTTCCGAAAGTAAATGATTGTAAAAAGGATATAACTGATTTGTAGATGCAGAATCATTGTCAACAATTCCAGCAAACGAAATCTTAGTGAGAAAAATAATACAGAGAAGGAGAATCGATAATTTTCGCATTATTTCTGTTTATAAGATTTGGAGGCGTTTCTAAGAATGATACGCCACATCGAGTTAGGCGGTCGGCTGTTAGAAAATATCCTTTTACAATACCAAATTTTTCGAATGCTGCAACCGAAAACGACGAACACGAGGGTTCAAATTCGCAGTGAGCTTTTAGCTGTTCGGAAAATATTCCTTTGTAAAGGTATAACAGTTGTTTTGGTAAATTGTAAAATGCTACTTTGTATGAATTTTTCGCTATATTAAATGAATGTTTGGCAATAGAGCCAGAAAGTAAAACGCTATCTCTTTCGAACGATTGACAAAATCCAGAATTGCAATAAATCAACAAAAAGAAAGCATAAACCAAACGCTTCATGGTTGTTTGTTAATATTGAAGTATTCCAATTTTTACTCCAAACAAAATAGCAGGAGTTGACGATGTTTTATCGACAATCGTTAATCGGCTTCCATTGTATTGTAAATCTTTGTAACTGTTGTTTCGTAAACTCACGCCAAAATAATAGTCCCAAGTAATATCGTACCAATAACTTTGATCGGTTTGGAAACCAACCAAAAATCCGAATTCCGATGTGTGATATCCAAAGTTTTGTGAGCCTGAAAACGTTTGTCTTGTATTGGTAGAGTCGTTATAAACAGATGGATTATCTAACATAATATTATATAATCGGTAACGGAATATGGGTGCGAAATAAAATCCTTCCATATATCCATCTCTGGGGTAAATTCGTGGCGACAGTTCGAAAGCAAATCCTGGTTTAATAGTCATAATTGCTTCGTCAAATCGGGAATCTAAAAAAGAAGAATTATCTGATGATATGTCTGAATTTAAAAGTTCGTAGGAATAATCGCGGTAGGTGACACCAATGCCTCCTTCAAGAGAAAAATGTTCGCTTATCACACGCTCATAATCAAAAAGGAAAATACCTCTTGATAATAAACTAAGATTCCATTTTATGGTATTCATATCTGTTTTAATGTCCTTTTTTGTGTCGATGGTTGAAGTATTGAAAGGATCGTAGGTTATTATTTTTGCTTTTGAAGTGTCTTGAGCATTTGTCGAAACAAAAATGCAGAGCATTGAAATAAACAGAATTGATCTCATAGGATTAAATTTTATAAAAAGTAATGTAAGGTTTCAATAAAAACTATATTTTAGCGGTAAAATTAAACTATTTTAAAATCTTAATGAATAAACATGAAAAGAAATTGCATAATCATCGGATTTTTACTTGTATCGTTCAGCAGCTTTGCTCAAGACTTCAATGTTTCATACAGTCAAATGTTGCCTAATAGTTATTTTACATCAGTAATAAATGCGGGTAAAATAGGTAATTCGATTTATCAGATAAAAAGCGATAAAAAAGGTTTATATCTTGATATTTATGATGCACAGAAAATGAATCTGATTAGCTCAAAACTTTTTAAAGCGAAACGCTGCGAAACAAACGATTGTATCGATAAACATTTCGATTATGTTAAAACATCGTTTATGAAAGATGCAATTCTCTTGTTTTTTCAAACCTATGATAAAAAAGCCGATCAACGTTTATTGTTTGTTCAAAAGGTCGATTTAAAAGGAAACTTCAGCGGTAAACTTGTTCAGATTGATCAAATAGATACAAAAAAACGCTCAGAAGGTTCTTTTAATGTGTGGCAAAGTGAAGATAGTACCAAGTTTATGGTGATTAATAATCCTCCTTTTGAAAAATATAATAATGAGAAGTTTGGCTTTAAGGTGTATAATACCAGTCTTAAAAATCTTAACAATCTCAGCATCACATTACCATATAAAGATAAAAATCTTTCAGTTATAGATTATTATTTAGGTAACGACAGTAAAATATATTTACTCACTCGAATTGATCTCGATAAAGTACAAAAAGTAAAAGGACAAGCTCCATTTTTCTTTTCTATCCTTTCTATAAATCCTCAAACAAGTGCACTCAGCGAGTTTAAAGTAAATATGCCATCGAAAAATATAGAAGATATTGTTCTACGACTCGATAAAGATTCAAAAGTAATAACCTGTTCGGGATTTTATTCTGATTTAAAAGCTAAAGAATATGTTGGTAAAGATATTGATGGTTTTTTTTATATGTCGATCGATGCAGCAACACAACAAATCATTACCAAAGGATTTAAGGCAATAGATAAAGCCATGATTGCAGAGTTAATGGATGTAAAGAATGTCGATAAAATGAAAGATGGAGCTGGGATTTCAAATAATTTCGAAATACGATATTTGAAAAAGAAATCTGATGGAACAACAACCTTAATTGCGGAATATCGAAAATTGATTGTAACATCAACCACTAGCTGTTCTCAAAATGGTGGATGTACCACAAGCTATACCTATCATTATTATAGAGAAAATATTTTTGTTGTAAATATTGGCGTTGATGGTTCTGTCTTATCATTTATTGATATTCCGAAAAAACAAATTACGGTTAACGATGGAGGTATGTTTAGTTCATTCATGACTTTTGAAAAGGGGGATAATATTTATTTAATTTTTAATGATAGTCCCGATAATTTAGATGCATCAATAAGAACCTTAAAAGATATCAAACCAATGCCACGTGTTAATAAAGCCTGTCTTGTTGCAGTTGGCATAAATAAAGATGGCAGTTATACAAAAACTAAAATTCACGATAATCTAACCAAAAAACTTATTTCGATGCCAGAAAGTGGAATGGAAGTGGGCAGAGGTGAATATATTATTCCAGCACAAGAACCAATGGGATCGTGTGTTTGTGCATGTACCGTTATGTTTAAAAAGATTCTAAAAGGATTTATTAAAATAACAATGTAATCGAATAAAATCGTATTCAAATGAGTTTAGTTGATTCCTCAGCTAAACTCATTATTATTTTATTCCTTACCTAAAATGTCGTTTCTTTGCAGAAATTTTTACAGAATGCAAATTCAAAAAATGTCAATATGTCGCAAATTGAACAATTGGCAACTTTTTTGATAAAGGGACGAAAAAAATGTTTATGAAACCCACATGACTTGCATGATGTAAACTAAATATGAATATTCTATAGATGTGGGTAACATCCAACCTTTAAAAATAAAATTATATTACGGATGAAAAAGAAAAAACAAGACGAAACGATACAAGCAGAAAATGTGAAAGAAACGATTGATGCTCAAGTAAACGAAGAATTGAATCACGAAGAACAATCAATTTCGGAAGATTCACAAACTGAAACAATATCTGTTGAAGCTGAATTATTATTGAAATTGGCAGAAATGCAAGATAAGCATTTACGTCTTCAAGCGGAATTCGATAATTACAGAAAACGTACTTTGAAAGAAAAGGCAGATCTTATAAAAACTGGCGGTGAGTCTGTACTTATAAATGTTTTGACAGTAATCGACGATGTTGAACGTGCTCTTGTTGCCATCGAAACAACAAAAGATCTCGAAGCAACGCACGAAGGTATTAAAATAATTTTTGGTAAATTCAGTAATTTTCTATCTCAAAATGGTGTTCAAGAAATTGATGCTGTTGGACAAGCATTTGATACTGATAAACACGAAGCAATAACAAATATCCCTGCACCATCAGAAGAATTAAAAGGTAAGGTTGTAGATGTTATTCAAAAAGGATATTTGTTACAAGATAAGGTTATACGCTTTGCCAAAGTAGTAGTAGGCGAATAAAACACAAAGCAATGTCGACAAAAAGAGATTATTATGAAATATTAGGCGTTTCAAAAAACGCATCGAAAGACGAATTAAAAAAAGCCTATCGTCAAATGGCAATTAAATATCATCCCGATAAAAATCCAGGAGATAAAGCTGCTGAAGAACATTTCAAAGAAGCAGCCGAAGCATACGATGTTTTAGGTAATGATGATAAACGACGTAAATACGATCAATTTGGCCATGCCGGAGTAGGTGGAGCATCGGGTGGAGGCTATGGTGGTCACGATATGTCAATGGACGATATCTTTAGTTCATTTGGTGATATTTTTGGAGGTCATTTTGGCTTTGGCGGCTTTGGTGGTGGTGGAAGAAGCGGTGGTGGACGACGAGTTAATCGTGGTTCAAACCTGCGAGTAAATATTAAGCTTTCGCTCGAAGAAATTATCAATGGCGTTGAGAAAAAAATAAACGTTCGCAAACAAGTAACTTGTAAATCGTGTGATGGTTCAGGTGCTGCCGATGGAAATTCGGTGTCAACTTGTCAGACTTGTAGAGGAAGTGGACAAGTAACTCGTGTTGCAAATACTATTCTTGGACAAATGCAAACATCGGCAACATGTCCAACTTGTAGTGGCGATGGAAAAACAATTACTCGTAAATGTTCTGTATGTAACGGTGAAGGTACTGTTGAAGGTCAAGAATTAGTTACATTTAATCTTCCAGCAGGAGTTGCGGAAGGTATGCAACTTTCGGTAAGTGGAAAAGGAAATGCAGCTCGCAGAGGTGGTGTAAATGGCGATTTAATTGTTGTTATATCTGAAGAAAAACATCCTGAAATAGTTCGCGAGGAAAACGATTTAATGTATAACCTCTATATTAGCGTTCCCGATGCAATAATGGGAATGCAGGCAGAAATTCCAACTGTTGAAGGTCGTGTGAAAATAAAAATAGAGCCAGGAGTTCAATCTGGTAAAGTGTTGCGATTACGAGGTAAAGGTGTGCCAATATTGAATGAATATGGTCGTGGTGATTTCTTAGTTGTTATCAATGTTTGGATACCTAAAGAAGTAACAAAAGAAGAACGTAAAATTTTGGAAAAACTAAACGAATCACCAAGTTTCAAACCAGGCAAAAACGATGGTCATTCTTTCTTCGACAGAATGAAAGGAATGTTTGAATAAAAGAAAAAGAAGAAAGCTGGTCAATTCCGGCTTTTTTCTTTTTAAAGGATCAGTCTAGGGTAAAATGTATTAAATTTGTCGTCAAATAAAAATAGTAGGATTTAAATTTTTAAAAAAGTACAATGAGAAAATATATTTCAATCTTAATTTTAGCAATTGTGTGTTTATCATCTCAAGTTTTTGCTACAACATCACCAGTTGTTACATCTGCAAATGTAAGTACTGATGGTAAAAGTATAACCGTAGTTTTTTCAAAACCATTAGCGACATACAGTCCAACTCAAGCTCGGAAAACGTTTACTATTAAAGTTAATGGAACCTCGATTTATATTTCCACAATGACTCAACTTAATACCTCTACAATTGTATTTCCAAATCTTAGTATTGCATATGGTAATGTTGTTACAATATCATATGCCGGAACTTTACTTTTTGACGCTGTTGATAACACGTTGCTGGTTGCTACTTTTACTGATTTAAATGTTTCTAATAATGGAATGTCTACCCCCAGTGTTAATGGATATCTAGAGAATTTTAATGATAACACATTAACCGGTTGGAATGGTGGGACGCAATATGCTTTAACGGAATCTGGTCAAGTGCTTACTGTTGCAGCCAATACTGATGCAACGTATAAATCAATGGCATTTACAATTCCAGTTACTGTTGATATGACAACAAGTCCAACCGTAACTTTTACACTTACTACTGTTAATCCAATAGATATTAGGGTTGATGTTCAAGATGCAAAAGGTAATACTACCAATAATACAGAATTAAAGAAAACGGGATTGACGAGCGGTACATATACCTTTACTATTGCTGATTTTACTGAATTGTATGATAGCTTAGGCACTAAATTATCTTCTGCTGTTTCCGTTGATAAAATGATAATTAAAAGAGTTTTTATTTTTACTAATCCAGGTGCAACATATTCTGGTTCATTTACAATTGATGATTTAACAATAGGTGTTCCTCCAACTGCAGTTACAGAAGTTACTGTTACTCCAACAACGTTATCGATGAATGTTGGCGAAAATAAAACAATTTCAGCAGTTGTTGCTCCAATCAATGCAACGAACCAAATACTAACGTGGACATCATCAGATAAAACGATTGCAACAGTTGGTTCAAATGGAGTCGTTACTGCAGTTGCACAAGGTACGGTTACTATTACTGCGACATCAAGTGATAATGCTACACTATTTGCAATAACTTCGTTAACCGTTGCTTCTACAGTTGTAAATAAAACAACCCTTACTTCTGAAATTGCGACTGCAATAAGTTTGACGAATGCTGCAGTTGTCGGTTTACAAGATGGACAATATTCTCAAGGTGCAGTTGATTCTTTAGTAACGGCAATTTCTTCTGCTCAAACGGTAAATACAAATTCAACTTCTCAAACAGAAATTAATGCAATGGTGATTACATTGCAATCGGCTATGGATTTATTTAGTTCAAAAATAATTTCGTCGATTGTAACAAAAGTTGCATTGCAAGCAAAAATAAATGCTGCCACGACATTGAAAACATATGCAGTAGTTGGAACACATGTAGGACAATATTTACAAACAGATGTTGATACATTAACAATTGCCATTTTAGATGCACAAGCTGTTTATATTAATGCTTCCGCAACACAATTGGTTGTCAATGCAATGGTAATTTCACTTCAAAAAGCTATGGATTATTTTTCTTTAAAAGAGATTCCTGTTCCATTCAAAGGTTCTTTACTAAATGCAATTAATTCGGCGAATACTTTGTTAAATTCTGCAATAGCTGGAACAGCATTAAATCAATACCCACAATCAGCAATAGATGCTCTGTTGACAGTAAGAAATGTTGCAAATACTATTTATAATAGTTCTTCGGCAAATCAAACGGAAATTGACTCAGAAATGAATGCACTTTTAAATGCGATACCCGTTTTTAATTCAAGCAAAGTAGCTTCGGTAGCTGATTATCGTTTATTACTAACAGCAATTACAGATGCAACAACATTAGCCGCTAATACAACCGTTGGAACTGCTTATGGAAATGTTTCGCAAACAGCAATGACTGCTTTAAATAGTGCTATTTCAAGTGCACAAGCAGTAAAAGCTAATGCATCAGCAACTCAATCTCAAATTGATGCAGCAACGTCTTCTATTCAAACAGCCGTTCAAACATTCCAAACAGCAATCATAAAAACAGAGATACGTGAAATGGATGCTATTTCAATTTCTGCATCACCTGTTTTGTTTAACGAATCAATTATCATAAAATCAAATGGAACGCAAATGAAGTCAGTTACTCTGTTTGCAATTACTGGCTCAGTTGTTTTAGAAGAAAAAGCATTATCAGAGTCAATCAATTTCTCGACAACGGATTTACCTAAAGGATTATATTTAATTCTAGTGAAATTATCGAATGGCGATTCAAAAGTTTTAAAAGTCGTAAAATAAAAGTTAGTCATAATTAGATATACTATCCGAAACCCCAGCAATCAACGTTGGGGTTTTTGATTTATATAAAGAGTAATGGATAAAAAGACAAAAGCATATCTCGAAAAAATTCGGCATTCTGTTGGATCAACAATCGAAACCTTTGGATTAATTGAAGAAGGAGATACTATATTAATTGGATTGTCTGGTGGGAAAGATTCATTAATACTTACTGAAATACTTTCGATGCGTCGAAGATATTCGCCTGTGAACTATTCATTGGTAGTAGCACATATCAAAGTTCAAAATATACCTTATTTAGTAGATGTTGAATATTTGCGAGAATTTTGCAAAAAACTTAATGTTACCTTTATATATAAGGAAATAGCTTTCGAAGAAGATAAGCAAACCGAATCTCCTTGTTTCTTTTGTGCTTGGTCGCGCCGTAAAGAGCTGTTTCAATTAGCTCGCGAAAATAACTGTAACAAAATAGCAACAGGTCATCATGCCGATGATGCTATTGAGACTCTTTTTATGAATATGGCAATGCATGGTAAAATGAGTTCTTTGCCAGCATGCTTCCCTTTATTTGATGGAGAATTGCAGTTTGTTCGTCCACTTATTCAAATGTTCGAAAGCGATATGCTTAAATACGCCGAAATACAATCGTATTCAAAATTAAAAACACCCTGTCCGTATGATCATGTAACTCGTCGAAAACAATTTCGTGAAATAATTGATTCAATTGAGGCAATTCATCCGCATGCAAAAATCAATTTATTTAATTCGATGAGTAATTTTATTCCCGAATATTTGCCAATACATTTTTCCCTTAAAAAGGACGTGAATACGAAATTTCATCTCGAAAAGCCTTAAAAACATTGGTATTTTAAAATGAAATTCATGGCTTACAAAATTGACATAAATGCCAATAAAACAATATGTTAAAATATTATTCTAAATATTATGATAAAAGAGTATTGTTTTTTGAAAATTTATATACCTTTGCAACCCATTTGAAGAAGTGGAATTAATATAAATTTAAGTTGATTAATAGATACTATGCCAACAATTCAGCAATTAGTAAGAAAAGGTAGGGCTCAACTCAACGATAAGAGCAAAGCTCCGGCATTAAAAGAATGTCCGCAGCGCCGTGGCGTATGTGTACGTGTGTACACCACTACCCCCAAGAAGCCCAATTCAGCAATGCGTAAAGTAGCACGTGTGCGTTTAACAAATGGATA